>OJSQ01001054.1_pt1 | contig 32074 bp, 17 predicted proteins | sample 1599551 | NCBI WGS metagenome assembly OJSQ01 (sample SAMN04168659, study PRJEB22393) | human gut metagenome | biome: human gut microbiome; feature: stool | host: Homo sapiens | collected 2014-05-12
GCAATTTTGCAACTTTTGCTCCCAGACGACCTAAAGTCTGGTCTGTAGCGTCAACAATAACCCATTCTTTGGTTACGGTTGCCTTGTTTGCAGAAATGGTCTTGTAACTTAAAGTATCCACTCTTAAATTTGTTTTTAAATGTTACTACTAAAATTTCTTCACCACTTATTAGTCCTCCCCGGACAAAGGACGACTAACTCGCTATGAATTAATCTCTTATCATTTTGTAATAATAATCGGCTTGCAAAAGTACGGCTTTTCTTTGAATTGGCAAACAAATTCTTCCTTTTTTTGGATTTATTCGGTTGAATGACAAGGAGTAGATAATAAGGTGTACAAAAGTCCGGCACCGGGAAAGACACCGTCCGGCACCGGGGAAGGCATGGTTCGCCACCGAGGAACACAGGCTCCGGCACCGAGGAAAAAAGTACAATTTCCCCCCTTCCACAAGCCCTCTGTCGGGTATCGGGATAAAATCAAAAAGCTTTTAGACGAATTCAAAAGCTTTATGCCTGTTTCCATAAAGAATAAAAGACATAATTCAACGACCGAATGCAAGAATTACGATAAATTAGCGGCAAAATTTCAAAGTCAAGACTCAATGCTAATCTAACCATTAAAAACATGAGAAGAATTTTATTTCTAATCGCAGGGATCGGTCTTTCACTGACACTGCATGCGCAACAAAAGAATTTTTCAACCAAGGATCACGGTTTTGTACATAGCGCATCCAAACAATACGAATGGCCTACTGATCCTAAAGTACTAAAGAAACTGGACGAATGGCAAGACCGTAAGTTCGGAATTATGTTCCACTGGGGCGTCTACTCCGTTCCCGGAATCTCGGAATCATGGGCACTTTGCTCGGAAGACAAATTTACGGCACGACGTAAGAGGATTCGTCCGGGCACAACCTATGGAGATTTCAAGAAATGGTATTGGGGACTTGCAGATTCCTTTAATCCTACCAAGTTTGAACCTTCCGAATGGGCTTCCATTATGAAAGACGCCGGTTTCAAATACCTTATATTTACGACCAAGCATCATGACGGATTTTGTATGTTCGACTCCAAATACACTGATTACAATATTGCTAAAGGTCCTTACAAAGATGGGAAGTATAGTAATGTTGCCTATCACTTGTTCGACGCATTCAGACAAGAGGGATTTATGATAGGCGCTTATTTTTCCAAGCCGGACTGGCACTGCGAGGATTATTGGGATCCATATCTGTCCACCCCGACACGAAATCCGAATTACGATATCAAAAAATATCCGGAGAAATGGGCTAAATATCAGCAATACACAGCCAACCAAATCGATGAATTGATGTCTAACTATGGTAGCATAGACATCCTCTGGTTGGATGGAGGCTGGGTAAGAAAGCCTCAACAGAGCATCAAACTGGATGAAATCGTTGATAATGCCCGCAAAAAACAGCCCGGTCTGATTGTCGCAGACAGGACTGTCCCCGGACGAAACGAAAACTATCAGACACCGGAACTTACTATTCCCAAGACCCAGCTAAATCATCCCTGGGAAAGCTGTATCACCATCAGCAATAGCTGGGGATGGAATCCTAAGCCAAAGCTTAAATCTGCAGCATGGGTTATCAACACCTTAGCAGAGGTCACTACTAAAGGTGGATGTCTAGCCCTGAATGTAGGACCAACGGGAGAAGGCGTCATCGAAGAGGAAGTCATAAAATGCCTGAAGACCATAGGAGCATGGTTAAAGAAAAACGGCACAGCTATCTATGCGACACGCCCCACTCCTAACTACCATAGTGGAAATGTATGGTTCACAGCCAACAAAGACAAGAAGACTTTGTACGCCATCTATACCCTGCCCGAAGGAGAAGATTTGCCGTCAACCATCGAATGGGAAGGTAACGAACCCACCGGGAAGATGACATTGTTACAGAATGGAGCACGAGTGAAATACACTTGTGAGAACGGTAAAGTAACAGTTACACTGCCTAAAGACTTAAAAAAAGAAGCTTTGGCATTCAGTTTCAAAGTCAAACAACAATAGGTATCTATTACAACTACCACAAATACAAATATTCAATCACTCATAATAGATAAATCCTAAAGGTTTTTACATAAATTCTAAAGCCCATTATCAGTTTTCAAATAAAGGAAAGACAATAGGGAAACAACATTTATACGAAAGGCCCATACCTTTGCCATAGATTCTTAACTCAGAAAACAACGAATAGAATTGATATGAAAAACATTCAAAGAATTCTCTTTTTTGCGGTTTGCCTTTGCACCGCATTTACGGTTCAAGCCCAAAGCCTGACGGTCACCGGAAAGGTGATTGATGCGGAAGGTTTGGAAGTCATTGGAGCCAACATTACCCTCAAAGGTGCTTCCGGTGTCGGTTCAATCAGTGATTTAAGCGGAAATTACAGGCTGAAAGTCGACAATGCCGCCAAGGCTATCCTTGTATTTTCTTATATAGGAATGAAAACACAAGAAGTCCTCGTTAAAGGGAAAGCGGTCATCAACGTGACGCTGCAAAGTGATGCGAAAGCATTGGATGAAGTGGTAGTAGTAGGTTATGGAACAAGCAAGCGCAGTGACCTGACAGGCTCCGTCGTTTCCGTAAAGAGTGAAGACCTAATGAAAATGCCTACCTCCGATGTCGCCCAAGCATTGGCGGGAAGAGTGGCAGGTGTGCAAATCACGCAAAGCGAAGGAGCCCCCGGTTCTGAAATATCCATTCGTGTACGTGGAGGTATTTCCATTACCCAAAGCAACGACCCCCTTTATATCATCGACGGCTTCCCCAGCGAAGACGGGATGTCAACTCTCGACCCAGCGGAAATCGAAACCATTGATATCCTGAAGGACGCTTCGGCAACAGCCATTTACGGTGCACGCGGAGCAAACGGAGTAGTAGTCATTACCACCAAGAAAGGAAACAAGGACGATAGTAAAATGTCGGTCAGCTTTGACAGCTATGTCGGTGTAAAGACATTGGCGCGTAAGCTTCCGGTACTCTCCACCAAAGAGTTTGTATTGCTCGACTATGAACGCAGATTACAGTTTGACGGCGAATCCGGAGTAAAAAACTTCCAAAACACATACGGTTCATTCCTCGACATTGACGAAAACTACGGAAGCCGTCCCGGCATTGACTGGCAAGAAGAGACTTTAGGCAGGACAACGACTTCACAAAACTACCGTATCAACATATCCGGTGGCAACAAAGACTTGAAATATTCTCTTAACTACAGTTATTTCAAGGATCTCGGGGCAATGGTATATAGCGGCAGCGACAAGCACAACATATCATTCAGCATTTCCCACAAATCCACCAAACGCCTTTCCATCAATGCACGTGTGAATTATAACCAATCTCGTATTTATGGTATGGGAACTTCCGAAGAATCCACCCGCTTTAATAAGATGGAACATATTCTCCAGTATCGTCCCACAGCCGGTATATATAAAAGCGATGAGGACTTTCGGAATAGCGAAGATACCATAGAGGACGACGACTCCAACCCGATGCAGAACCCGTTGATTTCCGCATCGGAAGAAATCAATAACAAGCAATTGCGTACCTTTCAAGCAAACGGAGGACTAACGTTTAAGATATTCAAAGGCCTGACGTTCCGCAACAATACCGGAATGCGTTACCAGACGGTACGTAATGACATTTTTTATGGCGAGCGTTCCAGTTTCGGTAAACGTTCCAACGCCAACGGCTACATCCAATATGCGGAAAACAGCAGTTTCCAGACTTCCAACGTACTTAACTACGAATACAAAAGGAAGAAACACAAATTAATCGCCATGCTCGGACAGGAATGGGTATCACGCTGGACACGTAATATGAGAGCGAGCGCTACCAATTTCCCCAACAACGATATCAACCTGAATGATATGGGCTTGGGAATTCCCGGCTCCATCACTTCCAACTTCAACGACGACGACAAACTGTTGTCTTTCTTCACACGGTTCAATTATAATATAGGAGAGAAATACCTGTTCACAGCCACCCTGCGCGCGGACGGTTCTTCCAAGTTCAGCGCAGACAAGAAGTGGGGATTCTTCCCCTCTTTCTCAGCGGCATGGCGTATGGGGGAAGAAGAATTTATCAAGAAACTAGGCATATTCTCCGATCTGAAACTACGCGCAGGATACGGTATGGCAGGAAACAACCGCATTGGCAGCTACGCTTCTTTGGAACTTCTGAATTCCATAAAGTATCCCAACGGTGAAAATTACACACCGGGATATGTGCCGGCCTCCATTCCGAATGAATATCTGCAATGGGAATCGAATAATACGTTCAATCTCGGAATAGACCTTGGATTCCTCGAACAGCGACTCACCATCTCGCCGGAATTCTATGTCAACCAAAGTACACACCTGCTTTTAAACTCACGTATCCCCAGTTCTTCCGGTTACAGCAACATGGTACGCAACATCGGAAAAACACAGAATGCAGGTGTAGACCTGACAATCAGCTCCGTCAATATCCAGAAAAGGAACTTTACCTGGAACACCAGCCTGAACCTTTCCCACAATAAGAACAAAATCAAAGCCCTCTCCGGTGAAGAGTTCTTCTTGGAAGAAGCAAAATTCGGATATAACCAGAAGACCCATAAAATAGAAGTAGGCAAACCCATCGGGCAGTTCTACGGATATCGTACTTTGGGACTCTACCAGATAGAAGATTTCAATTACGACCCGAACACAAAGAAATATACCCTGAAAGAAGGCATTCCATACAGAGGTTCACGCAATGATATACAGCCAGGTATGTGGAAATTCGCCGATACGGATCATAATAATGTAATCGACGAGAATGACCAGACAGTCATAGGCAACGCCAACCCCACCTTCTATGGTGGATTAAACAACTCTTTCACGTACAAAAACTTTGATCTGAGTGTGTTCTTCACTTTCTCATACGGTGGAGAAGTACTGAATGCCACGAAACTGACCAATACACAAGCCGGAAAATCCAACTATAACGTACTGGATGTCGCCAATAGCCATAAACGCTGGATGACCATCAACGCCAATGGAGATATCATCACCGACCCAGCGGAACTTGCAGCGTTGAATGCAGGCAAAAGCGTAGCAGCCGTTTACGATATGGAACAAGGAGATACCTACATCCATTCATGGGCTGTAGAAGACGCGTCCTACCTTCGTCTGAGTAATATAACCATCGGATATAACTTCCCCAGACAATGGATACGGAAAGCGTCCATCCAGAAACTCCGCCTATACGCCACAGGCAGCAACCTGTTCGTATGGACTCCCTACACCGGATTCGATCCGGAAGTATCTACCAAAGGAAACAACTTAACCCCCGGCGTAGACTTCGGAGCTTATCCGAGAAGCCGTAGCTTCGTATTCGGTCTGAACGTAACATTCTAATTCATTCAAAAACAAGATAAGATGAAAAGCTGTAATACCTATATTTATATATTAAGTCTCTTGCTGGCAGGCGGACTATCCACCACATCCTGCTCCGACCTATTGACGGAAGACCCGAGTTCCTATTACGAAAAGAAAGAAATATTTGCCAGTGAAGAGAAAGCGGCAATGGCGGTCGTCGGGGTATACGATGAACTTCCGACACTTTACAGTTATATGGATATGGCATTTCCATGTTCGGACGATACTTACTATGTATCCGGCTTAACCGCCGACAAAGGACGACGCGACATCGCCCATTATAAACTGACCAGCTCCAACACGTGGGTAAATAGTGTATGGCAAGGCAATTATACCGGAATCGAACGTGCCAACTATACCATCGAAGGAATCGAGGGTATGGAGAATTACGAGGGAGATGAAGGTTTGCAGTCACTGGTTGCGGAAGCAAAATTTCTGAGAGCGTTGTATGCTTTCAACCTTGTGCGCTATTGGGGAGACGTGCCGTTCAAAACGACCTCTACCAATGTGAATAAAGATATTTATCAGCCACGTGTCAGCCGTGAACTCATCTACGACCAGATGATCGATGACCTGAACTTCGCCAAAAATCATCTCCCTTGGGCTACCGCAGCCACCAGCCCCGAAAAAGCGACCCAGGGTGCTGCCCGTGCACTTCTGATGCGTGTCCTGCTCCAACGTGCCGGTTATAGTCTGCAAATGGACGGAAGCATAACCCGCCCCGATGACGCGAAACGCAAGGAATACTTCGAAGACGTTATTGAAGAATGGAAAGCCTTTCAGGAGAACAAATACCACGATTTCTATCCCGGCGGTTATACGGAGCTGTTCAAAGGCTTTTCCGCCGGAACGATTGACTCCAAAGAAAGCCTGTTTGAAGTAGCGTTCTATAGTGCCGACGGGAAGAGCGGAGCCAAAGGATATTGGGGAACCTATATCGGACCATCCGTAGCGCAGCCCAGTATCAAAGTGACGGAAGTAAGTCATTTCATGGGACGTGCCAGCGCCATGTTCCGTGCAGTGCCCGAATGGAGAGATTTCTTTGATGTGCAGGAAGAAGACGAGGATGGTAATATCATCAAAGGTGACGAACGCCGTGACGTGATGATTTGCAACTACAAATTCACTTGGGATAAAGAGGCATACAATCACAAGAAAGTAGTCAATAAAAGCGGAAAAGACTGGTATCCGGGCAAATGGCGCCGTGAATGGATGCCTATCGGATACAAAGACCCGAACGTGACCGATGTCAACTTCTGCTACCTGCGCTATGCCGACGTAGTATTGATGGCTGCCGAAGCCTATAACGAGACAGAAAACACCGCCGAAGCCTGGAAGCTGCTCAATAGTGTGCGCAGACGTGCCGGTGCGCGGGAAATCACAACGGAGAACTATCAGGAACTGATGAAAGAGAAAGTCTACAAGCTACGGTTTATTTCCGACAGCGATGATGCAGGCAAGTTCCGTACGGCATTATTTTGGGAGCGTGGCTTTGAGTTAGCTTTTGAAGGACAACGCAAATACGACCTTATCCGTTGGGGCATTATCAAAGATGCCTTGTCGCTGTTTGGCAACCGTTCGGAAGTGAACACAAGTACCACAACCGCCTACCCTGCCGGAGAGAATTTCCAAAAAGGAAAGCACGAACTGTTCCCAATCCCATTGGATGAATTGCAATTGAACCCGCTGTTAGAAAATAAGAACAACCCTAATTATTAATAGTACCATGAAAAGATCAGTTAGCACCATACTATTCTGCTGCCTGGCGGCAATCTCCGGAATGCAGGCACAGCAAAAGTCCGCACGGATCAAGTTGAACGAGGTAACTCTCATGCACGAGATGCGCTCCACCCCATCCCCGCTGGACAAAGCGACGGTAAACGACCGTGCCGTTTCGTTCCAATGGCCGCTTCATGCAGATGTAGATACTTCCGAAGAGGTATTGGACGGAATGAAATCCACCAAGAAGAAAATAGACAAGGCGCAATTGAAATACCAGTTACGCTATTCACAGGATGCAGCTATGAAGAGCAATGTTGTGCAGGTGGAAAGCCGTTGGCCTTTCTTTAACCCGAAAAAGGATCTGGACGCCGGTGTATGGTATTGGCAGTACGGATATGTAGAAGACGGAAATACTTTATGGTCTCCTGTCCTGCAATTCACCGTCAAAGCCAATCCGGACAAATTCTGTCCGCCATCATTCAAGACGATGCAGACACGTTTGCCCAAGAATCATCCGCGCATCCTGGTACAGAAAGATAAATGGACGGACTTTATGAACAACAGCAAGTCCAAGCCCGAACATCAATGGTATCTGGAACGTGCAGACAAGGTTCTGACAATTCCGATGCAATCCGTTAATGACATCAAAGCCGACCTTGCCAAAGGACTGAAGAGCGAGATGCAGCGCAGCGCCATGCTAACCCGTGAAAGCCGCCGCATCATCGACAAAGAAGAGGGTAACGTGGAACTCCTGATACGCGCCTACCTGCTGACCAAAGATACCCGTTACAGCAAAGAGGCTATCAAACGCATCATGGAAATGCTTAGTTGGGATAAAAACAAAAACGTGATGGGGGACTTCAATGCCGCTACTATGCTTTCACTCAGTTCACTGGCATACGACTCATTCTATGATCTGCTGACCGGGCCGCAAAAACAGGATTTATTGAAAGAAATAAAAAGACGCGGAAGTGAGTTCTATGCGAACTTCAACAACCGGCTGGAGAACCATATTGCTGACAACCATGTCTGGCAAATGACACTTCGCATTTTCACATTCGCCGCATTCAGCGTGTATGGTGATCTTCCCGAAGCAACGGTATGGGCGGATTACTGTTACAATGTATGGCTGGCACGATTCCCCGGTCTGAACAAGGACGGTGCCTGGCACAATGGCGACAGTTATTTCGCTGTCAACTTCCGCACACTCATCGAAGTTCCTTACTTTTACAGTACCGTTACCGGTTTCGATTTCTTCAGTGATCCATGGTATCAAGGTTCTGTCATGTACACCATGTACCAGCAACCTCCTTTTTCCAAATCCGGAGGAAACGGTAGCGGACATCAAGGCAACCTAAAACCGAATTCGATTCGTGTAGGCTATCTGGACGCATTGGCACGACTAACCGGCAATACATACGCAGCCGATTATGTACGTCGCGTCGCCACTACTCCCGACTATCACAAGCGTCTTATAACCGTAAAATCCGGTAGCCTGGCATGGTTCCGTCTCCAATGTGACAAACCTTTGCCGACAGGAGAAGGACTCACCTCACTCCCGATGGGATATGTCTTTCCTCAGAGCGGTCTTGCCTCTTTCATGACCAACTGGGATCGCGTAGGCAGCAACGCCATGTTCAGCTTCCGCAGCAGTCCTTACGGCAGCACGTCACACGCCATAGCCAACCAAAATGCGTTCAACACCTTTTTCGGAGGAAACTCGCTCTTCTACAGCAGCGGTCATCACATCGCCTTTGTAGACAAGCATAGTATGCTTTGCCACCGTTCCACCCGCGCTCACAACACAATCCTCGTGAATGGTATGGGGCAGCGTATCGGTACAGAGGGTTATGGTTGGATTCCACGCTATTATGTAGGCGAGAAAATCGGCTATGTGCTCGGCGACGCTTCCAATGCGTACGGAAAAGAGGTTTCCCCCCTTTGGCTGGAACGTGGCAAAGAGGGCGGCATTGAATATACTCCCGCCAACGGCTGGGACGAGAATCATCTGAAAACTTTCAGACGACATACGGTTGCTTTAGGCAAATCGGGACTGATGTTTATCTACGACGAACTGGAAGCGGACAAGCCTGTCACTTGGGATTATCTGTTGCACACAGTCATCAAGCCGATGAGTGTTACCAAGAAAGACAAGTTCGTACACATACAGGCCACCAACAAGAACGGCGCTTCCGACGCTTACCTCTTTTCAAGCGGTGCATTGAAAACGGATACCACCAATCAGTTCTTCGTTCCCGCCGTCAACTGGCTACGGGCGGATGCAAACGGTAAGTTCGCTCCTTACCCCAACCACTGGCACTTCAAGGCTACTTCCGAAAAGAAACAAATATATCGTTTCGCAACGGTCATCAACACACATGCGCTGAACAAGCCTGCCGCCGACCCGCAGATACTGCCCGACGGACGTATCAAGATAGGTAGCTGGATTATCAAAGTGAACATATCATCAGAAGGCACTCCGTCTTTCTTCATCCGTTCCACCCGAAAAGGGGAAGATGCGAACATTACTTATAAAGGCGGAGCTACCATCGTACGCGAAGACGGTTACGAAACGACTTTAGTAGACAAATTGCCTGAACTGGAAATCTAAAAACAACCTGAAAGATATGAAAACAAAAAGATACTTGGTACAAGGCTTCCTGTTGCTACTTTGCTCTCTGACAGCAATGGCGGGTTCTCCGTCTGAAGGAACACAACACCCGCAGGAACCGCAGAAACAAAACGGGAAACGCCCGCGCATACAGACATCGGCGAGCGAAAAAGAAATCGTATTCAAGCCCGTTACCGGACAAGGGCAAACAGTTGTGAACGATTCTCCTAAGAAAAAGGAAGCGAAAAAAGAGTCCCGGCAACCTAAGACTAAAGTCTCTCGGCAACGCAAAGTTTCCGAACGTTATATGGCACTCAAAACGAATATTGCCTACGATGCCATTGCTGTGCCGAACCTTGCATTCGAAATACAGTGCAGCAAACATATTTCCGTTGAACTGCCCGTCATGTTCAGTGGCTGGGATATCAGTAGCGAACACGCAGTCCGTACCTTCGCTATCCAGCCCGAAGGACGCTGGTGGTTGAAAAAAGCCGGAACAGGCCATTTCTTCGGAGTACACGCCCACATGGCATTCTTCAATGTGAAATGGGACGAGAACCGTTATCAGGATACCGGCCGCCCACTATTGGGAGCAGGTGTAAGTTATGGATATAAGCTTCCCTTATCCCGCCATTGGGGAGCGGAGTTTACCTTAGGCGCCGGATATGCCAATATGAAGTACAACACCTATTATAATATAGACAACGGAGCTCAAATAGAAACCCGAAGCCGTAACTATTGGGGGATTACCCGTCTCGGTTTGTCATTGTCTTATCACTTTTAAGCCAGTTCGATTATGAAAAGAGATACATATACCTCTATTATTCGTACGCTGGGTTGCCTGCTGTTATTGCCGGTATTTGCAAGTAGCTGTATTCATGAAGATCCGGAGCTGACGGCTGACGGAGAAATCGGAGTAGACCCTACCGCTGTCAATATCATGACCAACCTGATTTTGGAAACACCCTTCGGCCCGATAGACATCAGCCGCAACACCCGTGCGGAAGAAGAAACTGAATTCCTGCATCGTTTCACGGTTTCTGCCTATGAGGGTACACAGAAAGTAGCGTCGCAAGTTATTTTCCAAAAGGTGCAGACAGGAGAAACCACCATCAGCATACCCGTCAGACTGAAGCTCCACGCCCGCAAGTATCAGATTGCCGTATGGGCGGACTATACAGGTAAAACAGGAGACACTTACCAACTCTTCTACAATGCGGAAGACAAAGGATTTATCATGCGAGCCACTCCTTATAAAGCCAACTCCAAGTATTATGACGCTTTTTACGGAAGCACTTCGCTGGATTTAAGCGCCTATCGTGACCAATGGAATGTCACCGTGCCGACAGATATCGAAATGCTCCGTCCGATGGCACGCTACAACCTGATAGCCACAGATGTCGAAAAGTTCCTACAGAAAGTGGACAAGAAAGAAATCACGGGAAAGAAGTTTACTATTACCGTGAAGTACAACTACTATCTGCCCACCGCATTCGATGCACTCACCGGAAAGTTGAAGCGTTCCCTGCAATATATGGAATATGACAAGACGGTTGAACTAGCAACACTACGAGGATTAGAGAACAAGGACGAGTTCACTATCGGATTCGACTATCTGCTCATCAATAACGAGAGCACAGCTTCTGTCCCGGTGACTATCGAGATAACCAATGAGAGCAAGAAAGTCGTGGCACGCTACCAAAATCTGAAAATACCCTATGAACGGAACAAGGAGACCAATATACGGGGACACTTTATGACCGCCAGTCCGGGTATTGATTTCGATCCTGACTTTGAGGACGAGGACATCATTATCGATGTTACTCCCATCACTCCAACCGAATAATAATTATAATACACTTTAATCATTACCATTATGAAAAAGAACTTTATTTATTTCGCAATCACGCTGCTCATGGGGCTGTTTGCCGCATGTAGCCAAGAAGAAGCTCCGGGAGCTTCAAGTAGCTCTAACAATTTAGTCAACATCTCGGCTGAATTACCCTCTGAATTTGCACAAACACGTGCTATCCCCGAAGTGACCGACCACTACCTGCGTTGTATCCTCGAAATCAGCGATGCAGATGGTAATCAGGTCTATCGGGAAGAAAAATTAGGAACCGAAGCCACTAACGGAAAGCTTTCTTTCACCTTTGCACTCGAAAACGCCGGGACTTATAATTATATGATGTGGGCGGACTTTATCCCCGCTGAGGGACAAAGCAAAGACCAAGTAACCGGACGCTACGCCGACAAGTTCTACAATACGGAAGACCTTACCAAAGTCACAATCAAAGATGCAAGCCTGCTCTACAATAGTGACGCTTGCGACGCTTTCTCCAGTCAAGGTTCTTTTGAAAAGAGCCAAGCTTCTTTAGAGAACCCGCTGAATGTCACCCTGACCCGCCCGTTCGCCAAACTGATTGTTTCGGACAAGAGCAAGGCAAACTTCGACAAATGCCAGACAGTAGCTGTCAGCCAGAAGATTCCAGCCGCTTTTAATGTTTCAACAGGCAAGGTTTCTACGGAGATGATTGACGCCATCATGTCAGCCACCGAACCAATCGGAACAGGCGAGACTACCGGTGAGACAACCGATTTGCAACTTTTCTCTTGTTATGTCTTCGCAGAAGACGATGTTTTAGGAGAAATAGCCCTGACTTTTGTAACAGAGGACGGCGGACGCACCGTTGCTATCCCCGCCAATGTGCCTGTCAAGAAGAATACACGTACACAAGTCAGAGGATATTTCATAGCGGAATCTTCTGCAAACACACAAATTGATACAGACTTCGGAGAATGGAATCCGGACATAGACGGTGGAGACCTCGAGCCTGTCGTACCGACAGTAAATCCGGAAATTGGTGATTTCTATTATAAAGACGGTACATATTCCGCAGAATTGAAAGAGGATGCAGAGAATCCGTGTGTCGGTATCGTATTCGCAACAACACCATTGGATGGAGATGTAGCATCTAACTACGGTAGCGAATATACGGCTATTAAAGGATATGTAGTCGCACTGGAAAGCGCACCGACTAATACACGTCTGGAATTTTGTGCTAAAGGTAGTGATATTGATTTCACAGGAATGGAGTTAAACAAAACTGGATATGAAAATACAAAGGCGTTTTTTGCAGATGAACGTTATACCAATAATACAGACAAATATCCCGTAATTGAGAAATACCTTGCTTTCAAAACAAATACGCCTACTCCTGAAAAGTCAAGCGGATGGTACATACCTTCCATCAATCAATTAAAAGAAATGACAATCGGATATTATGGTTTCGAAGAGACTGCTAAAAACGAGACATTTGTCAATGCCATAAACGCAATAGAAGGCGCTAACCTATTTGTTCATACCACAACATCGGCACGCTACTTACTTTCCAGCAGTGTCAGCAACAAATCCATCAGTCCTATCACACTTACTAATAATGTATTGGACGCTAATACCAAAATTCAGCCCATTTTCAACACAGCCCCCGACAAAGCCGGTGTACAAGGACAAATCCGTCCTATCCTCACCATTTTAGAATAAACAGTCAAAAGCGAACACAATAATCAAGTCAAGATAAGCAAGGCCCCCCAATGCCTTGCTTATCCTTAACTTCTTTTCATTCACTTTTTATCAAACCATCTTATGAAAACATACTTCCGCTTCCGGGACCTCTTTTACGTCCTTATCTGTTCAGGGATATTAGCTACCTCATGCAGCGATGATTCCCTCCCCATGACAGACAACAAAGAAATAGCCGACAGTACCGAATCTCCCGATGCATGGCACGACAAGATTCGCGAGAAGCCATACCCCAAAGCGGACAATGAAATATTCATTAACCCTGCCCCGTTCATCGTGCCCCAAGATATGATGACCGGAGAGCAGCTTCAATTTTCCCTCTCACAAAAAGAAGACTTTCCGGATGCGGAAACCATCGTGTCCGAACCAAAGCCGTGGTGTATGTTCAATCCACACCAAATAATGAACAGCGGTACCTGGTACTGGCGTTTCCGTTCCATCGTCTCCGGCACGCCACAGTCCTGGAGCGCTACCTACTCATTCGAGATAAAGGATGACACTCCTAAATTTGTAACACCGACTTTCGATACATTCTTTCTTAATATCCCCCACACCCATCCCCGTTTATACTGTTTTCTGGACAACTACTTGGAACAGGCACGCAAAAACGCCTCCAAGCACCGGGAATATAAGGCTCTGACCGGACGTGCCAATACCGCAGCAGGGATCGATTATACTACCGCCTATCCCAACCCGTTCGACTTTGAGAGCACCGAAGACATAAAGCTCCATGTAGATATGCTCTATCAAGCCTATCATCTGACGCAGAATACAAAGTATCTGGACAAGATGAAAGAGATTCTAAGATATATGCGACAAAAGCTTCCAAGTCTCACCGATAAAGAGCTGTTCGCAACCAACTTCGGCTCCACCAACATTGCCATTATCTTTATCGAAATATACGACATCGCTTTCAACGAGCTTTCCGCAGAGGAGAAAAGAGATATTGAAGAGCTATTGATGAAGATTGCCCGCCACTATTATAAGATGTATCGGGGAATGCAGGAAAACCGCTTCTTCGATAACCACTTCTGGCAACACAATATGCGCATTCTCTTCCAGTCCGCACTCGTCCTGTTCGACAAAGACGCATATACGGAAGAATGTTCCGAAATGCTTGAATATTATTACGAGCTTTGGACAGCCCGCGCTCCGGACGCCGGATACAACCGTAGCGGGCTTTGGAAAAACGGTGTGGGATACTTCACCGCCAATGTGAAAACTCTTTTTTATATGCCGTCGCTGTTTTCCACACTGACAGGCAGTAATTTCCTTACTCATCCGTGGTATCGGAATGCCGGTCAGGCACTTGTATACGCCTGGCCTCCTCAATCCAAGAGCACCAGCTTCGGAGACGGCAACGAGAAAGCAAGTACCCCCGACCGGCAACGGGTAGCTTTCGCCGACTTCCTCGCACGGGAGACGGGGGACGCATACGCCTCTTGGTATGCCAAGCAATGCGACGAGACATTAGTCACAGACGTAGATATGCGTCTGTATCGTATGATCAGTCCGAAAATTTATTCGGGAGAGGAGTTGCCGTCTTATTCTCCCAAGTTACTATGGTATAAAGATGCAGGAGAGGTGGCCATCCACTCGGACTTACAGCATATAGACAATAACCTCTCACTCGCTTTCCGTTCGAGTACATTCGGGTCCAACAGCCATGCCGTTGCCGATCAGAACAGTTTCACCTTGCTCTATCGAGGTCATGACGTATTCCGAAACGGCGGCTATTACATCGGAGCCAACAACACTCCCTACAATCTGCTGTGGTATCGGCACACGCGCGGTCATAACAGCATTCTGGTGAATGGTATCGGACAACCTTATTCCTTGACGGGATACGGACAAGTACTGAGGGCCGTAGGCGGAAATCACATCGCTTATTGTCTGGGAGACGCATCGAAAGCCTATAACGGTATCAGTGAAGAGAAGTCTTGGACCGATTTATTCGCAAGCGCAGGCATTGCTCAAACTCCGGAAAACGGTTTCGGTAAAACTCCGTTGAAAAAATACAAACGTCACATACTGGTACTTTATCCGCAGACCATGCTCATCTACGACGAACTGGAAGCAAACGAGCCTGTACAATGGGAATGGCTGTTGCATAGTCCCACCCCATTCTCTATAGACAACACCCGCAAAAGTTGGAAGACAGCAAATACGGAAAAAGGGTTCTATACTAAAGTTTCTCAATTCAGCGACATATCTTCCGATATTTCGCAAACCGACCAGACCATTATACCGATAACGGAAACGCCTGATCCCCAATATCCAACCTTATGGCATTTGACCGGTACTTTCGCGCAAAGCGAACGGAACCGTATATTGACCATTATCCAAATAGCTTCGAATACGGAACAGGTACCCGCAATTACCCGTCAGGGAGATACTTTCTACTGTGGCGACTGGGACATAACAGCTATCCTTAATCCGCAGGAACCGGCAGAATTGATTGTGACTAACCGTAACACTCCTACCGTATTCAGTTATTCTCCGGGTAACCCGACAATCGAAGGAAGCACTTATCTGCGTAGATACGCTTCTTCTTCGCTACTCTATGACGAAACGAACGGGAAATACGGTGTAACGGAACAAACTGACTATATACCGGCTTCCACCCGGATGGCGCAATAACAAATACCATGCAAACGAGCAGGATAAAGCAATATTTCGATACGATGTTTGGCTATTGAATGAAAGATGTTTATCTTTACCTTCGCATTTATCAGTAATCACATTGATTATCCAACGTTTATGAAGAACCGAAATATGCCCGCAAACATCCTGCTCAGCATTTGTCTCTTATGCTGTTTGTCTCTCTGCCAAGCGGCAGCCCATAATTCCAGTCGTATTCATTTCAAACGACTTTCGGTAAACGACGGAATGTCTCAAAGTACTGTTCTTGCCCTGACGCAAGACCATAATGGAAAAATCTGGGTAGGAACAATGGATGGGCTGAATTGGTACGACGGTTACCGATTCGCCCCCTTTCATAAGGATCTGAATGACAGTACCAGCCTCAGCAACAGTCATATATACTCTCTCTACACAGATGCGGACGGCACGGTATGGGTAGGAACTCTGACTGGATTATCGCGATACAATATCGTAGGAAACAACTTCACCAATTATACTTTACCCGAAGGAACGCCTGTACAGATTTTTGCCATTGAGGAACTCAAAGACAAGCAACAGCTTTTGCTTGGCACGAACAACGGACTGGCGGTCTTTGACAAGAAGACCGGACTGATGCAATTACATCCTCACCTGCAAGCAACAACCGTTTATTCCATCCGCAAAGCAAACGACGAGGTTCTGCTGGGTACTCACACCGGTATTTACCATTACCTGCCACAAGATAACTCCATAGTCCGGCTGCTTCCGGAACTGAAAAACGAAGTAATCTCCTCCATCGTCTACGATCCCAGAAAACGTGTCTACTGGATGGGCTCTTTTATAAACGGAGTATATTGCATGGACGACAAATTCCAGATAAAGAAACACTACCCATATACAGACAGACAACAAAAAGAGCCGTTAGGAACTGTACGCACTCTGGCGCAAGACGACAAGGGGAATCTGTGGATCGGAACCATCAACGGGTTGTTTATCCTTGAACCGGAAACCGAAACAATGGAAAAATACACCTTCTCCCATGAAAACGGAAACTCGCTAGGCCACAACTCCGTACGTTCTCTTCTGAAAGACAATCAAGGCGGCATATGGGTAGGGACATTCTACGGAGGACTGAGCTACTATCATGCTATGGCACCGGCATTTGACACCATGACTTATTCCGCCTATAAAAATTCACTTAGTGACAATACGGTCAGTTGCATTGTAGAAGATCCCTTTACAGGAAACCTATGGATCGGAACCAACGATGGCGGACTAAATGAATATAACCGCCGCACCAACCATTTCTCCGTCTTCCGGGCCAACCGCAAGGATGCACACGCATTGCAGTCGGACAATATCAAATGTGTACTTCCCGACGACGATGGCGTTTATATAGGGAGCCATGGAGGAGGGTTAAGCTATCTGTCCACCCGCACCCGACAAATAAAGAATTACACATTTCCGGGAGCTGTCTCGTTCAACAACAGTTGCTATTCGCTGCTCGACGGACAAGACGGAACTATCTGGGTAGGCGCCATCATCGGATTGTATCAATTCAACAAAAAGACCGGTTCTCTCTCTTTACACCCGCTAGCGCAAAAACATCCGCGCTTAAACAATATGCTCATTTCCGTTCTCTATCGCGACAGCAAGGAGCGGATATGGATTGGCACTGAAGAAAGCCTGTTTGTATATGCCGACGGCAAATTGGAGGAATGGAAAGATGAGACCTCCCGGTTTCCGGCACTGGTACAGGCATTTTGTATCCATGAGGATAGCAATCACCATATCTGGATCGGTTCTTCGGTAGGCCTGTACAAGTCTGACAATATTACTCCCCGACCGCTCACCCGTTATTCCACCTACGACGGACTACCCAACAATTTTATCTATGGTATTCTGGAAGACGGACGGGGACGGCTTTGGATCACTACCAATCACGGACTATCCTGCTTTGACCCGTCGGAACAGACTTTCCTCAATTATAGCGTCAAGGACGGACTCAGCCACAACCAGTTCAATACATACGGAGCGTGCCAGACCAAAGACGGTATTATTTATTTGGGAAGTCTGAAAGGTATCACTTATTTCAACCCCTATCAGTTTGTCGATAACCCCTATTCTCCGAACGCCGTCATTACCGGAGCGACCATCCAGAACCAGCCGGTAACGAATATCAGGGACGGTGTATCCAAATACTTCCAGGCTAGCAACGGAAAACTGCTGGGGATGTCTTTCCCCGCCAACCGGAAGACGTTCAGTATCCGCTTTTCCGTTATCAATTATCTTTCCGGAAGACGTAATCTCTTCGCCTACCAATTGGAAGGATTTGATGATAACTGGATTTCTTCCGCTCAGGCTATCTCGCAACGAGGTGTCACTTACTCCAATCTTCCACCGGGAAAATACACATTCAGAGTAAAGGCGTGCAACAATAACGGACGATGGAGCCTCACTCCTACCGAGTTTTTCGTTCATATCACTCCCATGTGGTATCAGACGTGGTGGGCAAAGACACTCTACGTCCTACTCACTTTGGGCGGAATCGCTTTCATACTCTACTTCTTTATCGCACGCGCCAAAATGAAAATGCAAGTGCAGATCGAGCATCTGGAACGGATGAAAGTGGAAGAAGTCAGTCAGGAGAAAGTCCGTTTCTATATCAATATGTCTCACGAGCTGCGTACTCCGTTAAGCCTGATACTGGCTCCTCTGGAAGAGCTGGTGGAAGAGAAAAGCAAGTTTGACCTGCAAGAGCAGCAAAAACTTTCGTATATCTACCGGAACGGGCGCAAACTGCTGCATCTCATCAACCAGTTGCTCGACTTCCGTAAAGCGGAATCAGGCGCATTGCCTATTCATGTGGCTATGAATCAGGTAGACAAGCTGGCGAAGAATATCTTTACCATGTTCGAAGAGAATGCGCAGAAACGAAATATCACATACGAATATCAGTCCGACCTGAAGGATGATTTACTCCCGGTAGACAAGATGTACGTAGAGATGATGTTGACCAACCTGTTGTCCAATGCTTTCAAATTCACCCGCAACGGCGGTAAGATAACACTTTCCGTCTGGAGAAAGGAAAACAGCTTCGGATTTAGCGTAAAGGACAATGGAATCGGAATCCCCCAAGATAAACTAGCACGTATCTTTGAGCGGTTCTATCAAGCCAACGAAAGCGTGAAAGGAAGCGGAATCGGACTTTCACTCGTAAAATGTCTGGTTGAAAAACATCACGGAACGATTCAAGTATCCAGCGAACCGGATAAAGGTACAGAGTTTTCCATCGAGCTCCCCGCTGACTTGCATACGTTTGCCGCTACGGAATTGCTCGACCAAGATCAACAGAGAACAGAACGCAGTGACATCACACCGTCTCCATCGCCGACAACCGGCACAATGGTTGAAAGCGAAGAGTTCTCCGAAACAAACGGAATCAACGAAGAGGAAAAAGACACTTCCACCGGAGAAACGACCGAAACAATTCTGTTGGTCGACGACAACAAGGAAATGGTGGACTACCTGAAAAGCAACTTCAAGTCGAAGTACACCACACTGACTGCCGGAAACGGTGAGGAGGCTTTGGCGATTCTCAAGGAACAAAAGGTGGACATCGTGCTTTCCGACGTGATGATGCCTGGCATTGACGGCATTAAGTTGTGCGAACTGATTAAAAAGAATATGCAGACTTGCCATATTCCGGTCATCCTCTTATCGGCCAAAGGTAGCATTGAAGCTCAGACTACCGGTATCCGGACCGGGGCGGACGACTATATCCCCAAACCTTTCTCTATGAGTTTGCTGAAAGGAAAAATCGCGAATATCCTGAAATCCAAACAACGGTTAAGGTATTATTATTCGAATACGATTGATATTGACACGGCGAAAATGACGTCCAACGCACTGGACGAGGAGTTTATGAGCAAAGCGATACAGATCGTGGAAGAGAATATCGATGATGAGAGTTTCACTGCCGATGATTTAGCGGAAAAGCTCTTTATAAGCCGTTCTTCACTGTATCTCAAAATGAACTCCATATCGGGAGAGCCACCCGCCAACTTTATCCGCCGTATCCGTTTCAACAAGGCTTGCAAACTATTGCTTGAGGGACGATATTCAATCTCTGAAATCAGTAACAAGATTGGTTTCAGTTCACCGTCCTATTTCTCGACGAGCTTCAAGAAGTATGTAGGTTGCCTGCCATCGGAGTATGCCAAGAATCAGGGGAAGAATATGGAGCAATAGGACTCGGACAATAGGATATGGACAAAATCAAAAGCTTTTCGATAGGATTCAAAAGTCGGATATTGACTTTCAAACAAGGTCTGCACAAGAGTGAACTCCGTTCATACGGGAATCTCCTATCTTTGTGAACATAAACATTAATCCTCAAATTGAATCATGAAGAATTTAAAACCTACATTACTTTGCGGTATGATGCTTCCTGCGGCATTGTCGGCACAAGAACGTCCGAACATCCTCTACATCATGACCGACCAGCAGACGGCCAACGCCATGAGCTGTGCCGGTAATACCGATCTGCGCACTCCCAACATGGACAAGTTGGCGGAACGGGGTATCCGCTTTACAAACGCCTATTGCTCCATGCCCCTCAGCGGTCCGTCACGCAGCGCCATGTTTACAGGATATATGCCCGGAGAAGTCGGCCTGCTGGAAAACGGGACTCCTATGCCTGATTCACTTCACTCCACCTCTCTCGGTGTGCTGATGAACAAAGCCGGTTATACCTGCGCATACGCCGGGAAGTGGCACGTACACACCAACTCACTGCCTGACAAACAAGCATTCGGTTTCGAGAACCTGCACGGACACAATGATTTCGGCTTGGCGGAGGCAGCCGTCTCTTTCCTGCAACGCAAGAAGAAAGGCCAACCTTTCTTTCTGGTAGCTTCCTTCGACAATCCACACAATATCTGCGAATATGCCCGCAAACAGAACACTCCGTATGCTACCATCAAAGAACCGGCCTTGGAGGATTGTCCGGGACTGCCGTCTAACTTTGCCGTCAATCCGTACGATGCAACGGCGTTGGCTTTCGAGAAAAAACAAAACCACCGTCTCTATCCCACTCACGACTACACGCCGGACGACTGGCGACGTTACCGGAACGCTTACTATCGACTGGTAGAAACCGTAGATGCGGAAATAGGGAAAATCATTGCGGAGCTAGACCGCCAGGACTTATGGAAGAATACGGTTATCATCTTTACCAGCGATCATGGTGACGGCTGTGGAGCACATCAATGGAATCAGAAAACAGTTCTATATGAAGAGGTAGCCAATGTCCCGTTCATCGTCTGTCTGCCCAAAGGCAAGCATGCCGGAAAGATATTGCCCCAACTTATCAACAACGGGGTAGACCTCATGCCCTCCATTTGTGATTGGGCAGGAATCAATGTTCCCGGCAAACGTCAAGGAGTGAGTTTCCGCCCTATCGTAGAAAACGGCAGTGCCGACAAGCAGCACCAACCTTACATCGTAACAGAAACGAGCTTTGCCCAAACAGCCTCAACGCGGGGATGGATGCTTCGTACTTCCCAATATAAATATGTATTGTACGATACCGGCAAAAATCGCGAACAGCTCTATGACATGGAGACAGATCGCGGAGAAATGCGCAACCTTGCCATCGAAAAGAAATATGCCGATATCCTCCGGCAGCATCGGGAGCTATTAGCCGAATGGATGAAGAAACATCAGGAAAACGGAAAGACACTATTTACCCGGTTTATCCCCAATCTTCACTAAATATCGGGGCTGATACAGCATTATTATAAATACAATTATTATATTTGCAATAATTGTATTTATAATAATCAGTATGGCAGCCATTCATAACCCTTTTATTGTAGGCGGATACATATCTCCTCATTATTTCTGTGACCGGGAAAAAGAAACAGTACAGTTGATACGCAACATTACGAACGGAAGAAATGTCGTTATCATTTCTACACGCCGTATGGGAAAGACAGGCTTGATTCGCCACTGCTTCTATCAAAACGAAATAAAGGAACATTACCATACATTCTTCATTGATATCTATGCCACATCCAGCCTGCGGGAGTTCGTTTTTGCACTCGGAAAAGAGATTTTTGAGAAACTCAAGCCTAAAGGCATGAAATTTATCGAACGCTTCTTCTCTGTCATTTCTTCACTACGCGCAGGGTTCAAGTTAGATTCCATTACAGGCGAACCGACTTTTGATATCGGTCTGGGAGATATTCATGCGGCGGAAGCCACATTGGATGAAATCTTTGCTTATCTGGAGCAGGCAGACAAACCTTGTATCGTAGCCATTGATGAATTCCAACAGATAGGCAATTATGCTGAAAAGAATGTAGAAGCCATCTTGAGAACCAAAGTTCAGCATTGCCGGAACGCTCATTTTATTTTTGCCGGAAGCCAAAAACATATTATGATGAATATGTTCAACAGTCCTGCCCGTCCTTTCTACCAAAGCGTCAACATGATGCAGCTACAAAGTATCCCGCTCATTGCATATAAGCCATTCGTGGAAAGGCTCTTCCTTGAAAACGAAAAAAATATTGAACCGGAACTGATAGAACAGGTATATGATTTCTTTGAGGGACACACTTGGTATGTACAGCTTATGTTTAATGAGCTATACATACTGACCGGAAAAGGGCAATTATGCGACCGCTCCTTACACGATACTGCCTTGACCAATATTCTTCAAATGCAAGATTTCACCTATCAGGAGATTTTCTCCCGACTTCCGGAAAAACAAAAAGAAGTACTGATTGCCATCGGAAAAGAACGAAAAGCAACAGGAGTCGCTTCCGGAAAGTTTATCAAAAAGTATAAGCTAAGCACTCCAAGCTCCGTACAGGCAGCACTCAAAGGGCTACAGGAGAAGAATCTGGTATCTCAAGAGCAGAATCAATATGAAATATCCGACAAGTTACTGGGGGTATGGTTACAAAAGAATTATTAATAAACATTCTTATCCGAATAAATCCTATAAAAAGCGGTTTATACATCAAAACCGCTAAATACTGATACAGATTACATACCATTTCTTTCTGCCCACTCTTGCTTTTCTCTATTTAATTTTGTATCTTTAGGGATTTCTCTCCTCTTGAAAAAAGTAATCACCTTACAGAGTGACAATGGTCACCTTACAAAGTGCCATTTATCACTCTATAAGGTGACCATTGTCCCCTTATAACGGGACGACTTCCCAGCTCCCTAAAAGGCCACTGTTTTGTGCGCTGAAAGGCCTTGGTCTTCGCACCGGGGGACCTTAAAACCGATAGTCTAACAAAACTTCTTCAAGTCTTTATACCGCTTCATTGCTTCCAAATAATAATAGTCGGCATAGTTCAACGGAACATTCACCTCACTGTCATGCGGGAAACTGCCTACAGAATGCATCAGGATAAATCCCTTATTCTCATTCTCCTTCGCCAGATAATCCGGTGAGGATAACTGTTTCAATATATTCTCCGCATATTCAATATACGCATCACTTAGGCTCTGGTCTTCCGTATAAGCATATAACTCGAGCAATGCGGAAGCCGTAACCGCCGCTGCAGAAGCGTCACGGGGAGCATTCGGAATATCGGGCGCATCATAATCCCAATAAGGAATATAATCATTCCCCGAAGGACGGTTCTCCATAATGAAGCGGGCAATCTTATGTGCCGCCTCCAGATAAACCGGATTTTTCGTAAAGCGATAGCACATGGTATAGCCATACACTCCCCATGCCTGCCCGCGAGCCCAAGCGGAAGAATCGGCATAACCTTGAAATGTGCCCTTTGACTCTACCTTTCCGCTCGGAACGGAATAACTTACCACATGATACGAAGTCATATTCTCACGAAAATGATTCTTTAAAGTCTTGTCGGCATGAGCAATGGCGATGTCGCGATATTTGGAATTGCCGGTTTGCTCGGACGCCCAGAAAAGCATTTCAAGATTCATCATATTATCAATGATGACGGGATAACTCCAATCACCGAAATCCCAAGAACGAATCAGACCGATTTCGGGACTGAAACGTGCGCAAAGACTTTCCGAAGAATTAATCAGGATCTCTTTATCTTTCGGCTCCGGTTTCAGACGAAGAGCATTCCCATAACTGCAATACATCATAAAACCAATGTCATGGTTACCTGTATAATACTGAATATCTTCCAGACGGTCGGTGTACCGACGGGCTTCTTTTGCCAAAGCCTCATCTCCCGACAATTCGTAAGCCAGCCACATGGATCCGGGGTAGAATCCGCTTGTCCAGTCTTTCGCATTTTCCAAACGATAGCTTCCGTCCGCTTTGGTTGAGCGCGGGAAACAGGCTGTATCCGGTACATCTTTCAATTGTTCAGCCATATAGAGCAACTGATGATCGGATGTTTTTACCGCATTCTCAAACCATTCCGGTGCACCCGTCTTGGGGGCGCTGCAAGCGGCCAGCAGACTCATTCCCCAAACCGCTACATACAACTTTCTTTTCATTTTCATATTAATAGCTTTAGTGATTAAATGTATTCTTATCGATTGCTTCCGGTAAGCTGTGGCTTTCTATCCATCCTTTCCTGCATCTGCCAACTGCCATCTATTTTGTCAAACAACAAAGAGGCCGTTTTATCAATCGGTCTGTACGATTTGCCATTTATCAGTAAAGACGATTTTCCATAACCGAACACTGCTTGATTGTTTTTATTCGTAATATACAGACTCGCCGGCTTCTTCACATCCAGTTCCGCTTCAATCGTCCAGTCGCCACATTGAAAAAGATTGCCGTCTCTTTGTATTCCGACAGCCTGTTTACCGTCAGGCTGTACTTGAATGATAGTCAGGATACGGTTGCGCTTACCGGGAGTAAAGCTTGCGGTCAAATGCCATGAATTAGTAAAGACTTCCCCGCGAACAGCATTCTCCTGATTTGGCGGAACGACAAAACGATCGGTCTGTGTAATCTTACAATCTTGTCGGCTGAACAGTTGCGCTACCGAAGTAAACTGTTTCTCTTCGTTCCGGGTAACGAGCTTACAGGTCTGTTCATCAATAGAAAACTTTACAGGACTATGTAGCAACCAATCCCAACGGACAGGCTTTTTGGCTTCCATCTCATCATAAATCACGATTTTATCGGGATGCAAAAGGAAAATGTGCCTTCTATAAAGAGTCAGAGGAGTTTCTCCAAATCCGTTCTCCACCGATTGTTCCAAATGCTGTTTGGCAAAATTCGTAACCCACATCGGATACTCGCTAATGCCGCAATAGGCATTCGACGCGTCACCCAAAGCGTATGAGATGTGTTCGCCACTGAACGCACGCACGATATTGCCATACGCTCTGGTGGTGAAAGGCTGTCCGATGCCATCTATCAGCAAAGTGTTATGGGCACGGGTATGACGGTAAGACAATAGATTATGCGCATCCGAGAAATTCATATAGTAACCGGTGGAACCGTATACCGGTACTCCCCGATAATGCAGGTTGAAAGCATTTTGTGCAGAGTGCGTATGACTGCCGGAACCGAAAGGGCTCGAATGAAAACTCAGGCATAGGTTATTACGGTAGTCTTTCATGGAGGAATTGGCTATCATCTCCCCCGTATCACGGAACCAGACAGCTTTAGGTTCATCGGCCGGAAGTGCGGCTATCGGTTTCTTTGATTCACTCCGTACCATGCGGTACAAACGCATCTCGTCGTCCATTTCATATCGTTTGTCAATGGAGGTATACCAAGCGGAATAAGGGTCGCCGGTTTCTCTTGCCAGAAACTCAGCAAAAGCGCTGCGAATCACCAAAGGTTTATCGTTCATCTGCTCATGACCGTCGCCAAAGCTCACACTCCGGGAAAGAGGCGGCCAGCTATAGACCATTGCCTTCCCCACCTCCCGATACCAGGGATGTTGCAGAAAATCGGTGTCGGCCAGATAAGAAAAAAGGCTCGGAATATAGTATAAGCTCACTGCATTGGCACTGAAATAGCAAGTACCGTTCATCCAGATACCGTCGCGGTTGAAGCCTGTGGCCGGAGCACGGCAAGTCCATAACTCGTAGGCGTATTCAAAAAACTCACGCGCTTCGGGAGATTTTTTGTAGAGCACTAAGGAGGTCTGCAACAGACGACGGAAAGTGAACTGCCACAAATGGTTGTCGAAGATATGATTTTCCGTTCCACCGAAGAAACGACGCTTATAGAATTTAATGATCCGTTCCATCAGTTGTTCCATCTGCTCACGTTCCTTCACAGAAAAACGGTCATAACAGGTCTCGTATGTACAAGCAAGGAGATAGGCGAGATCACCGGCATAAAAGTCATTCTCTATCTGACGGTCGGTTACGGGGGAAGGAAGCAGCCAGCGGACCAACTGCGCCATCTTATCGGCATAGACATCCCGTTGGAGCAAAGTATAAGCCGTATGCAACTTTTCACATTGGACAACCATAGCAGACACATGATTGGATACGAATGTGTCGGTAGCATAGTTGGCAGCCAGGCCTTCCCGTCCGGAAGTAACCATCAGATTGTATTCCGGATGGGTATATATTTTCGACCGCGACTTCTTCAGGTCATCTTCCAAGAAACAGTAAAGACGAGGGGAATTTCCGACTATCTTCTTTCGGACTACCTCGAAAGAGGGAGTTACAAACTGGGGGATATCACCCGTTATCGTGAAAGAATAAGTAGGACTCCACGCCATATTCTCACCGGACTTACTTACCGAACGAAAACGCCAATACCAGGTTCCGCTGCTCAATATCTGATGAGGGTTGAACATACACCAGGGGACAGGTTTGGAAACGACTGTCGTATTTCCGGAGAAGTCTTTCTCTTTGGATAGCGCAAACTGGAGGAAATCCGCCTGTTTCATCTGCTGCGGCACCAACAAAGGAACCGGATTCAGATAGGGTCGGTGGTACTCTTGCGGATAAGGGGTCTGTCTCATATTCTCATGAATACAAGCCGGAGAATACTCTCGGGCCCCCAGAGTCAGCACGGAAAACAAAGAACAGAAAACTGTAAATCCCCAGATTGTCAACGATGTGCGAAAGTTACTTTCTCGTAGATTCATACTATTAAAATTAATCGATATTACTTGTGACAAAAGTAGGGATTATCGGAAAGACGGACTTTATATATCTATTTTTTCAGTATTGATTCCTTATCAACAGGTATTAATATCGTCCAAAGAAGTTTTGATTTTGTGTATATGTAGTACTATTATTTACAATCTCGTCTCAGAAAGGAAGCTATCGACATTGCAAATTGGCATTAGCGCCTATATATAAAAATTGCGTACATATATCCTTTCACGGATAATGTACGCAGTTCACTTTATCGGAATGTATTTTATTTATATAAATAGAACATACGGTCCATCAGTTGCCATTTCTCCGCTGAAGTCGCTGTTGCATCCGCCTGCTGGAATATAGACATATAGGCTTCCCATTCAGCCTGACGAGGCAGGGTGGCGAGACGCGCCATCGCAGTCTCCCAATCAAAATCAAGCGGTGTCTCGACTATCATGAACAGACGGGTCCCCAATATATAAATCTCCATTTCCAGAATACCCACTTCACGGATTCCAGCCCGGATTTCCGGCCACGCCTCTGCTTCACTATGACGCTTTACATATTCCGCTATCAATTCGGGGTTGTCTTTCAAATCCATTGTCTGGCAGTACCTTTTCACCGGAACTTTATATTCCTGTACTACATAACCATTTTCTTTCATTTTCTAGTGTTCCTTAATTCAATTATATTTTAATTAGTTGGATATATGTTCTTTTTATAGCTAAACAGACTAGACTATCTCACGATGTCTTCCGGGAACTTGGTCGGCATTCCCAGTCTCTTCCAAGTTTCATAATACCAGGCATTGAGTTCGTTTCCATTCAAATCGTTCTTGATAAAGTATTTCAGATGCAAGTAATCTTTATCCTTGATTTCGAATTGCAGAATATTATCCTGATTGTCCAACATCGGAAGATGGATATTCTTCTCGATACTCTCTTTATAAGAATCATCCGTCAGTTGCTTCCATGTTCCATATCCCGTGATGATAGCATCGGAACCGGGAATAATCGTGAAGTTCACAATTCGTCCGTCATCACTCAGAACCTTGAACGTATTACTAGGCTTTAAAGATCCCGGAACATCAGGAGATTCGGACACATAGTGGCAAAGCTGCCAAATGCCTTTCAGATCGGCCAACTGGAATTTTGTTTTCTTCTGGGCCATCGCACCTGTTACCGCCAACAACATTATTGAAAGCATGGTAAAGAAATAGAGCTTTTTCATGATAGTATTATTTTAGTTAACACTCTCGAATGCGTATGTCCAAATATAAAGATTTATTTTGAGAAAAGAAACAGAAAGCTCATAAAAAACTCGCATAACCAGAAGATTATGCGAGTTTTACATAAATATACCGAAATATTAGAATTCAGCATTTCGCGGTGTACGCGGGAACGGTATCACGTCACGGATGTTGGACATACCCGTTACAAAGAGCAACAGGCGTTCAAAACCCAATCCGAAACCGGAATGAGGACAGGTACCGAACTTACGCGTATCCAGATACCACCACATATCCTTCATCGGAATGTGAAGTTCTTCGATACGGGTCATCAACTTGTTGTAGTCCGATTCACGTTCAGAACCACCGATAATTTCACCGATCTTCGGGAAAAGAACATCCATCGCACGTACCGTCTTGCCATCCTCGTTCTGCTTCATATAGAAGGCTTTGATTTCCTTCGGATAGTCAGTCAGGATGACCGGACGTTTGAAGTGCTCTTCCACCAAGTAGCGTTCGTGCTCGGAAGCCAAGTCCACCCCCCAGTAAACGGGGAACTCGAACTTATGACCTTTCGCTACGGCATCTTCCAGAATCTTGATGCCGTCTGTATAGGGCAGACGAACAAAATCATCTTTCAATACACCTTGCAGACGCTCAATCAAGCCCTTGTCGAACATATCGTTCAGGAACTTCACATCATCCGCACAGTTATCCAACGCCCATCTCACACAGTATTTGATGAACTCTTCAGCCAAGTCCATATTATCTGTAATGTCGTTGAAAGCAACTTCCGGTTCAATCATCCAGAACTCTGCCAAGTGACGGGGAGTATTGGAGTTTTCGGCACGGAACGTAGGACCGAATGTGTAAATAGATCCCAAAGCCGTAGCAGCCAACTCACCTTCCAACTGACCGGAGACTGTCAGACTTGCCTGTTTGCCAAAGAAATCGTCATCATAAATGATAGAGCCTTCTTCGTTTTTCTTCAAGTCATACAAGTTCATGGTGGTCACCTGGAACATCTGTCCGGCACCTTCGCAGTCGGAAGCCGTAATGATCGGTGTATGGAAATAGAAGAACCCTCTGTCATGGAAAAATTTATGAATGGCATAAGCCATGTTATGACGAATACGGAATACCGCACCGAATGTATTCGTACGTGGACGGAGATGAGCGATCTCACGCAGGAACTCCATCGAATGGCCTTTTTTCTGCAAAGGATAAGTATTCGGATCGGCAGAACCGTAAATTTCTATTTCAGTAGCCTGGATCTCCACATTCTGGCCTTTTCCCTGCGACTGCACCAACGTACCGTTTACACTGATACTCGCACCTGTTGTTATCGGCTTCAGAAATTCTTCGCCCAGCTTGTCCACGTCTACAACGATCTGAACATTATTTATTGTAGAACCGTCATTCAAGGCTATGAAACTAACCTGTTTACTACCACGGCGGGTACGAACCCAACCTTTCACGTTAACGGTCGTGCCGAAAGCATCGCTTTTCAGTACGTCTACAATCTTTGTTCTTTTAATTGCTTCCATGTTTATATTTTTATTCTTAGGTAATCAAAACAAGTTAGCCGGCTTTTCCAACCGGCTAAACTCTATATTATTCGAAAGCCCCCATGCGGAGCGCGTTCACTTCACGTTCGTTCAGATAACGCCACTTTCCACGTCCAAGGTTCTTTTTTGTAAGACCGGCAAAATATACACGATCCAGTTTAACCACGTGATAGCCCAGTGATTCGAAAATACGACGGACGATACGGTTACGCCCTGAGTGAATTTCGATACCGACCTGGCTCTTATCATCTTCGCTTGCATAACTGATGGCATCAGCATGGATTTCTCCGTCTTCAAGCTCTAATCCGTTAGCGATCTTTTCCATATCTTCGATAGATACGTTCTTATCCAACCATACATGGTAGATTTTCTTCTTCTTGAAAGAAGGATGCGTCAGCTTGGAAGCCAGATCGCCATCGTTCGTCAGCAACAGTACACCTGTCGTATTACGGTCCAGACGTCCCACCGGATAAATTCGTTCCTGGCAAGCGTTCTTTACCAAATCCATGACAGTCAGACGTTCCTGAGGATCATCGGAAGTTGTCACACAATTCTTCGGCTTATTCAGGACAATATACACTTTACTCTCGATCTGAACCGGCTGGTCTTTGAACAACACCGTATCCTGACGCGTAATCTTCGTTCCCAATTCAGTTACAACCTGACCATTTACCTGAACAACTCCTTCCTGGATAAATTCATCCGCCTCGCGACGAGAACAAACACCTGCATTGGACAAGAACTTATTCAAGCGGATCGGTTCGTTAGGATCTGCCAGCACTTCCTTATACTTCAACTGCTTCTGGAAGTTATACTTGGCATTCGGATTGTAATCACCGGTACGGCGATTGTTGTTCGGACGTCTGTTGTTATTGTAGCCGCCACGTCCGCCGCCATTTCCATAACGGTTGTTGTTATTACCGTATGAAGGTCTGCCACCACGATTATCGCGATTATCGTAAGACGAACTTACACGGGTATCACCTACACGCGGTCTTCTTTTCTTTACACCATCACCCGAAACACCTTCGCCGGACGGAGTAGCCGAATAAGCCTTTCCTCTGTCTTCATAGTTCGGGCGAGACGGACGATTGTACGGACGATCGTTCCCATAAGAACGGTCATTGCCGTAAGAAGGGCGATCGTTGTTACCGTAAGGGCGATTGCTACCATAAGAAGGTCTGCTGTTATAGCCGCCTTCACGATTAGAGTCGCGGTTTGTTGTAACCGCCATCACGGTTATCATACGTACGCGGGCGACTCGGTCTGTCTCCATAAGAGCGGTTGTCCCCATAAGAATTATAACCTCCGCGGTTATATGGTCTCCGTTCATAGTTGTTTCCCTCAGGTCTGTTATAACCTTGATTGTAAGGTCTTCTTTCAGAATCCTGGTCTGTGTTTTCCCGTCTGATACTTGGTATCACCTTTCTTGGACGCGGTTGAGATTCATCTCTTTCTTCTGTGCTCATTTGATGTAAATTAAATGATAATTAACTACTTGGTAACCTCACGGCTACCCATTGTTTCTCACTAAATACCTGTATAATTATGCGGCGTTATCGCCTTTAATTCAGCTTTAACAGCATCGCTAACCTGCAACGTATCAATAAAATTACTGATCGACTCGGCTGTGATACCTTCATTTGTACGAGTCAAGGCTTTTAATGCTTCATAAGGTTTCGGATACCCTTCACGACGAAGGATAGTCTGAATTCCTTCGGCCACTACAGCCCAGCAGTTATCCAAATCCCGGTACAATGCTTTCTCGTTTAATAACAACTTACCCAGCCCTTTTGTTAAACTTTTGAATGCGATTTCGACATGAGCCATCGGCACACCGACATTACGAAGGACTGTAGAGTCTGTCAGGTCGCGCTGCAAACGTGAAATCGGCAACTTGGTTGCCAGGTGCGTCAGGATAGCATTTGCCATACCCAAATTACCTTCCGCATTTTCGAAATCGATCGGATTCACCTTGTGCGGCATAGCAGAAGAACCGACCTCACCGGCTTTGATCTTCTGTTTAAAATACTCCATAGAAACATACTGCCAGAAATCACGGCACAAATCGATCAAAATCGTATCGATACGTTTCATCCCGTCAAAAATAGCAGCCATGTTGTCATAGTTGGAAATCTGTGTCGTCCATTCCTCACGGCTCAGTCCCAACACTTCATTCACAAACTTATTTCCAAAAGCTTTCCAGTCATAATCCGGATAAGCCACATGGTGCGCAT
>OJSQ01001250.1_pt1 | contig 28205 bp, 18 predicted proteins | sample 1599551 | NCBI WGS metagenome assembly OJSQ01 (sample SAMN04168659, study PRJEB22393) | human gut metagenome | biome: human gut microbiome; feature: stool | host: Homo sapiens | collected 2014-05-12
CATCACCACCACCAGGATCGGGGTGACGATGTGACACAGCCGCCGCAGCACCCAGTCTTCGAACAGGATATCGTCCCAGGTCGCCTTGGTGCGCGCGACGATCCGCTTGACCACCCGCAGCAACAACTGCCTGCAAACGAAGTCCGACACGAAAGCGATCGCCACGATAAAACCCAGCACCACCCAGCGGTCCCATACATCGGCCGTCTCCACGGAAAAACCCAGTTCCCGCAGCACCCCGTACATCCATTCGTCTACAACCGGCTCCATAACAGTCTGTTTATAAATTCGTTCCGCAACAACGCTGTCCGCCTACACGTTGAACAGGAAATGCATGATATCGCCGTCCTGTACGACGTACTCCTTGCCTTCGATGGCGATCTTACCCGCCTCGCGGCACGCTTTTTCAGAACCGAGACGCACGTAATCGTCGTATTTGATCACCTCGGCGCGGATAAAGCCACGTTCGAAATCGGTGTGAATGATCCCGGCGGCCTGCGGCGCCTTCGTTCCTTTCGCATACGTCCAGGCGCGGGTTTCGTCCGGGCCGGTCGTAAAATAGGTTTCGAGATTCAACAGACTGTACGCCGCCCGGATCAACCGGTTGACGCCCGATTCTTTCAGTCCGACCTCCTCGAGAAACATCTGTCGCTCCTCGTAAGTATCCAATTCGGCGATATCGGCCTCGGTAGCGGCCGCTACGATCAGCAGTTCGGCATTCTCTTCGCGGATCGCGCCGCGTACCGCCTCTACATGAGCATTCCCGCCAACCGCGCTTTTTTCGTCCACGTTGCAGACATAGAGCACCGGCTTATCGGTCAGCAGATGCAAATCGTAGACCAGCTTGCGGTCTTCCTTCTCCAGTTCCACCGTGCGGGCGCTGTTGCCCTGTTCGAGTGCGGCTTTGTATTGCAGCAGCAGCTCCACGGCACGCCTGGCGTTCTTGTCGCCGCCCGAGGTGGCCTGCTTCTGGGTCTTGGAGAGCCGGTTCTCGACGGTTTCGAGATCCTTCAGCTGCAATTCGGTGTCGATGATGCCCTTGTCGCGCACGGGGTCGATCGACCCGTCCACATGGGTGATGTTGCCGTTGTCGAAGCAGCGCAATACATGGATGATGGCGTGCGTGTTGCGGATGTTGGCCAGGAATTTGTTGCCGAGCCCTTCGCCTTTCGACGCCCCTTTCACCAGCCCGGCGATGTCCACGATCTCGATCGTGGTCGGGATCACCCGTTTGGGATTGTCGATCTCCGCCAGTTTGACAAGCCGCTGGTCGGGAACCGTGATGACGCCCACATTGGGCTCGATGGTACAGAAAGGAAAGTTCGCCGCCTGCGCCTTCGCATTGGACAGGCAGTTGAAAAGGGTCGATTTACCCACGTTGGGCAAACCTACGATGCCGCATTGTAAAGCCATTCTATTTATTTGTCGTTAGATTTCAATAACGCCTGCAAAGATACGAAATTCTTTTCATATTGTCATCGCAGGCAGGGGGTTTCGCACGGTTCCGCCTGCGATTTCCCGCTTTGCAGGGCAGCGCCGGACGGATCGCCCGCAATGAAAAGGCAGCGGCCTGCGCAGGCCGCTGCCTTTTGGGGGCAGGCTGGTTTATCGTGCGTAGATGCGGGCGGCATAGCCCCCGCCCGGGGCCATCCGGATCTTCAGCCTGCGATCCTGCGGCAGCTCCGATACGGTCTTCCTGAAGTCGCGGGCTGCCCGGTCGGCGTTGATGCCGTCGGCGAAACTCTCGATGTCGTAGTTGCCGTTGCCGATGAACGACAGATCCAGCTCCAGTTCGCGGGGTGTCCAGTCGGTCATGGCGCCGATGTACCACGTGTCGCCCGAGCGGCGGGCGATGGCGATATATTCGCCCACCGAACCCGTGAGGGCCACCGTTTCATCCCATACGGTCGGGACTGAGGCCATGAAAGCGAAGCACTCGGGTTCCTTCATGTAGTTCGACGGCGAGTCGCAGAGCATCGTGATCGGCGACTCGAAGACCACGTACTCGGCCAGCTGGCGGCAGCGGGTGCCCTGGCTCATGGGTTCGCTGTGCACCGGGCGGTAGTTGCCGCGCGAGGCATTGCGCATGGCTCCCTGCGTATAGTCCATCGGCCCGGCGACCATGCGGATGAACGGCATCGTGACGTCGTATTTCACCATGTCGGTCGATTCGGCCGACCATTTCAGCTGTTCGAGGCCGAACACGCCCTCGTAATTGAGTACGTTGGGCCATGTGCGGTTGAGCCCCGTGGGCTTGAATACGCCGTGGAAATCGAGCAGCATCTTATGTTCGGCGCAGACTTCGGCGGCGCGGTGCAGGAAATCGACCATCCGTTGGTCGTCACGATCCATGAAATCGACCTTGAAACCCTTGACGCCCATGTCGGCATAATGTTTCACGACGCGTTCCATGTCGCGCTCGAAGGCGTAGTAGCCCGCCCAGAGGATGATGCCCACATTGCGCTCGCGGCCATATTCGACCAGTTCTTCCAGGTCGATCTCCGGCACTACCTGCATCAGGTCTGCCTGTTTGTTCACGGCCCATCCCTCGTCGAGGATCACGTATTCGATCCCGTGCTGCGAGGCGAACCAGATATAATACTTATAGGTTTCGTTGTTGATGCCCGCCTTGAAATCGACGTCGTAGAGGTTCCATGCATTCCACCACTCCCAGGCCACTTTTCCGGGTTTGATCCACGAGGTGTCGGCGATCTTCGAGGCCGGGGCGAGGCGGTAGACCAGATCGTTGTCGAGCAACTGGCTGTCGTCCTTCGATACGGCCATTACGCGCCACGGGAACGACCGGGTGCCTTCGGTCGCGGCGATGTAAGGTTCGCGCTCCGTGACCAGCATCTGCAACTGGTTGTGGCCGCCCTGTTCCTCCTTTTTAGGATAGGGGGCGAACACGCCCTTCAGCACGGGGGCCTCCGTCGAGTTGTTGAGGAAGAGGCCCGGATAACCCTGCAGGTCGGCCTCGGTGATGACCATCTTGCGGCCGCCGGGAAGTTCCACCAGCACGGGCAGGAAGATCAGTTTGCGGGGGTCGAGCTGCGTCAGCGGGAGACGGGTGTAGGTGTTCTCGAACGAATTGCGGAACTGCCCTTCGAAATCGAGCAGCCGCTTGTGCCCGACATAGGGGGCGTACGCCGTATAATCGGCCGGGAAGGTATAGGCGACCTGCTCGTTCTCGACCAGGATGCCGTCCTTTTTCCGGGTCGTGAAACGGTAGGCCAGCCCGTCGTCGTAAAGGCGGACTACCAGCCCGTAATCGCCGCGCATCGTAAGCTCAAGTTCGTTGTAGTGGTCGCGGACGCTGCTCTTCTTGTAGAACGGCGAGGCGATCCGTGCGTCGGCCGTATTTTTCCTGGCCCTGGTGACTTTGGGGTTGCTGCCCAGCACTTCGCCGCCGCCGAGCGTCATCGAGACGGGCGACGGGGCGAGCAGCGTTTCGCCGTCGGCCGAGAGCGAGATCCGGAGGTCGGAGCCGGTGGCGACGGTGGCCTGCAGCGTGCCGTCGGGCGAGGTGAGCGTGTAGTTTTTCTGTGCCATGAGCGGCAGCGCGCACACGGTGCATGCGAATAGGAATAACGGTTTTAAGGACATAGATTCGGTTTGAAGGTTAATTTGCCCCGAAGATAGTAAATCCTCCGCAAAAAACGGCCGATATGCCTGAATTTTGATCTCTGCGCGGAACGGAAGGGGCGGGACACCTGTTTGCGGGACGGTGCTAACGCCTTTTCGGGGCGACCTGTTCGCGGTATTCCGACGGGGTGATGCCCTTCAGCTGCCTGAAGGTGCGCGAGACGTTCTTGATGTCGGAGAAGCCCAGCTCGGCGGCCGCCTCGGATACGCTCAGCCCTTCGCACAGCAACTGCATCATCTTTTCGATGCGAGTCTGGATGATGTAATCGTAGATCGAGGTGCCCATGCTCTTTTTGAAACGGGTTTCGAGCAGGCGGCGCGACAGGGGTACCAGCTTCACCAGATCGTCCACCGTGATCTTCTGACTGATGTTCTCATGGATGTAGCGCAATACCTCGGCGATGTGCGGGTCGTTGTTGGCATAGATGTCCGTCGACTGCCGGGTGATGATGTTGAGCGGCATCACCATGACGTCTTCCCATTCCGCTTCGGGGTTGCGGATCAGCCGGTCGATCAGCCGTGCCACGTCGTAGCCGCCCTGCTCGACGCCCTGGCTGAGCGACGAAAGGTTCGGGGCGGAGAGCTTGCAGATCGTCTCGTCGTTGTCTACCCCCAGGATGGCTATGTCGTTCGGAATACGCGAATTCCCCCCCCCCCTCGATCTGGAGGCACGCCTCGGTGATATGGTACGCCTGGTTGTCGTCGCAGGCCATGATGGCCACCGGTTTGGGCAGCGATTGCAGCCATGTGATGAGCTGCGCCGTGTCGTAGTACCACAGGTCGTTCTGGGCGCCGCTGCGCAGTGACGAGAAGGTGAAATCGGGGTTTGCCTGTTCGACGGTCTCGCGGAAACCCTGGCAGCGTTCGTCCGAGAAGTCGATGCCCCGCGTCCCGTAGAAGGCGAAGTTGCGGAACCCCTTTTTCAGGAAATACTCCGCGGCCATGCGGCCGGCAAGGTGGTGCGGCCCGGTGATGTTGGGGATCGTCGTGAAACGCTTCTTGAAATCCTGAGCGATGGCGATGATGCCGTTTTCGCGGAACAGACCGACGTTGTCCGTGTTGTAGAACTGCCCGATCACGGCGTCGGCCTTCATTCGCACGGCCCATTCGACCACCGCCTCTATGCCGAACTTGTCGCGTATCGACAACGGCAGCCGGCAAAGGCTCCACGCCTGCGCCGTGTCGTGCGCATAGCGGGCCATGCCGAGCAGCAGTTCGCGGGCATAGGCTTCGGAAAAATCGGTCAGGAAAATTACGCGTGCCATGGTCTGGTTGGGTCTCTTCGAGGGTAAAGATAGCTTTTTTTCGGGAATTTTCTGCCCCAGGACGGAATTTCGGGCGAAAAGGCACTCCTGCCGGGGTTTCGGCGCCGGATAGGAAGGTTCTGCGCGATGTGAGGATGTAAAAGCGCAAATAGCCACGGACGGGACGCTTCTCTTCTCTTATATTTGTATAACCTAAACTGCGACCGGTTCCGATGCTGCGCAGATACGGCTGCCGGGGTTTGCAATACCGCCCCGGAATCCTTATCTTTGATGGAACGCTTTACGGACGGGGCGCATACACCGAAACTGCCATGACCAAAAAACTTACCTTCGCCTTGCTGGCCCTCGGGCTCCTTGCGTGCGCGCCGCGGCCGGCCGGCCCGGTCGATTATGTAGACCCGTTCATCGGCACGGGCTACCACGGGCATACCTACCCTGGCGCAACGACGCCGTTCGGCATGGTGCAGCTCAGCCCCGACACGCGTGCCGGGGACTGGGACGCCTGCGCCGGATACCATTACGACGATACGACCATCGACGGTTTTTCGCATACGCACCTCAGCGGTACGGGGTGTGCCGACCTGGCCGACATCCTGTTCCATCCCACCACGCGCGAAATCGTGTTGCACGACGGCGCCTGCGTCCTGCAGCCCTATTTCTTTTCGCACGGGGACGAGAAGGCCTCCTGCGGCTATTATGCCGTGGAGTTACCCGGTGAAAATATCCGGGTGGAGCTTACGGCGGCGCCCCGTACGGGCGTGCACCGCTATACCTTTACGGGCAAGGGGCCGCGGCAGGTGGTCGTCGACCTGATGCACACGATCGCCGAGGAGCAGGTCGACATGCGTGAATTGCGGACGACGGCGCCCGATGAGATCGCCGGGATGCGCCGCACGCAGGGGTGGGTGCCCGACCAGTATGTCTTTTTCTCCGCCCGTTTTTCGGAGCCTTTCGCCGACGTGCGGCTGCTGGGCGACAAACAGGCCGTGCTGACCTTTGCGCCGGACACCGAAACGCTTACGATAGCCGTCGGGTTGTCGTCGGTCAGCGCAGCGAATGCCCGTCTCAACAGCGTCGCCGAGGTGCCGGAGCTGGATTTCGATGCCGTGCATGCGCGTGCCGCCGCGCTGTGGCGCGAAGCGCTGGGCGACATCGTCGTCGAGGGCGGTTCGCGCGACGAAATGGTCAATTTCTATACGGCGCAGTACCATACCAAGCTGACGCCCAATCTGATGAGCGATGTCAACGGCGAGTACCGCCGTCACGACCAGCGCATCGCGCGTATGCCGCAGGGCGGTGCCTACTATTCGACATTCTCGCTGTGGGACACTTTCCGCGCGTGGAACCCGTTGCAGACGCTGGTGGATACGACGTTAGTCAACGACATGATCCGCAGTATGCTCGACATGTACGACATAACGGGCGAGCTTCCGATCTGGCCGCTCGCGTCGGGCGAGACGGGGACGATGATCGGCTACCATGCCGCGTCGGTCATTGCCGACGCCTACCTGAAAGGTATCCGCGGATACGATGCCGAAAAGGCGCTCGATGCGATGATCCGCTCGTCGAACATCAATAAGAAAGGTTCCGATTACTATGTGGCACAGGGGTTTATACCTTCCAATATCAAGCGCGAGTCGGTCTCCTGCACGCTGGAATATGCCTACGACGACTGGGCGATCTCCCGCATGGCCGGGGCTATGGGCCGGGACGACGTCGCCCGGGAATATGCGCAGCGGGCGCTCAACTACGCCAATGTCTTCGACGGATCGACCTGTTTCTTCCGCGGCCGCGGGACGGACGGCAACTGGTCTGAGCCGTTCGAAGAGTTCGCCACGGGGCGCGACTATACCGAGGCCACGCCGTGGCACTACCGTTTCTTCGTGCCGCACGACGTGAACGGGCTCGCCGGGCTTTTCGGCAGCCGCGCGGCATTCGTCCGTGAACTGGATCGGCTCTTTACGCTCGAATCGGACGAGATGCAGCTCGACGTAAGCGACGTGACGGGGCTCATGGGGCAGTATGCCCACGGCAACGAACCCAGCCACCACATGGCCTACCTCTACAATTATGTCGGGCAGCCGTGGCGGACACAGGAGCTCACGCGCAGCCTGCTGCACGGGATGTACGCCCCGACGCCCGCGGGGATCATCGGCAACGAGGACTGCGGCCAGATGTCGGCGTGGTACATCTTCTCCAGCCTGGGCTTCTATCCCGTCTGCCCCGGCTCGAACCAGTTTGCGCTGACCGCACCCCAATTCCCGAAGGCCGTCGTGCGCCTGGCCAACGGCCGCACGCTGACCGTTACGGCAAACAACCCCCGCCGCAATACCTATATCGCTTCGGTGACGCTCGACGGAGTGCCCGTGACCGAAAATTTCATCACCTACGAACAACTGATGCAGGGTGGGGAACTGCATTTCGAACTCCGTGCGGAACCCGATTACGCCCGTGGAACGGATGCCGCAGCAGAGCCCTATTCGCTTACGCGCGGCCAGGTCGTTTCGATTCCCTATACCACGCAGAACGTGAGCCTCTTCACCGAGCCTGTGCCCGTCGCCCTGGCCACGACGACGGCCGGAGCCGAAATCCGCTATACGCTCGACGGCTCGGAGCCGGACGAAACCTCGGTGCTCTATGCCGGGCCCGTCGTTGTCGACCGCTCGCTGACGCTCAAAGCGCGGGGATTCAAACCCAGAGCCGCACCGAGCCGTACGCTGACGCTCCAAGCCGAGAAGGCCGTATTCCGCAAGGGACTGCCCGGAGCGGGCGCGGCCATGCGTCCGGGTGTCGCCTATGCCTGTTACGAAGGCGTGTTCTCGCATGTGGACGAGATTCGCCGGGGAAAGCTCGTGGCGTCCGGGACAATGCCCGAGCCGTCGATTGCCGATGCCCCGCAGGAAGACCATTTCGGATATATTTTCAACGGCTGGATCCGTATTCCCGAACGGGGCGTGTGGGAGTTCATGACCAAGAGCGATGACGGCAGCGTGCTCGTGATCGGCGACCGGAAGGTGGTCGACAACGATGGGTCGCACGCTTCGGTCATGGCGACCGGGCGCGTGGCGCTCGAAGCGGGTCTGCATCCCTATACGCTCATGTATTTCGAGGATTACGAGGGGCAGGATCTCTCCTGGGGCTGGAGGGCGCCCGGAGCGGCTCTCTTCGAGCAGATCCCCGCGGAGCGTTTGTACGTTGAATTTCCCGATTGTCCCGCTGATTAAACTATAAAGTTATGAAACGATTGTTCTATCTTCTTGCGGCAGCGGCGTTCACTGCCTGCGGTTCGGCCACGACGCTCAGCGTCATGACCTTCAACATGCGTTACGACAACCCCGAAGACGGGGCGGACAACTGGCGTTTCCGCCGCGGGCGGGTCGCCGAGGTGATCGCTTCGCACGGCGTCGACGTTTTCGGCACGCAGGAGCTGCTTGCCAACCAGCTCGGCGACCTGAAGCGTTTGCTGCCCGGCTATGCTGCGGTGGGCGTCGGCCGTGAGGACGGTGCCGAGGCGGGCGAGTTCAGTGCCGTATTTTACCGGCGGGATCGTTTTACGCCCCTCGAATCCGGGACTTTCTGGCTGAGCGAAACCCCCGACGTCGCAGGCTCGAAAGGGTGGGACGGCGCCTGCGAGCGCGTGGCAACCTGGGTCGTACTGCATGACAGGGAAGGGGGCCGGGAGTTCCTCTTCGTCAACACCCACCTCGACCATGTAGGGCAGGTCGCCCGCGACGAAGGCGTGAACCTGCTCAGGGAGCGCATCGAAGCGCTGCGCGGGGATCGGCCTGTGATCCTGACGGGCGATTTCAATTCCGAGCCCGGCTCGTCGGTCGTGGCGCACGTGCAGAAAGACGGCGTACTGCATGACGTGAAGCAGGTCGCCGCCCGTAAATCCGGCACGGAGTGGAGCTTTTCCGACTTCGGGCAGATACCCGAGGCCGAACGCCCGTTGCTCGACTACATCTTCGTGAGCGACGGCATCGCCGCCGACCTTTACGAGGTGCTGCCCGATACGCTCGGTGGCGGTTATGTCTCCGACCATGCCCCCGTGATGGCCATCGTCAAATTCGAAAAATAACATCCCGCAATGAAAAAGATACTCAAAATCTGGCTGCTGTTCGCAGCACTGTGCACCTGCGCCACGGCTGTGGCCGAGCGCCCCATCCTGATCCATTCGCACAACGATTATTGCCGCCGTGCCCCCTTCTGGCAGGCGTACGCCCAGCAGGTCTATTCCATCGAGGCCGACGTGTTCCTGCACGACGGCAAGCTGCTCGTGGGGCACGAGGTCGAAGACCTTTCGCCCGGCATGACCTTCGAGGCGCTCTACGTCGAACCGCTGGTGACGCTCTTCGGGCGTAACGGCGGGCGGGCGTGGAAGGATTCCGGCGAACACCTTCAACTGATGGTCGAGCTCAAGTCTGCTACCGAACCGACTTTGCAGGCCGTTGCGGCATTGCTGGGCCGCTATCCCGAGGTGTTCGATCCGGCGGTGAACCCCGAGGCCGTGCGCGTCGCCGTCACGGGGCGTGTCCCGGCACCGGCCGATTTCGGCAAATATCCCTCCTATATCCGTTTCGACGGGGTGTGGGATGCCGACTATACGCCCGCGCAACTGGAGCGCATCGCCCTCGTAAGCGCCGATTTCAGCGACTATTCGCAGTGGAACGGCAAGGGCTCGATCATCCCGGCCGAGCGTGCGGAACTGGAGACGGTCATCGACCGCGCGCACGCCTGGGGAAAACCCGTGCGTTTCTGGGGCGCCCCCGAAGGGACGACGGTTTACTATACCTTTTATAATATGGGTATCGACTACCTCAATACCGACCACCCCGAGGCGTGCGCCGCGTTCTTCGATGATTTCGGCAACAAGAATTTCCAGATCGGCGAATGCCGCACGGCCGCCGAAGGCGTGACGGGCACCAAGCGCCTGGACAAGACCACGCGCGATTTCCGGGGCTTCCAGAACGATAAGCTGCAACTCTCCAAGGGCATCGACGTCTACACCCCGACTTACCGCAACGACGGGGGCCGGGGACGGGTTCGCAACGTGATCTACCTGATCGGCGACGGCATGGGGCTGTCGCAGATCGTGGCGGCTTTCTATGCCAACAAGGGGCTGTCGACCCTGCAGATGAAATATATCGGCCTGCAACAGAACAATGCGCTGGATGCCTTCACGACCGATTCGGCTGCCGGCGGCAGCGCCCTGGCCACGGGCGAACGTCACGATAACCGCCATATCTCGATGAGCCCGGAGGGCGTGCCGTATCCCTCGCTGAGCGATTTCTTCCACGACAGGGGGCTGCCCGTGGGCGTCGTGACGCTGGGTAACATCGCCGATGCCACGCCGACGGCCTTCTACGGGCATTCGGTCGAGCGCGACAATGCCGACGAGCTGACCCGCTGCCTCATGGACGGGCGTATCGACCTGCTTTGCGGCAGCGGCATCCGTGAATTTACACGCCGCAAGGACGGGATCGACCTGGTCGGGGAGCTGGAGAAACAATACGATTTCGTGCGTTCGGTCGATGGGATCGATGCCGCGAAGGGCAAGGTCATCTGCATCGACGAGGCGATGGACGACGCGGCCGAGGAGACCAACCTGACACTGCTGGCCGATGCCACGCGCGCTTCGATCGCCAAATTGCAGGAACGCGGCGGCGACGGGTTTTTCCTGATGGTCGAGGGCGCCAAGATCGACTATGCGGGGCATTCGCGCTGCCTGCCCGGTTCTATTATCGAAATGTTGAGCTTCGACCTGGCCGTTGCCGAGGCGCTGAAATTCGCCGACACGAACGGCGAGACGCTCGTCATCGTCACGGCCGACCATGAAACCGGCGGCCTGGTGGTGGTCGACGGCGACGAGCATACGGGGCGTGTGACGGGCGTCTATGTTTCCGACGACCATACGCCCGCCATGCTTCCGGTATTCGCCTACGGCCCGGGCGCCGACAAGTTCTGCGGCACCTACATGAATACCGAGATTGCACGCAGGATAAAATCACTGATAAAATAACCGCATACTATGACGCTACGCAAACAAATCGCGGCATTCATGTCGCTGGTCTTCGCAGCGGGCACGGCAGGGGCGCAAGACCTCAAATCGGGGCCCTACAAGCTGCCCTACAAAAACACCTATGTAAAGGAGGTATTCGTGGCCGAGAACGAGTTCCGCACGGCCAAACCCGAACACATCAAACCCCGGACGTTCGCCGAGGCGCGCAAGATCCTGCCCTCGCCCGTGTGGGAAGGGCATGAAAAGGAGGTCGAGATGTACTGGCACGCCTGGCAGATCGCCGTGGGCAACATCCGCCAGCCGCAGGAGGACTCGGGGTTCGTGTCGCCTTACCTCGATATTGCCTACAACGGCAATATCTTCATGTGGGACGCTTCGTTCATGATGATGTTCGCCCGCTACGGTTACCGCTTTTTCCCGTTCCAGCGCACGCTGGACAACTTCTACGCCAAGCAGCATCCCGACGGGTTCATCTGCCGCGAGATCCGTGCCGACGGCTCCGACTGCTTCGAGCGCTACGATCCCACCTCGACGGGGCCCAACCTGCTGCCGTGGGTCGAACTGATGTATTACCGCCAGTTCGGCGACATCGACCGCCTGCACAAGGTTTTCCCCGCCCTGTGCGCCTATGCCAAGTGGTGGCGGCTCAACCGCACGTGGCCCGACGGCACCTACTGGTCGAGCGGATGGGGGACGGGCATGGACAACATGCCCCGCGTGAAGCCCGAATACAACCCGATCTTCTCGCACGGCCACATGGTCTGGCTCGACACCAACCTGCAGCAGATGCTGGTCGACGAATCGCTGCTCAACATCGGTTTCCACATCGAACGCTGGCAGGAGATCGAGGACATGGAGGACGAGATGAAACGGCTGCGCGCCTATGTCAACGAACACCTGTGGGACGACGCGACGGGTTTCCTCTACGACCGCTACGGCGACGGGTCGCTCTGCACGACCAAGGGGATCGGCGCCTTCTGGGCCCTGCAAGCCGACGCGCTGGACAAGGGGCGGATGGATCGCATGGTTGCGCACCTGGCGGACACGGCCGAATTCGACCGTCCGCACCGCGTGCCGTCGCTCTCGGCCGACCACCCGAAATACAACCCGACGGGCCGTTACTGGCAGGGCGGCGTATGGCCGGGTGCCAATTACATGGTTATCGACGGCCTCTACCGCAAGGGCTACCACGACCTTGCGCTGGAGGTGGCCGAAAACCATTTCAACGCCGTATTCGAAGTGTGGAAGAATACCGGGACTTTCTGGGAGTACTATGCCCCGGAGAAGATCGAACCCGGGTTCATGGCCCGCAAGGACTTCGTGGGCTGGGCGGGGCTGCCGCCGATCGCGGTGTTCATCGAGTATATCCTCGGCATCAAATCCGACTATTCCGAGGGGCGTATCGTGTGGGACATCAACCATACCGAGGCCCACGGCATCGACCGCTATCCCTATGGCCCCGAGGGTGTCGTGGGGCTGAAGGTCAAAGGCCGCAATTCAGCCGGGGACGTGCCTGCGGTGAGCGTTACGACCAACGTGCCGTTCGACCTGACGGTGACGTGGGGCGACGGGCAGAGCCGCACCGTCCGCGTGGAGAAGAGCGGCAGTGTGAAACTGAATTAAGGAACCTAACCTACCTATGAAAAAGATAACGACTCTTATGTGTGCCGTCGCCTTGTGGTGTTCGGCACAGGCACAGGCGCCCGCCCTGCATTTCGGCCGGGACGGCAAATTCCGGATCGCACAGTTCACCGACGTGCATCTCGACCTCGGTACGCCTTACCGCCGGGCGCAGGCGGAAAAAACTATCGCTCAGATGCGCTACATCCTCGATGCGGAGCATCCCGACCTGGTGGTCTTCACGGGCGACGTGGTGACGGGCAAGCCCGCAGCCGAAGCGTGGCACCGCGTGTTGGAGCCCGTCGCGGAACGCAACCTGCCGTTTTGCGTGGTGCTGGGGAACCACGACGCCGAGCAGGATCTCACACGCGCGGAGATCGGCCGCATCGTCACCTCGTATGCCGGCACGCTCAATACGCTCGGCGCCGGGGGCGAACTGGCCGACGTGGTGCTGGAGATCGCCGGGACGACGCAACCTGCGGCGTTGCTCTACTGCCTCGATTCGCACGATTATTCAACAATCCCGTCTATCGACGGCTACGGCTGGTTCACGCAGGAGCAGGTGGGCTGGTACCGCGCCCGCAGCGCCGCCTATACCGCGGCCAACGGCGGGAAGCCGCTGCCGGCGCTGGCGTTTTTCCATATCGCCCTGCCCGAATACGTCGCTGCATGGCGGAACCCCGACAATACGCATGTCGGCCGTGCCGCCGAGGATGAATGCCCCGGGGCGCTGAACCCCGGCATGTTCGCCGCGATGGCCGAGTGCGGCGATGTGATGGGCACTTTCGTCGGGCATGACCACGACATCGACTATGTGGTGGCCGAGAAGGGTATCGCCCTCGGTTACGGCCGTTTTTCGGGCGACGATACGACCTACAACAACCTGCGGCCGGGGGTGCGCATCCTCGTGCTGACCGAGGGCGAACGAGGCTTCGAGACGTGGATACACGAGCGCGACGGCCGGATTGCAGACCATGTGGAATTCCGCGGCGGGAAAGTTGCGAAAGTCAAAAATAACAACTGATTGCACGATGAGGATTGGTGTGGATTTAGGCGGCACGAACGTGCGCGCCGGCCTGGTGAAGGATGGCCGCATCGTGCGGTTGCTCTCCGAACCCTGCAAAGCCGACCGCCCCGAAGGGGAGGTCGTGGATCAAATTGCCTCGCTCATCGGGAAGCTCATCACCCCCGACGTCGCCCGCATCGGTATCGGCGTGCCGTCGGTCGTGGATGCGGCGCGCGGGATCGTCTACAATGTCGTAGGCATCCCGTCGTGGCGCGAGGTATACCTCAAAGACCTGCTCGAAAAACGGTTCGGTGTCCCCGTATATGTCAACAACGACTGCAATTGCTTTGCTTTGGGCGTCAGCCGCTTCGGCGAGGCGAGCGCATATAGCGACGTGGTGTGCGTGGCGCTCGGCACGGGTGTCGGCGCAGGGATCGTGATCGGCGGCGAACTCTATTGCGGGCACGATACGGGTGCCGGGGAGATCGGGAGCATTCCGTACCTCGACCGCGATTACGAATACTATTGCAGCAGCCGTTTCTTCGTAGGCCGCGGCACGACGGGCAAGGAAGCCTACGAGCGTGCCCTGGCGGGCGATCCCGCGGCGCTGGCGCTGTGGCACGAATTCGGCGGACATATCGGGCGGCTGGTGATGATGATCCTCTATGCCTACGACCCCGAAGCGATCGTTTTCGGCGGGAGCATCGCCCATGCCTTCGGGTTTTTCCGGGAGGCGATGTACGAGCAGTTGAAACAGTTCCCGTATGCCAAGACGGTCGAACGGCTCCATATCTGCTGTTCGTCGGTCGAACACGTGGGGCTGCTGGGGGCTTCGGCGTGCGAATAACGGGCCGGGGTTTTGATTTGTCCGTTTTTTGCTTTATTTTTACCTTGTGTTCCTGAGCAACCCCATTTAAAACAAGCCCGATATGAAGAGACTTATACCCCTCGTTGTCCTCTGTGCGGCCCTCTGCGGCTGCGGTAAGGTAATCCCCGCCGACGATGAAGTCGCGGTGGTGCCGCTCCCCGAACGTGTCGTGAAAGGGCAGGGAACCTTTTTGCTGACCGCTTCGACCGAAGCGGTGCTGCTGTCCGGCGACGACAGTCTGGCCTGTGTGACCGGGGCGCTCGACGAAGTGCTGGAACCGGTGTTCGGCAAAGGGTTGCGGGTGCGGCATGCCGACGTGCCCCTCGACGGGGCGCTGAATATCTCGTGCGACGCGGCGATGCCGGCGGATGGCTACCGCCTGGAGATTACGCCCGGACGTGCCGAGATTGTGGGCGGGAGCGCTGCCGGGGCGTTCTATGCGGTGCAGACCCTTCGCCAGCTGATCCCCGTTGCGGCTTACGACGCGACCGGCGTGCGTGCCGTGGAGCTGCCCGTCGTGACGATCGAGGACAAACCGTGCCTGGGCTACCGGGGCATGATGCTCGACGTCTGCCGCCATTTCTTCACGGTCGACGAAGTGAAGGAGGCGCTCGACATCATGGCCCTGCATAAGCTCAACGTGTTCCACTGGCACCTTACCGACGACCAGGGGTGGCGTATCGAGATTAAGAAATACCCGAAACTGACCGAGGTGGGTTCCGTACGCAGCCGTACGCTGATCGGCCGCGACCCGGGCGGCGAGTACGACGAAAACTGCAAGTTCGACGAAACGCCCTATGGCGGTTACTATACGCAGGACGAGATCCGCGACATCGTGGACTACGCTGCGAAGCGTTTTATCACGGTGATCCCCGAGATCGAATTCCCCGGACATGCCGTGGGTGCGCTGGCCTCCTATCCGTGGCTCGGCTGCACGGGCGAACAATACGAGGTGCGCCAGACCTGGGACATCGACGACAGGGTGTTCTGCATCGGCAAGGAGACGACCTTCGAATTCATCGAGGGGGTGCTGGAAGAGGTCGTCGGCCTTTTCCCGTCGGAATACATCCATATCGGCGGCGACGAATGCCCGACGGTGATGTGGGAGAAGTGCCCGCATTGCAAGGCGCGCATGAAGGCCGAAGGGCTGAGGCGTCCGCGCCAGTTGCAGAATTACGCCACGGCGCGCGTCGAGAAGTTCCTGAATGCCCGCGGACGCCGCCTGATCGGCTGGGACGAGATTCTCGAAGGCGATGTCACCCCGACGGCGACCATCATGTCGTGGCGCGGAGCGAAAGGGGGGATCGAGGCCGCCAGGCAGGGCAACCATGCCATCATGGCGCCGACCACGAACTGCTACCTGGATTACTACCAGACGCGCGATACGGCCCGCGAACCCCTTGCCATCGGCGGGTACCTACCTGTGGAGAAGGTCTACGAACTCGATCCTTACGAGCAGCTGACGCCTGCCGAGCAGGCTTGTATCCTGGGCGTGCAGGCCAACCTGTGGACGGAGTATATCGCGACATGGCCCCATGCCGAATATATGCTTCTGCCGCGCCTGAGCGCGCTGGCCGAAGTGGGGTGGAGCCTCGACCGGAAGGATTATGCCGGCTATCTGCACCGTGTCCGCCGCCTGGCGCGGATCTACGATGCCTGCGGGTATAATTATGCGCGGCATATTTTCGGGGAGTAGACTACTCCCGCATACGAACGGGGATCGGCTGTGTGTCGATCCCCGTTTTTTGTGCCCCGCAGCGGCGCCGCAGGCCCTCGGGGATATTATCTCGGGTTTTGGGCGGCGTGTTCGTAAATTTTTCCTATCTTTGGAGGCAAAAAGTGTGCGGATTATGGATTTGAAATACGTGCGGAGCGAATTGCGCAAGCTCTCGGAAATCGTTGAAGGCTGGAATGCGAACCAGGAGATCGGCTCCCTCGAGCGGGATCTCGTACTCGATAAGTTGCGGACACTCTACGAGGCCGTGCGTTTCGGTGCGGAGGCGGAACCTCCCGCGGCAGATGCCTCCGGACAGGAACCCTTCCCGACGGAGATTCCGGTCAGCTTAGACCTCGGCGAGGTGCTTTCGATCGAGTCGCTGTCCGTGGCGGAACCCGAATTACCGTCGCTCTCCGGATCCGGGCCGGAACCCGAATCAGGGTTCATTGCGCCCCTGGCCGGCCTGCCCGTGGCGGAGTCCGGGGCAGATTTCCCCGATTGCGATACCGCGGTGGCGGAAACGGTGGCCGAATCCGTGCTGGATTCCGTGCCGGCGGACGGACAAGAGCCGGCCGGGGTTGTTGCGGAACCTGCCGAAATCCCGGCTGAACCGGCTGCGGGGCCGATTGCGGAGGCTGAACCCCCGGTTGCCGGGCTGGTTTCCGATCCTGAAACCCCGGCTGCGGAAGAAATTCCTGCGCCCGAATCGACTGGAAATAGCGCCGGCAAGGAAGTGCCGGCTGAAAATATTGCGGCGGCATCCGAATCGCATGGGGATTCCGGTTCGCAGGAGCTTGCCCGTGTGCCGGGGGCATCCGGGCCGCAAGGGGCAACCGCCCCCCGGGACGAGCCCGCACACCGGGAAGCACCCTCGGGGATGCCCGAACCGGAAGCAATTGCCGGATCAGGGGCGGAAACGGGCGTTACCCACCCGGCTCCCGGAGCGGGGACGCATCCTGCGGCAGCGCCGCAGCCGATCGCGCCGACCTTGTTCGGCATCGAAGAGGAGACCCAGCGCCACCGCCATAAACAGCGGGTAATCATGTCGCTTTACAATCCCGAACCCACGGCTGCACGGCCGACGGCCGAAAAGCCTGCTCCGGCACCTGCCGCGGGGGACGCCGCAAGAACCGCGGCCGGGCGGCCGCAGCTTCCAACCGACAGTCTGGCAACCGACAGCCCGGAACCGGTATCCGGCCCTGGCGTTTCTGTCCCGGACACCCAGCGTATGTTCGCCGGGGATGAAGCTCCTGCGGAAGGGGTGTATGCGGCGTCCGTGTCGCAGCGTCCGGCACCCGTGCCCGACACCGGGAATGACGACGAAGAGCCCGATTTCGAGGAGATTACCCTTGCAGGGAACGGGGCGCCGAATAACGGGGCCGTACTGGGCGAAGTGATCAACCATGACAAACAGACGCTGGCCGATACGATTGTGCCGCCGCGCGACATGGCCTCGGAACTGCGCCGCAGCGAGCCCGTCACCGACCTGAGGCGCGCCATCGGCATCAACGACAAGTTCCTGATGATCCGCGACTTGTTCGACGGCGATGCCCGGGCTTACGAAGCGGCGCTCGACAAGCTCGATGCCTTCGGCGATTTCGACGACTGCATGATTTACATTGCCGAGAATTATGTCTGGAATGCCAATTCCGACGGCGCGAAGTTCCTGATGGAACTGCTCGAACGTAAATTCGCATAGCCCCATGGCCAAGCTCTATATCGTACCTACCCCGATCGGGAACCTCGACGATATCACGCTGCGGGCGGTCAATGTGCTGCGCGAGGTGGATTTCATCCTCGCCGAGGATACGCGTACTACGTCGTTCCTGCTCAGACACCTCGGTATCGAGAAAAAACTCCATTCGCACCACAAGTTCAACGAACACGCCACGGTCAAGATGGTGGCCGGGTCGATTGCCGCCGGACGCAATGCCGCGCTGGTCTCGGACGCCGGGACGCCCGGGATCTCCGATCCGGGGTTTCTGCTGGTCAGGACGTGTGTCGAGGCCGGCATCGAGGTCGAGACGCTCCCCGGTGCCACGGCGCTGGTTCCCGCTCTTGTGCAGAGCGGATTCCCGTGCGACCGGTTTTGTTTCGAGGGGTTTCTGCCCCAGAAAAAGGGGCGGGCGAAGCAGTTGCAGTCGCTTGCCGACGAGGAGCGCACGATGGTATTCTACGAATCGCCCTACCGGGTGGTGAAATGCCTCGAACAGTTCGCCGAAGTTTTCGGATCGGAACGCAGGGTGTCCGTATCGCGTGAGCTGACCAAGAAGTTCGAGCAGACCGTGCGGGGCACTGTCGCCGAAGTGCTGGAACATTTTCGTACGACGGAACCCAAAGGCGAATTTGTGATCGTATTGGCCGGGAAACCCAAACCGAAGAGGGAATTACCGGATGAGGAGACTGAATAAAGGACTGGAAAATGGAAAACAACAACGATACGCATCGGATCAAACGTTCTTCCTCGGCATGGCTGGGAGAGATGCGTGAATTCCTCCGGGGGCGTTTCAGCCTCGACGAAGACAAGGCACAGCGCGACGAGGTCGTGGCGTCGATCTCCAAAGGGGTGGTATTCCGCGGGGTCAACCTGTGGGTGCTGATTTTTGCGACGATGATCGCGTCGCTGGGCCTGAATGTCAATTCGGCCGCCGTGATTATCGGCGCCATGCTCATCTCGCCCATCATGGGGCCGATCATGGGCATCGGCCTCTCGCTGGGTATCAACGATTTCGAACTGCTCAAAAAGTCGCTGCGCAATTATGCGCTGATGTTCGTCGTGGCGATCGTCACCTCGACAGCCTATTTCCTGGTGTCGCCCCTGTCGTCGAACAGCAGCGAGTTGCTGGCACGTACCGTGCCGACGACCTACGACGTGCTGATCGCATTGTTCGGCGGCCTGGCTGGTATCGTGGCGCAGACGCGGCAGGATCGCACTTCGACCGTGATCCCGGGCGTGGCGATCGCTACGGCGCTGATCCCGCCCCTTTGTACCGCGGGCTTCGGCCTTGCCACGGGGCAGATACGGTTTTTCTTCGGGGCGTTCTACCTCTTTTTCATCAACTCGGTATTCATCGCCCTGGCGACCTATGCCATGGTGCGGTTCCTGAAATACGAGAAAAAGGCGTTCATCGACAAGGTGCGCGAGCGCAACGTGAAGCGGCTGATGATGGTCATCACGCTGGTGACCTTCATCCCGAGCGTCGTCATCGGGTTCCACATGGTCAGGGTGTCGCTTTTCGAGGCGGCGGCCGACAAATATGTCTCGCAGGTATTCAATTTTCCCCATACGCGTGTGATCGAGTGCAATAAGCGTTACGCACACCACGGACATCCGTCGCAGATCGAACTGCTGCTCCTGGGGGAGCCGCTCGACGACGGAACCATAGAAAACGCCCGCACGCAGATGGGTAGCTTCGGGCTCGACAAGGCCGAGCTGGTCGTCCGCCAGGCAAACACCACGGACAAGATCGACGTGGCGTCACTGCAACAAAGTTACCTCGAGCTTCTGGAGGAGAAGAACAGGCGCATCGGCGAGATGGCTGCGCAGCTGAAACGCTACCGCGTCACGAATGTCGAGGTGGACGACATTTCGCGCGAGGTGGGTGCCATGACCACGAACGTCAGGGCCATATCGCTCATGAAGGGCATTACGTTCGACGTTTCGGGCGCACCGCTCGATACGACGCTCGTCTGTGTGGTCACGCCGAAAGTCGCATCTGATTCCATCGACCGGACGACGCTCGCGAACTGGCTGAGAATCCGCACCAAGGTCGCCAATGTAAAACTTTTCGTCGAACCGTAACCGCTGATTTTCCGGATGAAACGTACAGAGCTGAATTTCATACAAAAGATATGGTTGGAGTTCCTGTGGCTTGGGGCGCGGGTATTTGCCGTGATGCCTTACTGGTTCAAGTACTACATTGTTGAAAACCTGCTCTTTTTCATCATATATTATTGCCTGCGCTACCGCATGAAGGTCGTGAAGGCCAATTTGCGGAACTCGTTCCCCGAAAAAAGCGAGCAGGAACGGGCGGCCGTCTGCCGCAGTTTTTACCGTACGCTTGCCGAGATTTTCGTCGATACGGTCAATATGGCCCACATGAGCGAGGAAAAAGGCCGTACGGTACTCACCGTAAAAGGGTTCGAGGAACATTATGCGCAGGTGCACGGCCGTGACTGGATCGCCATGACGGCCCATTTCGGCTGCTGGGAGTATTGCTCCTACTGGGGGCTTTACGAACGCTCGCAGATGCTCGTGGCCGTTTACCACCCGTTGCGCAGCAAAGTGATGGAACGCCTTTACCAGCGCCTGCGCAACTACGAGAATTCGATGACCGTGGCGATGAAGGATTCGCTGCGCTTCTACCTGCGCAACAGGGAACGCGGCATCGAGGGCAAGAACCTCGTGATGGGGCTTATCGCCGACCAGAACCCGCCGCGCCGCCCCGACAGCCATTGGTTCCGCTTTCTCAACCAGGATACGATCTTCTTCGATGGCGGGGAGAAACTGGCGCTGCGCTGTAACCTGCCGGTCTATTTCGTCCGGATGGAGCGCTTGCAGCGGGGACGTTACCAGATGTCGTTCGAACCGATCTATGACGGTGTGGAGGAGGTCGCCGAATACGAAATCACGGAACGCTACGTTAGACGTTTGGAAGCCATGATCCGCGAGCATCCCGAGCTCTGGATGTGGTCGCACCGCCGCTGGAAACACAAACGCACGAATGCCAATCGTTAAAATCGTCATACTCAACTGGAACGGCGCGGAACACCTGCGCCGCTTCCTGCCGAGCGTCGTGGCCGCGGCTCCCGCCGGGGTCGGGGTCGTCGTCGCCGACAACGGTTCGACGGACGGGTCGCTGGCGGTGCTGGCGGAGAAGTTCCCGACCGTCGCTGTGGTGCGCCTCGACCGGAATTACGGTTTCGCGGGCGGTTACAACCGCGCTTTGGCGCAGGTCGAGGCGGATTATTACCTGCTGCTCAATTCCGATGTCGAGACACCCCGGGGATGGCTGGAGCCGATCCTCGGCGTTCTGGAGCGTGAGCCCGACGTGGCGGTCGTTTCGCCCAAGCTGGTTTCGTGGCTCGACCGTACGAAATTCGAGTACGCAGGGGCTTCCGGGGGCTTTATCGACTTCCTGGGCTATCCTTTTTGCCGGGGGCGTATCCTCAAGCGGGTCGAAGCCGACGAGGGGCAGTACGACGATGCCCGCGACGTATTCTGGGTCAGCGGAGCGGCTTTTTGCTGCCGTGCCGACGTGTTCCGCGCATTAGGGGGCTTCGACGACGATTTCTTCGCCCACATGGAGGAGATCGACCTCTGCTGGCGCATGCAGCTCGCGGGTTACCGCGTGCGGGTCGTGCCCGGGAGTACGGTCTACCACCTCGGCGGCGGGACGCTGACGACCGATTCCCCGACCAAGGTGTTCTACAACCATCGCAATAACCTGGCGATGCTCTACAAGTGTGCTTCTCCCGTACAGCGTGCCGTAGTGGCCATCGTACGCCCCGTGCTCGACCTGATGGCGGCATTGTCGTATCTGGCACAGGGACGGGGCGATAATTTCCGTGCCGTATTCCGCGCCTGGCGCGATTTCCTCCGCTGGCACGGCAGCCTGTCGCGCAAGCGGAAGGAGATTCGGCAGCAGTGCAGGGGGACGGTCGCCGGGAAGGTTTACCGCGGTTCCGTAGTCCTGCGTTACCTTTTGGGGCGAAAGACCTTCGGGCGGATGATGTGATCCGGCGGAAAAGCTCAGGACGGAGATCTACCTCCCGGTGGGTGAAATAATTTAAAACAAGACCTCTCGGCAGAACCGGGAGGTCTTGTTTTTATAAATAGTATTCCGTGTTTTCCTACTTGTTGATTTTCGCCCACGAATCCTTGAGCGTCACCGTGCGGTTGAACACGGGGTGTTCGGGTGTCGAGTCGGTGTCGGGGCAGAAGTAGCCTACGCGCTCGAACTGCACGGCCTGCCCTATGGGTATGTCGCGCAGCGACGGCTCCAGGTAGCCCGTGACCTTGACCATGGATTCGGGGTTGAGGTTGTCCTCCCAGGTCTGTCCTTCCTTCACGTCGTCGGGGTTCTCCTTCGTGAAGAGCGGGTTGAACAGGCGGATTTCGGCCTCCACGGCATCTTTGGCCGATACCCAGTGGATGACACCCTTCACGCGGCGGCCGTCGCTCGACGACCCTCTGCCCGACATCGGGTCATAGGTGCAGCGCAGCTCGGTGATGTTGCCCGCGGCATCCTTGATGACCTCCTCGCACCTGATCAGGTACGAATAGCGCAGGCGCACCTCGCCGCCGGGTGCCAGGCGGAAGAACTTTTTGGGAGGCTCCTCCATGAAATCGTCGCGCTCGATGTAGATGACCTTCGAGAAGGGCACCTGCCGCGTGCCGGCCGATTCGTCCTCGGGGTTGTTGATCGCCGTGAAGAGCTCGGTCTTGCCTTCCTCGTAGTTGGTGATGACCACCTTCAGCGGGTTGAGCACTGCCATGCGGCGCTCTGCGATCTTGTTCAGGTCTTCGCGCACGCAGTATTCGAGCTTGCCCAGGTCGATCACGTTGTCGCGCTTGGCGACGCCCACCATCTCGGCGAAGTTCCGCACCGAGGCCGGGGTATAGCCCTTGCGGCGCAAAGCGCAGATCGTCGGCATGCGGGGGTCGTCCCAGCCCATCACGGCGCCTTCCTGCACGAGTTTGAGCAGCTTGCGCTTCGACATCATCGTGTAGGTGAGGTTCAGCCGGGCGAATTCGTACTGGTGCGAAGGGTAGATCTCCAGCGCCTGGATGAACCAGTCGTAGAGAGGACGGTGCACGTCGAATTCGAGCGTGCAGATCGAGTGGGTGATCTGCTCGATCGAGTCGCTCTGGCCGTGGGCATAGTCGTACATCGGGTAGATGCACCACTTGTTGCCCGTGCGGTGATGCTCGGCATGGATGATGCGGTACATGATCGGGTCGCGGAAGAGCATGTTGGGGTGCGCCATGTCGATCTTGGCGCGCAGCACCTTGGCCCCGTCGGGGAATTCGCCGTTTTTCATGCGGACGAACAGGTCGAGGTTTTCCTCCACGGAGCGGTCGCGCCACGGCGACGGAGTGCCCAGTACGGAAACCGTACCGCGGTTTTCGCGGATCTGCTCCTGTGTCTGGTCGTCGACGTATGCCAACCCTTTTTTAATCAGTACGATCGCCCAGTCGTAGAGCTGGTCGAAATAGTCCGACGCATAGCGTTCGACGGCCCAGTCGAACCCGAGCCACTGGATGTCGCGCTTGATCGAATCGACATACTCTACATCCTCCTTGACGGGGTTCGTATCGTCGAAACGGAGGTTGCACTTGCCACCGTATTTTTTCGCCAGCCCGAAGTTGATGCAGATGCTCTTGGCATGGCCGATATGCAGGTAGCCGTTGGGTTCAGGCGGAAAACGCGTGTGAATCTGTTTTACCGCGCCGTCAGCAAGGCTTTTTTCGATGATTTCTTCCAGAAAATTAAGCGACCTCTCGGTAGAAACCGCCTCTTCGTTGACCGTACTCATAATTTCGGATTAATAGACTTCTGACTACAAAAATAAGTTATTTTGCGGACAAACCGCTTTTTAAGATACATTTTAAAACGGTTTGCATATAAAATGAAAAGGGGACTTCGGCAATCGCTTCGCGAATACCGAAGTCCCCTTTCAATGGGCCACGTTTTTTACCTAACGCACCAGAGTCAGTTCATCGATCAGCCTGGTCGCCCCGGCATACTTTTCAATGACGAACAAAACATAACGGATATCGACGCTGATCGTACGCTGCAACTGGGGTTCGAACGCGATATCCCCGCTCATCGCCTCCCAATTACCGTCGAATGCAAGGCCTACCAGTTCACCTTTGCCGTTAAGCACGGGACTGCCGGAATTACCGCCGGTAATGTCGTTATTGCTCAGGAAACCCACACGCACAGTACCTTCTTCGGCATACTGACCGAAATCCTTGGCACGGTACAATTCCTTGAGTTTTTCAGGCACGGTAAATTCCATCGGATTAGACGGATCCTCCTTGGCAATTACACCGTCCAGGGTAGTATAATAGTCGTAAATCACGCCGTCCGCAGGCCGGTAGGGAAGTACCTGTCCGTAAGTAAGCCGCATTGTGAAATTGGCATCGGGATAGAATTTCCTGTCCGGCTGCATTTCCAGCAGACCGGCAATGAAAAGGCGGTGCCCGCGGCGGTATTTTTTGGCAATTTCCGATAATTTTTTCGCATCCCGCCCGAACGACTGCATCACCGACTTATTGAGCCGATAAGCCGGATCGTTTTTCAATTTTTCAATATCCGGATCTTTCAGGAACGCCTCAAATTGTTGCCGGGAAGCGAAAATAGAATTATCGTACAGGAAATCAACATATCGTTCTACATCTCCGGCAAACAGGCTGTCGATTCGATTCAGTTCGACCGGACGATCCTCTTTCGACAGACTGTCGTATACGATCCGGATCATCCGTTTGGCTATCTTCCTGTCCGTAGGCGGGTTGTAATCCTTATACATGCCGGACAGTCCCTTATCCAGTGCTGCCAACACCGCCATATCCAACCTCGTGGAATCCTTTTTCAGCAACCTGTCCCCCACTCCTGCCATTGCGATGATCTCAGTTCCCCGCAACAACGCTTCGGAAATGCACTGCCGGTAATTTTCATACGGAATCCGCTCGGCGACAGCCTCCTTAATCAGTTTCAACGCATCGCCGTACTTCGCCTGACGGGCGGGATCGGCAGCCGCCCAAGCCTGAAACTGTGCTTCCAAAGCCTCTTTCTGCCCCTTCACATTCAATTTGCGCAACCCGCGGCTCTCACCGATCGAGTTCTTCCAGTAATTCGAAGAACCGGCGTATTTGTTCGCATACTGCAGGCGTACCTTCTCACTGGCCTGCATATCCTCCATCATCAGTTTCTGCCGTTCGCCGCGAATAAAGATCCGGTTCGGATTGTCCACGTTCAGCACCTGGTCGATCTCGAAAGAGGTCATGTAACGCTCGGTCGATCCGGGAAAACCCATGATCATCGTATAATCGCCCGGTTTTACCCCTTTCAGCGATATTTTCAAATGGGTCGGCGTCGCATAAGGTATATTGTCTTTGGAATACGGTGCCGGTTTACCATCCTTATCGGCATAAACCCGGAAAACCGAAAAGTCGCCCGTATGGCGCGGCCACATCCAATTGTCGGTATCTCCGCCGAATTTGCCGATCGAAGAGGGCGGGGTTCCTACCAGGCGCAGGTCGGTATACTGTTCCACAACGAACAACAAATATTGATTCCCGCCGAAAAACGATTTGACAAACGCCTCTTTAGAACTCTTTTCCGGCAACGCTTCCTTTACGATCTTATCGGACAGTTCGTCAACCTGTTTCTGCCGTTGCTGCTCGCTCATCGAATCACTCAGAAAAGGCAGAATCCTATCCGAAACATCCTCGATGCTGCGGATAAAGGTAACCGACATGCCCGGACAAGGCAACTCCTCTTGGTAATCCATCGCCCAAAAACCGTTTTGCAGATAGTCGTGTTCGACGCTGCTGAGCCGCTGTATAGAACCGTAACCGCAATGGTGGTTGGTAAAGACCAATCCGTTGGGCGATACGATCTCTCCGGTGCACCCTCCGCCGAAAATGACAATCGCATCCTTCAGCGATGTACCGTTGAGGTTATAAATCTGCTCGGCCGAAAACTTCAGCCCTTTGGCCTTCATATCCTTAATATTCAGCTTCTGCAGGTAAGGCAGCAGCCACATTCCTTCGTCAGCCCGGACTTGCACGGCTGCCAGCAGCAAACAGCAAAGGGCCATTCCCCATCTTTTCATTTATCGTTTGGTTTTAGTTTGGATTCGCGAATTCTCGCATGTGCAAAACGCTTTGTCACGCAAATATATCATTAATCAGCGTTTGGCAGCAAGCATATTGCGGATGGAACGCTCGGCCCGGCGACGGATCGACTCTTCGATGACCACCTCGGGCGTTTCGTCACGCAATGCCGCGTACATTTTGTCGAGCGTAACGAGTTTCATGTACGAACAGTCGTTGCATCCGCATGTCGAATCGGACGGGGGAGCCGGAATGAAACGTTTCGACGGATTGTCCTTGGTCATCTGGTGCAGGATACCCGGTTCGGTGACGACGATAAACGTATCGGCATCGCTCTGCGTCGCATAGTTGAGCAGCGCGGCCGTACTGCCGACATAGTCGGCGACCAGCAACACGGGCTTTTTGCATTCCGGATGTGCCAACACTTTGGCTTCGGGGTACTGTTTTTTCAATTCGATAATCTTCTCGAGGGAGAATTCCTCATGCACATGGCACGCACCGTCCCATACCACCATATCGCGTCCGGTAACGCTCTGGATGTAATTGCCCAGGTTGCGGTCCGGCGCAAAGACGATCTTGGCGTTCACCGGCAGTGAACGCACGATCTCGACGGCGTTGCTCGACGTACAGCAGATATCAGTCAGCGCCTTTACCCCCACCGACGTATTGACATAGGAGACCACCGTATAACCGGGATACCGTTCCAGAAACTTCGCGAACGCCGATGCTTCGCACGAATCGGCCAATGAGCAGCCCGCCGCCGGATCGGGCAGCAGTACCTTCTTATCCGGCGAAAGTATTTTGGCCGTCTCGGCCATGAAATGAACGCCCGCAAACAGGATGATATCCGCATCTGTCTGTGCGGCCTTTTCGGAAAGCGCGAGCGAATCGCCGGTAAAATCGGCTGCTTCCTGAATTTCCGGACGTGTATAGTAGTGAGCCAGAATTACGGCGTTTTTCTCTTTGGCCAATTGCCGGAGCTGTTCGATCCGGCGAAGTTGATCGGGTGAAAATTTTTCGGATTTCATAGTCAGCAGTATGGACAGTTCTTTTTTTATTTTTATTTTTATTTCCTTTTTAAGATTAAAAAAGAAAAGAGTAATAATAAGAGGCGTTGGCCGTGTTGATAATTCCGAGGAACTATTTTGGATGATAAAATGTAAAGTTAATAAAAACAACCGATCAACATATCGTAATGCTTCGGGAAGCATCCAATCCCCTTTTTTATCCGGTTATCGACAGTTGTCGGTAAGTGTTGCCAACATATCGACATCCGATCGGCCGCGTCCCGAACCGGTGGAAAACCCGCTAAGAGAGTGTTGAAAGATCACAGCAAAAAAAGTTTGCATCTCTGCTAAAAACGTCTATATCAACTCAACGATCGAACAAACAATAGCCCGGATGAGAAAACTTTCATTTTCGATACACACCGGTTTAATGTTCTGTTAACAATTTATTAAAACGATCTTCGGTGTGATAAATAGTTGGAAGCGAGTTTACTGACAGACAGTGTGGAAAAAGTTATCGTCAGTGTCCCGTCTTTTCCAATTCCGTTACGAGGTTTTTAGCCAAACCGGTGTAAAAGGCGGCAGAGGTGCTCTCCTGCGTGGCGACCGGCGTTCCTGCATCGGCCGCTTCGCGGACGCTCTGGATAAGCGGAATTTCAGCCAGCAACGGTATGTTTTCACTGCGGGCCAACTCCTGTGCTCCTCCTTTACCGAAGATGTAGTACCGGTTTGCAGGCAGTTCTGCCGGTGTGAACCAGGCCATGTTTTCCACAATGCCCAATACGGGAATATTGATCTGCTTGGCCCGGAACATCCCGATGCCGCGCCGGACGTCGGCCAGTGCGATCTTTTGCGGCGTGCTGACGATGATCGCCCCGGAAATTTTCAGGTCCTGCATCAGCGAGAGGTGGATATCGCCCGTGCCGGGAGGCATGTCGATCAGCAGGAAATCCAGTTCTCCCCAATCGGTCTGGTGGGTCAGTTGGCGCAGTGCATTGGTCGCCATAGGGCCCCGCCAGATCAAAGCGTCTTTCGGGTTGATGAAAAACCCGATCGACATTACCTTAACCCCCATGCTGAGCGCCGGATAGATACGCGGCGTTCCCTCTTCCTCTTCATCGCCGGCGGGTTGGTAACCTTCCACGCCGAACATCGTCGGCATCGAGGGACCGTAAATATCGGCGTCGAGAATTCCGACGCGGTAACCCATGTTGCGC
>OJSQ01001585.1_pt1 | contig 23397 bp, 19 predicted proteins | sample 1599551 | NCBI WGS metagenome assembly OJSQ01 (sample SAMN04168659, study PRJEB22393) | human gut metagenome | biome: human gut microbiome; feature: stool | host: Homo sapiens | collected 2014-05-12
CAACGTCGAGAGAATGAGTTATCATCAACACTCTTATGCAATGCGACAGCAGCCCTCTGACTATACCGCCGTTCGTTATTGTAATCTCCATTCTCATGAGCTTCTTTACTCAATCTTTGCAGACCACAAAAGTCAGCGCGATACATCATCTTGACGATGCCGTCCTTATTAGGTTGATGACATTTCAAAATATCAATCATCATACACATCACCTCCATATAACCACCTGTTAATTCCGCGCCTGACTTAAATGCCAAAAGAATTTACGATAGCGGTCATAGTACATGTCTTTCGATGCAGGCATGTCTAACTTAGTTTTGAGATATGCATAACCTAGATTTGAAGTGACTGCTTTCACTATATACTCGGACAAGTCAGGGTCTGCCAGCTTCGCACACTCATGCACCAACTCCATTCGCTTGAGATAATAGAGTTTCTTCTCAGCGCAGGCCGCAGTCATGTCCGATACTCGATTCGTAGGAGAGATACGTTCGTGGCCCCCATTTTGAGCCATAGCGTCGACCTCTGCGTAAGATTTCTTCCAATTCGGATATTGGAGACAGAAATGTTTGAGCTCGTAATACCGATGCTTATCAATGTGATACTTGCTTTTATGCGAAAGTTCAGCTCTAATGACAGTCGACATAACGTTCTCCTTTCCATACGTATCCTGTTTCTTCCCACAGTTTTCTCGGCGAAATGTAGAAGTTGATACGTCCGAGCTTTGAATCGATGTTTTCGACTTTGGTAACTGCCTCTCCGTCTCTTGTAGCGACACCGATAGGCAACCATCCGGCAATGATACCGGCGCGAACCCATGCCGCGTCTTTCCCGTAGACCTTAGCCACCACAGAGACCGGAACCGAACCGGTTCCGAATTCAGGAATAGTCATAGGTGCTCCTTTCTTATTCCATGCAGGTTGAGTATATCCAAATAAGTCTGCCATAATTTGGATGACTTTAATCTAGCATAGAATTTCGTCACCTGTGTCCTGAACTAACAAAAAATGCAAGTATTCGACAGCGTAGGAGTTGACTATTCCTACACTTTAGAATATAATGACCGTAAAGGAGGTGCTGACAATGCTAATCAAATGTCCAGAATGCGAGCTTCAAGTTAGCGACAAGGCCGTTTTATGCCCTCACTGCGGCTATCCCTTAAAGCCTGAAGCTACTCGCATCCGCAAACCTCGTAGCAATAAAAGAAAGCGCCTGCCCAATGGATTCGGACAAATATCCGAAATCAAAGGACGAGCGCTTAGGAAACCTTTTCGAGCTATGGTAACTGTAGGTAAGACCCAAGAAGGTCGGCCTATCTGTAAACTTCTAAAACCAGAATCCTATTTTGAAACATACAATGATGCCTATCAGGCCCTCATGGAGTATAATAAGAACCCATTTGACTTTTCAAAAGATATAACCGTAAACGAGCTATATGATAGATGGTCCGCGGAGTTTTATCCAAAAAGAAAGAGCATTGCGACGTACAAGTCAGCGTGGAAATATTGTTCTTCTATCGCAAATCTTAAAGTCTCTGAAGTTAGAACGCATCATGTTCGATACTGCATGGAGCATGGAACCGTCACTGTAAAAGGCTCGGAGCGTACTCCAACACTTGACATGCAACGATATATAAAAATGTTGTTGTCACTTATGTTCAAATATGCTATCCTAAATGAGATTACAGATAAAAATCCAGCCGCGATTGTGACGCTTGAGACCAAGACCGATGATGAGATAAAAAGCCACATCAACTTCACGAATGAGGAAATGGAAAAACTCAAGGATGCCATTGGTAAAGTTGAACATGCGGATTTGCTATACGTTGATTGCTATTCTGGATGGCGTCCAACCGAACTATGCGAACTCTTACTCGAGAATGTCGACTTGGATAATATGACATTCACAGGTGGGAAGAAAACAAAAAGCGGCACAAATCGAGTAGTTCCGATACATCCAAACATCCAAGAAATTGTAAAGCACCACTATGCTGAATCGAGAGCTCTAGGCAGCAAATATCTATTTTCCGCACCCCGAGATAAGTCTAAACATGACTATTTCATATATTATGCCAAATATTTAGACTGGTTCCAGCTTGTCTGCAAAACGCTCGATTTTGGGAAGCATTCCCCTCACGATTGTCGCGTTCAGTTCGTCACAATGGCTAAACAATACGACGTAAACGAATACGCAATCAAATATCTTGTAGGCCATTCCATCAAAGATTTGACAGAACGTGTCTACACAAAAAGAACCAATGAATGGTTAAGAACTGAAATTGAAAAAATAAAATAGAATGAAAGAACTGCTGGAAATTAGTGTATGGAATGTGTACGAATAATTCGCGTTTTCCACACTCTAACCAAATCCAACAGCTTTCATTCTATCGTATGTACGTCGATTTACAGTTTATACGAATTACGTTTTCCTATATACTGTAAAAAGACTTTTGCCAACCGTTTTTACTGATGAATTTTTAAAGAGGACACGATGAAAAGTTTTACCGCAGGACCCAATGAAAACGGCGTGCGCCTGAGCCGCTTTGTGGAGGGCGTGACCAAGGATATGCCCCGCAGCATGATGTACAAGGCGTTCCGCAACAAGCGCATCAAGGTCAACGGCAAGCGCGCCGAGCCGGATACCCGCCTGAGCGCAGGCGATTTGATCGAACTGTACATCAACGACGAGTTCTTCCCCGTGGGCAAACCCACCGCCAAGACCGCCAAGCTGCCGCGCAGGCAGCCGCCTGTGACCGTGGTGTATGAGGATGAAAATTTTGCGGTGCTCTACAAGCCAGCGCACCTGCTCTGCCACAGTGACCGCACCGGCGACGCCAATCTGGTGGATGCCTTTGCGGCTTATCTGGAGGCCAAGGGCGAGTATGATCCCCACGCAGAAAAGCGATTTGCCCCGGCGCTGTGCAACCGGCTGGACCGCGGCACCGAAGGTCTGGTGCTGGCCGCCAAGAGCTACGCCGCGCTGCGCGACCTGAACGCCATCATCCGCGACGACATGATGAAAAAGGAGTATCTGACCATCACGGTGGGGGCACCGCCGCAGGGGCGGTTCGTCGCATGGCTGCAGCACAGCGAGAAAAATAACAAGGTGCGCATCCACGCCCGTGAGAGCGAGGGTTACAAGCAGATCATCACCGAGGTGACGGTCATCCGGCAGGCAGGGCCGTTTGCGCTCTGCCGCATTGGGCTGATCACGGGCCGCACCCACCAGATCCGTGCGCATCTGGCGTATCTGGGCCATCCGGTACTGGGCGACATCAAGTACGGCAACCACAAGATGAACGAGCGCACCGGGCTGAAAACACAGGCTCTCTGCGCCCAGCGACTGACGTTTGGCAGAATCCCCGAGGAAAACACGCTGCAGTATCTTTCCGGCAGGGTCATCAAGCTGAATGACCCGGAAATCGTAAAGACGTTCGAACGACTGACGGCAGAAAAGTAAGCTCTGCCGCGGCTGGCGGCTGGAAGCATCCGCCCCTGCAAGCGACGATGCTGTTATCCGTAGGGGCGCATTCCATATCTGCCCGCGGGATATTGCCGAAAAATAAAAAATACCGGGCCGCTCCCCACATTCAGGAAACGGCCCGGCAATTTTTTACGCCAGAACGAAGTGATAGACCAGAGACAGTGCCACGATCAAGGCGCAGACAATGGCCGTGATGGGCGGGGCCAAGCGGATGATGCGCTCGGCCATGACGTCGTCCTCACTGGTTTCGTCGTCATCGGCGTAGCGGCCGCGTTTTTTGGACTTCTTGTCGTGACCGTCGTCCTCGTCATCGTAGTCGAGGTCATCGGTATCGTACATCTGGGTGCCCTCATCGTCGTCCTCATCATCGTCGAACAGGCGGCCCTTGGGAGCGTAGCGGCGGACGCGCTCGGCCTCGGCATCCTCGTCGTCATCGGCGTAGCTGCTGCCTTGGGGCTCAAACGCGGCGGTTGCCTGCTCGGGCTCATAGGCGCTCTGCGGCGGGATGTCCTGCTGACCGGTGATGGCTGCCTGCACGGCGTTGGCCATGGCGCGCGGGTCGCTGGCAGCCGGGGCAGGCTGTGTCTGCGGCTGCGGTGCGGGAGCGGGCGCCGGGGCCACACTGCTGGCGACGGCGTTGACCTCCTGCTGCTGGCGCTCGGCGGCCTGGCGGGCCTCCTCCAGGATAGCGGTCAGCGTTGCCTTGATACCGGCGCGGTCACCGCCGCACTCGGAGCAGACGGTGGTGTTTTCCTCATTGGGATGGAACGCACCGCAGGCGCAGAACCAGCCGTACTCGGTGTCCTGGGGCACGCAGGTCAGTTGGACATTGCCGGTGCGCTGCTGCAGCGTCTTGGCGATGGAGCCGGGCAGTACGCGGGGCATGTTCAAGCGAACACGCTTGTAATTGCGCAGGTCGACGCCGCGGCCATTGAGGAACGCGCGATCCTGCTCGACCTCCACGCTGGAAACCGGCGTGTCGCTGACATAGACAGCGTCATCGCTGCCGAACACGGCACCGGGCTGGGCGTTGAGTTGCTCATAGTAGAAGTCATCCTCGCACAGGACCTGACCCGCGGCATCCTTACATTTGAAGTGGACGACCAGGCCGGTCAACGGCTCGGTGCCGACATTCTTGAAGGTCAGGCAGACGGCGACCTCACCGGTCGTGTCACCCTTCAGCAGTTCGACACGCACAAACTGCACCGGACTTCCGGCGGTATAGTAGTTGGCGCGGGACTGCGCCATCAGGGAAAAATTCTGATCCATAGTTACACCTACTCTTTACTCTTGCGTGTCGGGCTGGGGGTTGGCCGGCTCGGCAGGGTGCTGGGTTTCGGGCTGTTCGGCAGGCTGCACAGGTGCGGCAGAATCCGGCGCAGGTGCTACAGGCTGGGCGGTCTCGCCCCTGCCCAGATCATAAGGCGGCAGGGTCCCGCCTTCCATCAATGTTTTGAATTCCTCACCGCTGATCTTTTCGCGCTCCATAAGAACGCCTGCTACCTTGTGCAGCTCGTTCATGTGCTCGGTCAGGGTGCGGCGGGCGGTCTCATAGGCCTCATCCACAATGTCGCGGATCTCGTTGTCGATCTCGGATGCGATAGCCTCCGAGTAGCCCTTGCCCTGGCCGAAGTCACGTCCCAGGAAGGTCTCGCCGGGGTCGCTGCCGTAGACGACAGGCCCCATCCGCTCGGAGAAGCCGTAGCGGGTGACCATGGCGCGGGCCGTATCGGTGGCGCGTTGCAGGTCGCTGGACGCACCGGTGGAGATGTCCTCCAGCACAAGCTGCTCGGCTACACGGCCACCCAGCAGGGTGACAATGTTCTCAAACATCGCGGTCTTGGTGACGTAGCTGGGGTCCTTCTCGGGCAGATACATTGTGTAGCCGCCCGCACCGCCGCGGGAGATAATGCTGATCTGGTGCACAGGATCGTGGTGCTTGCTGAAATAGCCCGTGATAGCGTGGCCTGTCTCATGGTAGGCAGTCAGGCGGCGCTCCTCGTCGGTGACGACGTGGCTCTTCTTCTCAGGGCCCATCATGACCTTGACGGAGGCTTCCTCAATCTCCTTTTCGGTGATGGCCTTCTTGCCCTGACGGGCGGCCAGCAGCGCAGCCTCGTTCACAAGGTTCTCCAGATCAGCGCCGGAGAAGCCAGCCGTGGAGCGGGCAATCGTTTTCAGGCTCACATCGGGGCCGAGAGGCTTATTCTTTGTATGGACACGCAGAATCTCCTCGCGGCCCTTGACGTCGGGCAGACCGACGTAGACCTGACGGTCAAAGCGGCCCGGGCGCAGCAGCGCCTTGTCCAGAATGTCCGCGCGGTTCGTGGCAGCCATGACGATGACGCCGTCGTTGGCGTCGAAGCCGTCCATCTCGACCAGCAGCTGGTTCAGGGTCTGCTCGCGCTCATCGTGACCGCCGCCGAGACCTGCGCCGCGCTGACGGCCCACCGCGTCGATCTCATCGATGAAGATGATGGAAGGCATCGTCTTTTTGGCTTTTTCAAACAGGTCGCGCACACGGGAGGCACCGACACCGACGTACATCTCGACGAAATCGGAACCGGAAATCGCGTAGAACGGCACACCGGCCTCACCGGCACAGGCACGGGCCAGCAGCGTTTTGCCGGTACCCGGAGGGCCGACAAGCAGTACGCCGTGCGGAATGCGTGCGCCGAGGGAGTTGAACTTGTTCGGGGCCTTCAGGAACTCAACGACCTCCTGCAGCTCGGCCTTTTCCTCATCGGCACCGGCCACATCGGCAAAGGTTGCCTTGCGCTGGTTCTCCTGCTGATCTTTGACCTTGGCGCGGCCTACATTCATGATGCCGCCGCCCGCGCCGCCGCGGTACATCGACATGAACAACATACCGATGCTGCCGAGCATTGCGACGTAGAAGATGATCTCCAGCCAGGGAATGCTCGTCTTGGCGGCGACGTAGTCAAACACCATCGGCGCATCCGGGTTGGCCGCGTTGTACTCGTCAACAAAATCGGAGATCTTGCCGGTGTTGAAGTCGCCGCCGTAGGGCAGCTTATAGGTCATATAGACGGTGCCGCCGTTGGCGGGCAGGGCGTTATCGCCCGAGCTGTACACGCCGGTCAGCAGACCGCCGGTGGGCAGGCTGGCTGCGGCGTTGGACTCCGGCAGAGCAGCCTTACCCTCCTTGAGCCACAACTCCAGGCTGCCGGTGCCAAGGTCCAGACGGAACGATGTCACCTGCTGATTTTCAAAGTAATAGTAAATCTCGGAGTAGGTCGTGTCCTTGCTGCCGGACGCTGCCAGCAGCGGCGAAAGGCTGACGATGAACAGGACCAACACCATCAGGACGGCTACCACGAGGATGCCGCTGAATTTCGGTTGTTTTTGCTTCAAGAAATCAACTCCTATCCGGTGTGCACACCGGGCATTTTATCATTCGCCGGAATATACTTCCGGCTTAAGAACACCCACATAGGGCAGGTTGCGGTACTTTTCGTCGTAGTCCAGACCATAGCCGACCACGAACTCATCCGGCACTTCAAAGCCGCAGTAGTCCGGCTCGATGTCGGCCATGCGGCGGCTGGGCTTGCTGAGGATGGTGCAGATCTTCACGCTGCCGGGGTTGCGCATTTTCAGCACCGGAACCAGCTTGGACAGCGTGATGCCGGTGTCCAGAATATCCTCAACGATCAGCACGTCCCTGCCGGTCAGGTCGGCGTCCAGGTCCTTGATGATCTTGACAAGGCCCGTGGAGGACGTGTTGGCACCGCCGTAGCTGGAAACGACCATAAAGTCGATGGCGCAGGGAATCTGAACCGCGCGCATCAGGTCCGCCATAAAGACGACGGAACCCTTCAGGATCGAGACCAGAAGCAGGTCTTTGCCAGCGTAATCGCGGCTGATCTGTGCGCCTAGCTCGTTGACCTTGGCCTTCAGCGCATCTTCCGATACAAGAATGTGGTCAATATCATTATCCATGCTGTACATCAGAGTTATGCCTCCCCTGTTTTTTCTGTCCGCACCGTCAGTACCTCGTGGGTGTACTCATCGGGGGCACATCCCTCGGCAAAGCCGCAGCCCCACAGCCACAGCACCTCACTGCCGTCAGCCAGCAGCGGCAGCAGCGGCCTTTCGGCCTGCGGTATGCCAAGTTCATTATAATATTTTTTGAGTGTTTTTCGCAGATGGCGTCCTGCCGGGCGGAAGAAGTCCCCCGGCTGCCGTGTGCGCAGAATAGCATTCCCTTGTATTTTAGCACAATCTGCGCAACAGTTTAAGTCTTTTTTGAAAATTGGTTGATTTTTTAGAAAATCTTCATACTTTACGACCTGAAATTTCACAAAATAACCACCCGGAAGGTAAAAATCACCCGGTTCAAAGGGCTGCGGCGGCGCGGGAAGGGTCTGAGAACCCTCCCGCGTCAGGCAGACGAGCAGGCCGTCCTGTATTTTATAGTTTACGTCCGGGGTCAGCTGAACAGCACCCTCCCCCTTTAAAACAAGGAAGTGCAGCAGGCTGATATACTTTTCCTCGGCGTCGCGCACGGGGCTGACCAGCGCGTGCAGCGCGGCGTCCAGCACAGGTCCCTCGGCGCGGCGCAGGACCGTGACGTCATAGCCGCCCGGCACAGTAGCCGCCTGCAGAAGGGCGGCGGCCTCGCCGGTCAGCCAGTCGTCCAGCGCGCGCATCTGGCGGCAGAGCCGCGCAATGCTGCGCTCGGCGGCGGGGTTGGCGTATTGCAGCGCCGGGATGGCATCATGCCGGATGCGGTTGCGCGCATAGACGTCCTGGTCGTTCGTCTCATCCCGGATATAGTGTTGCCCCAGCGCGGCACAGTATGCCTCGGTGTCGGCGCGGGTCAGGCAGAGGCAGGGCCGCACATAGCAGCCGCGGCGCGGCGGAATGCCGGTCAGCCCGTGCAGACCCGTGCCGCGCGCCATGCGGAAAAGCACCGTTTCAGCCTGGTCGGACATCGTGTGGGCCGTGGCAATGACGGCCTCCTCCCGCGCGGCCAGCTCATCGAACCAGCCGTAGCGCAGACCGCGGGCCCAATCCTCGCTCGGGCGGGGCGGCACCTCTATGCCTTCCTGCACGGCGTCATACAGGAACAGCTCCACGCCGTTCCGGCGGCAGAAGTCCGCCACAAAGTCGGCATCGCGGCGGGCGGTCTCGCCCCGGATGCCGTGGTTGACGTGGGTCGCCAGCACCTCGATCTCCAGCGTGCGGCAATGGCGCAGTAAAAAAAGCAACAAAGCCATCGAGTCTGCCCCACCGGAGCAGGCCGCAATGACTCTGTCGCCAGACTTGAACAGACCCTGTCGGCGGCAGTTGTCCAACAGAGCCTCATCCATACGCTGTACAGTTTTTTCCGCGTCAGAACTCATGGGTCACATCCAGATTGCTGAAGCGCGTGTGCGCGCCGTCCCAGCCCAGACGGACAACGCTCGTCTCGCCGTGGCGGTTTTTGGCTACGATGCACTCGGCCTCATTCTCATTGGCCTGGTTTTCCTCGCCGTTCTGGGCATTGTAGTAGGCCGCGCGGTAGAGGAACAGCACGATGTCGGCATCCTGCTCGATAGAGCCGGAGTCGCGCAGGTCGGAAAGCTGGGGCCGGTGATCCGAGCGGCCCGTCGTTTTTTCCGCTGCACGGGACAGCTGGGAAAGCGCGATGACCGGTACGTTCAGCTCTTTGGCCATGATCTTGAGGTTCCGGGTAATGTCACTGATCTCCTGCACGCGGCTCTCGGTGCGCTTGGCACTCTGCATCAACTGCAGGTAGTCGATGATAACAAGCCCGATTTTTTCCTTCTTGGGATCCTGGTTGATCGTGCGGATCTTTGCCTTGATCTCCGGCACCGAGATACCGGAGGAATCGTCCATGTAAATCGGAGCGTTGTAGAGCAGCGACGTGGCCTGTGCAAAATCGTTCCAGTCGGAGTTGTTCAGACGGCCCGTGCGGAATGCCTGGCTGTCGATGTTCGCCGTGCTGGAAAGAATGCGGTCCGTCAGCTGCTCGCAGGTCATTTCCAGACTGAAAATGATCGTCGGCACCTTCTGCTGGCGGGCAACGTTTGTTGCAATGTTCAGCGCAAACGAGGTCTTGCCCATACCGGGGCGGGCGGCCAGAATAATCAGGTCCGAGCGGCCCAGCCCGGTCAGGACCGTGTCCAGATAGTTGAAGCCCGTGGGGATACCGGCGAACTTGTCGCGGTCCGCGCCGCTAAGCTTCTGCATTGTGTCGATGACCTCGAGAATGGACTCGCGGATCGTCTTGACGCCCGACTTGTCGTGCCCGGAACGGATGTCGTAGATCTTCTGCTCCGCGCTTTCGAGCAGAAGATCGGCGTCCTCGCCGGAGGCGGTCTCGTTCAGGATGGACCGGGCGGCGTCGATCAGGCGGCGGCCCTGGTACTTTTCCTTGACGATCTTAAAATAGGAATCAACGTTCGAGACCGAGGGCAGCGTCTCGGCGATGCGAGCCAGATAGACCTTGGCGTCGTCGGCGCTGGCAAACGTCTTGTTGCTGGCAAGCGCGTTGACAAGCGTGACAATGTCAACGGCCTCGCTCTCGGTGTAGAGCGAGCGCATCGTCTCATAGATGGCGCGGTTCTGGTCCGAGTAGAACATCTCGGGCTCCATGTCGGTGATAAGGCGGTTCAGCACCGTTTCATCCACCAGCGCCGCGCCCAGCACGCTCTGCTCGGCCTGCATGCTGTAGGGCATCTGGATGCCCAGGCTGGCAAGGCTTACTTCTTCATTTTTCGGCATAGCGGACATCCTCCTTCCCTGCCAGACGGCAAATTACAGCTCCTCGACCTTCAGCTTGAAGGGCGCGACGACACCGGCGTACAGGCGCACGGAGGCGTCATAGCTGCCGAACTCCTTGATAGCGGAAGGCAGCTCGACCTTCTTTTTGTCGATTTCGGTGCCGGTCAGGGCGGTCAGCAGCTCGGCGACCTCCTTGCCGGTGACCTTGCCGTACAGCTTGCCGGATGCACCGCCCTTGACCTTGGCGGTCACGACCTGGCCCTTGATCTTGGCGGCCAGCTCCTCTGCGGCGGCGCGTGCCTCGGCCTCGTGGTGAGCCTTAGCCTCGCTCTTGGTGCGGGCCTGATTCAGCGCTGCGGCATCCGCGGGGGCTGCCAGGTTGCGCGGGAACAGGAAGTTGCGGGCGTAGCCGTCCGAAACCTCGTGGATCTCGTCTTTTTTGCCGATGGTCTTGACGTCCTGTTTGAGAATGATCTTCATAAGGGTTTCCCTCCCAAAATTTTTATCACAATTACCGCGCAGTATTTTCCTTTTGCGCCGCGCGGTAAAGGTCGATTTGTTCACGGATGCGGTGCTCCGCATCCTGCAGCGTGCAGTTCTGGAGCTGAGCACCCGCCATCATCAGATGGCCGCCGCCGCCCAGCGGCTCCAAAATGACCTGCACGTTCAGCGCGCCCATGCTGCGCGCCGAGATATTGACGCCGTCGTTTTTGGCGACTGCCACAAAGCTGGCATCGACGCCGTTGATGGTCAGCAGATCGTTGGCCGCCATCGGCAGCACAACGTTCATACCGGCCTCAAGCTCGTCCGACAGGGCAATGGCACAGCCCTTGTATATGTAGGCCGCCTCCACAATGTGGGCGCGGGCCTCGTACTCCTCTTTTGAGGTGTTGAACAGCAGCTTGGTGTCAGCGGTCTGGGCACCGCGGCTGCGCAGCCAGGCGGCAGCCTCAAAGGTTCGCACGCCGACATGCAGCGCAAAGCTGCGGGTGTCCAGCATGATGCCGGCCAAAAGTGCCTGGGCCTCCAATGGTGTGATGTTGTTTTCCTTCGGCATGAACTGCAGAAGCTCACACACCAGCTCGCTGGCGCTGGACGCATAGGGCTCATGGTAGATCAGCGTCGGGTTGTCGATGTGGCCCACTGCCATGCGGTGATGGTCGATGACGACGACGCGCTTGCACTTTTCGTAGATCTGCTGGCTTTCCAGCAGGCGCTTCTGGTAGGTATCGACGACGATCAGCAGCGTATTCGGCGTGATGACGTCGAGCGTCTGATCGGGTGCGATAAAGTCGTGGCCCTCGCCTGCATCAAGAAAAGTCTTAAGCAGCGGCCCGGCGAGCGTAGCCTCGCTGTTGATGGCGATGACCGCGGGCACATCGCACATTTTGCAGATGCGCAGCACGCCGATGGCGGAGCCGACGGCGTCGAGGTCACTCATGCGGTGCCCCATGATGATGACGCTGTCGCTGCGCTTGATGAGGTCGCACAGCGCGTTGGCAATAATGCGGCTGCGGACGTGGCTGCGCTTCTCGACGCCGTGGGAGATACCGCCGTAGAACTCAAAACCGTCAACGGTCTTAACGGCGGCCTGGTCGCCGCCGCGGCCCAGGGCAATGTCGATGCTCTCGCGTGCCATCTGGTGGCATTCCTGCAGGGTCTTTCCGCCGTGGCCGACACCGATGGACAGCGTGGTCAGCCCGCCGGGATGCAGCGCACGGACCTTATCGAGGATGTCAAAGCGCTCCGCCAGCATCCAGCGGACGTCACGCTCCTCCACCACTGCGATGTAGCGGCTGTTCGTGACCTTGCGTAAAAAGCCGGTGCTGCGCCCGATGTATTCCTCCAGCAGGCTGTTGATAGCCTCCAGCTCCTTGGCCTGCTCACTGTCCTTCATATCATCAAACAGCTCGTCATAGCTGTCGATGACGATGATGAGACAGGCCGGGCGGCTCTCGTTGTACTCGTCGAGCGTTTCTTTATAAAGCGTATCATTGATGAGATACACAAGGCTGGCCCCGCGGCTGCCCTTGGCTGAGCCTGCATAGGCCGTAAAACGTCGCTCCCCTACTTTCAGGTCCTGCCCGTGCGGGCGGGAGCAGACAGCCAGATCCAACTCCGGCAGAACGCGATTCACCGGGCGGGTCACCGCGTCGTAATCGTTCAGCACATCCTGCCTGAAATACTGGTTGTACCACAAAATGCGCCCGTCGTTGACAAGCACCGTGGGGATGGGCAGATTTGCCAAGCTGTACTGGATACGGCTGTTCTCAAAATCGGTGCTGCAAAGCTGCCTGGCCAGAAACGCGCGCAGGCGGCGGCGCTGGTAGAGCACTACACAGAGCGCGATCAGTACCAGCACCGCAGGCACGGCCAGCAGGGCAGGCTGCGTCAGGGCCACCGGCACGACCATCGCGGCGATGGCGACCAGCAGCAACAGCAGCAGAGCGGCAATATCCAGTCCATCCTTGTGTTTCATCGTACACTCCCCTGTTCAGGAAAACAATTACACTTCCAGCAGAATTGGCAGGATCATGGGGCTGCGCTTGGTGCGGCGGTAGATATAGCTCGACAGTGCCTCGCGCACGCGGGCTTTGACGCTGGCCCAGTCGTGCAGGTTGTCGGCCAGGCTGCGGTCCAGGGCCATCTCCACCTGGGTGCGGGCCCCCTCCATCAGCTCCTCGCTCTCACGCACGTAGACAAAGCCGCGGCTGACGAGATCGGGACCAGAGAGAACCTGTCCGTTGCTGCCGTCGATGGCGGCGGTCACAATGATGATGCCGTCCTCCGACAGGTGGTGGCGGTCCCGCAGGACCACGTTGCCTACATCGCCGACGCCGTAGCCATCGACCATCACAGCGCCCGCCGTAACAGTGTTCTCAACGGTCATGCCATCCGCGGAAAGACGGATGTTCTGGCCGTTCTCGGCGATATAGATATTCTGCTTCGGGATATAGCCCAGATGCTCCGCGGTCTCGGCGTGGCGCTTGAGCTGCTTGAACTCACCGTGCACGGGCAGGAAGAACTGCGGGTGGGCCAGCGTCAGCATGAGCTTCTGCTCCTCCTGGCAGGCATGGCCGGACACGTGGGTGTCGTACATATTTTCGTAGATGACCTCGGCCCCGAGGGTCAGCAGGCCGTTGACGACCTTGGTGACGGTCTTTTCATTGCCGGGGATCGGGCGGGCCGAGATAATGATGAAGTCATTGGGGCCGACGCGCACCTGACGGTGGCTGGCCTGCGCCATGCGGGACAGTGCGCTCAACGGCTCGCCCTGGCTGCCGGTGGTGATGAGCACGACCTTCTCCGGCGGGTATTTGTTGATTTCGTCAATCGTGATAAGCACATTATCCGGCGCGTGCAGGTAGCCCAGCTCGCGGGCCATCTCGGTGTTGGAGACCATGCTGCGCCCGCTGACGGCGACCTTGCGGCCCGACTCAATCGCCAGGTCGATGATCTGCTGCACGCGGTAGATGTTGGAGGCGAACGTTGCCACGATGATGCGGCGCTTACCGGCCTTGGCGAACAGGCGGCGCACGCCTTCGGCGACGGTCTGTTCAGTGGCGGTGAAGCCCGGGCGCTCTGCGTTGGTGGAATCTGCCAGCAGCGCCAGCACACCCTTGCGGCCATACTCGGCAATCGTGGGCAGGTCGGTCACGGCGTCGCCGGACAGCGGCGTGTAGTCGACCTTGAAGTCGCCGGTGTGGATGACCACGCCCGCCGGACAATCAATGGCGAAGGCCAGCGAGTCCGGGATGGAGTGGTTGACGTGGATCGGCTCAACGGTGAAGCAGCCGAGCGTGACCTTCTGGCGCGGGCGGATCTCATGGAAGATCGCACTGGACGCAAGGCCGTGCTCCTCGAGCTTGTTCTTGATAAGACCAATCGTCAGCTTGGCGGCGTAGATCGGCACATTGAATTTTTTGAGCAGGTACGGCAGACTGCCGATGTGGTCCTCGTGACCGTGGGTGATGAACAGGCCCTTGATGCGGTCCCTGTTCTCGAGCACGTAGGTGAAGTCCGGGATGACCAGATCGACACCAAACATATCGGCATCCGGGAACACAAGGCCGCAGTCAACGAGGATCATGTCGCCCTGACACTCATACAGCGTAATGTTCTTGCCGACCTCGCCGAGGCCGCCCAGCGGGCAGATGTGCATCGGGATGGCCGGGGTCATCTCAAGATGCTCCGGGTTCTTAGGACGGCGTCCGCGGCGCTGGCCCTGGGGGCGCGGTGCGGCAGCCTGACCGTTCTGGGGTGCAGCGCTGTTCTGATTCTGGCGCGGGCGGCGCGGACGCGGAGCCGGGATGCTCTGCGCGGCGGCGTTCTGCTCGGCAGTGGCCGGGGCCGCGGGGCGCGGGCGGCGGGGGCGGGGCTTGTGCTGCGCGTTGGCAGCGTTCTCGCCCTGGGGCTTGGGTGTGCGCGGCTTGCGGGTATGGGGCGCACTCTGGCCGTTCTGGGCAGGCTGTGCGGTATTTTTACGTTTTGGCTTGAACTCTTCCATCGAAAACCTCCGAATCGTCGTATTTCCGGGCTGGTGCCTGCCATCTGCAGGTACCGGATCCCCTCAAAAGCGGTTGCGATCTATGTATTTTAAGAGCGGATGCTCCTATGCCTAATGGAATGGGCGCGGAAAGCCCGCCTGAAAAGACGCGGCCAGGCCCGATAAAACACACAATGCAATTACACTCTATTATAATCGGAAATGACGTCTATGTCAAATATCTTGCCTTATGAAGTCCGGCTTGCTATAATAGTAGTATTATAGACCAGAATACGGAGTACAACGCATGAAGCATATTGAAATTTATACCGATGGTGCCTGCAGCGGCAACCCCGGCCCGGGCGGCTGGGGCGCGATCCTGCGGTTCCGCACGGCGCAGAAGGTGTACGAGAAGGAGCTTTCCGGCGGCGAGGCCAACACGACCAACAACCGCATGGAGATGACCGCCCTGCTGGAGGCGCTGCGCCAGCTCAAGGAGCCCTGCGCCATTGACCTGTACAGCGACAGCAAGTACGTCATTGACAGCCTGCAAAAGGGCTGGGCCAGGGGTTGGCGTGCCCGCGGCTGGAAGAAAGCAGACAAATCCCCCGCCTTGAACCCGGATCTGTGGGCCCCGCTGCTGGCCGAGAGCGAGAAGCATGAAATCACCTACCACTGGCTGAAGGGCCACGCCGGCCATCCCGAAAACGAACGCTGTGACCGCATGGCTGTGGAGCAAAGCAAGAAATACGGCGGGCGTCAGGCCTGACCTTGGCATAAGGAGAGAAACATGGACGGTTTTAACACATTTGAAAAGCAGGATAAGGTCCTGCTAGGGTTGAACAGCGGCAGTGACGCCGCCGCAGCCATGCGCATTTTGCGGCAGCAGGGCTTTGCGGTGCAGACATTCACGGCTGAACACGAAGTCACGCCAGCCGGGCTTTTGCAGCTGCTGGCCGACAAAGCCACCGAGTTGGACTGCGCGTTCATTGCCACCGGGCACTATGCCCGCATCGAGGTGGACGGCGAGGGGCTTTCTCATCTGCTGCCTGCTGCGGACGCCGAGGCAGACCAGAGTGCCGCGCTGGCAGCTCTGCCGCAGGAAGTGCTGGCTAAGCTGGTGCTGCCGCTGGGCGAGTTTACCAAGGCAGAAGTGGCGGAGATGCTGGCGGAAGCAGCAGAATAAGATTTAATAGAAAAAGCTCCTGTGCGGGATTGGCACAGGAGCTTTATTTTTTGCTGCACGGGCGGATATGGAATCCGCCCCTACGGGATACAGCATATCAACAAATCACAATTTTATCTTGCCGAGAATGCAGGGGCGAACAATGTTTGCCCCTGCAGAGCGTTATTGGATCGAACACACCACCGCTAAAACTTTATTTTTTCTTTTTATGCTTAGGCCAGGGCCACCATTTGCCCTCTTTTTCGTGCATCCAATGGGCGAGCGGATAGAAGATCATGGCCAGACCGCCCAGCAGGATCAGGATATACAGCCAGCCCGCAAAGTCAAAAATCACATCCAGTGCGGCCAGCGCAGCCAGAAAGAACCCGGCGTACATCATGAACTGGCCGTTGTGCACCACATAGCCGTTCCAGTTTTCTGGTTCGATCTCATCGCGGCCCTGGTCGCCCCAGACATTTGGGTTCTTCATTGCGGAGTAGCCGTAAAACGCCAGCACGATACCGATAACAAAAAGGAATTCAAACAATGGGGTATCCTCCCGGAATTATTTTTTGAAGAAGGGGCTGAAATCAAACGTTGCAAAGTAGTCCTCCGGCGTCTCGGCGCGGCGGATGAGCTGGTGGGAGCCGTCCTCCTTCAGCAGGACCTCGGCACTGCGCAGTTTGCCGTTGTAGTTGTAGCCCATCGAGAAGCCGTGTGCGCCGGTGTCATGGATGTAGACAATGTCGCCGATGTCGATTTCCGGCAGCATACGGTCAATGGCGAACTTGTCATTGTTCTCACACAGACCGCCGGTGACGTCGTACTTGTGGTCGCGGGGGGTGTCCTCCTTGCCCAGCACCGTGATGTGATGGTAGGAGCCGTACATGGCAGGGCGCATCAGGTTGGCCGCGCAGGCGTCAACGCCGATGTACTCCTTGTAAATATGCTTCTGGTGCAGCACGGTGGTGACAAGTGCGCCGTAGGGTGCCAGCATGAAACGGCCCATCTCGGTGAAGATGGCGACATCACCCATGCCGGCGGGCACCAGAATCTCCTCAAACTTCTTGCGCACGCCCTCGCCGATGGCGGCAATGTCGTTGCTGCGCTGGTCGGGGCGGTAGGCAATGCCGACGCCGCCCGAAAGGTTGATGAACTTGATTTTTGCGCCGGTGCGCTTGTGCAGGCGGACGGCCAGCTCAAACAGGATACCGGCCAGCTTCGGGTAATAGTCGTCAGTCACGGTGTTGCTGGCCAGGAAGGAGTGGATGCCGAACTGCTCGGCACCGGCAGCCATCAGCCTGGTGTAAGCCTCGGCCATCTGATCCTCGCTCATACCGTACTTGGCGTCGCCGGGGTTGTCCATGATACCGTTGCCCAGCTCGAACACACCGCCCGGGTTGAAGCGGCAGCAGACGGTTTTGGGCACGCCCGCGACCTTTTCAAGGAACGCAACGTGGGTCAGGTCGTCCAGATTGATGTACGCGCCGAGGTCGTAGGCTTTCTTCATGTCCTGCGCGGGCGTGTCGTTGGAGGAAAACATAATGTCGCTGCCCTTGAAGCCGCAGGCCTCACTCATGAGCAGCTCAGTATAGCTGGAGCAGTCAACGCCGCAGCCCTCCTCCTGCAGAATCTTCAGCAGGTAGGGGTTGGGCGTGGCCTTGACGGCAAAGTATTCCTTGAAGCCCTTGTTCCAGCTGAACGCAGCGTTGACCCTGCGGGCATTTTCCCGGATACCCTTTTCGTCATAGAGGTGGAACGGGGTGGGAATATCGGCGGCGATCTCCTTCGCCTGGGCAAGGGTAATAAACGGCTTTTTCTGCGGCATGATTGTCTTTCCTTTCCCTTTATATACTTCGTATAGGCTTATTATATACGGTTTGTAAGGCGACGGCAAGAGACTTTGGGAAAAATAGCGCTGCAGGGGCCGGACATGTCCGGCCCGCGGCTGTATGGCAAGCATATGCTACTGGGAAGGCTGCGGGCGGGGCATGCCCCGCCCCTACTGCGCAGCCACAATGAAAAAGACCGTTCCAGCACCGGAACGGTCTTTTATCCTATTTACAGCACAGTCTCCGCGTGGTCGCCCCGAATGTGGAGCCTGGCGGCCAGCAGGCGGTTGTCCAGTTGGCGGCAGGTCCAGCGGTATGCAGGGTACAGGAACAGGCAGGCCGCGATCCATGCGGCGGGATTGGACAGCTCCGCGCCGAAGTATCCCAGAACCGGGACCAGTACAATTGCCACCGCCGTGCGGGCGACCATCTCGGCCACACCGGCCAGCATAGCGAGTGACGAGAAGCCGAGTCCCTGGATGGAGTAGCGCCAGACGATCAGCGCACCCAGCGGCACAAAAAACACACTGTTCCAGAACAGATACTCGCGGCCCATGGCAACGATATCGACCTCCTTGGCTGTGTCAAGAAACAGCGACATGATCTGCACGTCGGTAAAGTGCAGGATCAGCGCCGAGCCGACGCCGTAGACCAAAATGATCAGCATGGCGCTGTTCACACCCTGGCGGACGCGGTCCATGCGAGACGCGCCGAGATTCTGACCTGCATAAGTCGCCATGGCCGTGCCGACGCTCTCCATCGGAACGGTCAGCAGACTCTGGGTCTTGCCTGCTGCGGTGACGGCGGCAACGGCGGTGCTGCCCAGCACATTGACGGCCCACTGCATGATAACACTGCCGATGGCTGTGATGCTGCACTGCAGACCCATCGGCACACCGATGCCCAGCAGACGTATGCTGGCCTTTTTCGAGAAGGCCAGATCGTCCTTCTCCATTTTCAGCACGTCGAACTTGCGGCGGAGATATATAAAGCTCAACACGCCGGAGATGACCTGCGAAATGTCGGTTGCCAGCGCTGCGCCGAACACGCCGAAATGGAACGGCACGATAAACAGAAGGTCAAGGCCGATGTTCAGTGCGCTGGTCAAAATCAGAAAGTAAAGCGGCGTCTTGCTGTCGCCCAGTGCGCGCATGATGGCCGCCACCATATTGTACAGAAAGATGAACGGGATGCCTGCAAAGATCCAGCCAATGTAGATGACCGCGCCGTCAATGATGTCGTCGGGCGTCTGCATCAGCTGCATCATCGGGCGGGTCAGCGCAACGGTGCTGATGGTCAGCACCACACTGGCCGCCATGCAGAGCCAGGCGGCGTTGGCGACATGGCGGCGCAGATCCTTATAGTCCCGCGCGCCGAACAGCTGTGCAATGGGAATTGCAAAGCCGTTGCAGACGCCGATGACGAAACCCAAAATCAGATAGTTGACCGAGCCGGTAGCGCCGACAGAGGCCAGCGCACTGACACCGCAGAACCTGCCCACGATGATGGTATCCGCCAGCGCATAGAACTGCTGGAACAGGTTGCCCAGCACCAGCGGCAAGCTGAACAGGAGAATAACTTTGAGCGGACTGCCGCTCGTAAGGTCTTTTGTCATGGTTTTCCCTACCCTATTATATATACGTGCAAAATTTCGTGCGGCTTGTATTATAGCACGCACAGATACAAATGCAAGAGGGCTGACCACACAAATTTTGCTTTCTTTTCGGCAAAACAGCACCGGATGGCAAAAGCGTATTTTCTTGCGCAGCGGCGGCAGATTTCAGGCGCCTGACAGGTGTTATTTCCAGAATGCGGCCAGCTCCGCTGTCAGCGCCTGCGCCGAGTCCACGGTTTTCAGCTGCTCCCAGTGCGGCGGCATCAGGCGGCGTGTGTCGGGGGCCAGAAACCGGTCATCAATGAGCAGGACAACGCCGCGGTCCTCCGGGGTGCGGATGACCCGGCCTGCCGCCTGCAAAACCTTGTTCATGCCGGGGAAACGGTAGGCATAGTCAAAGCCGGAGCCGCGCGTCTGCTCAAAGTAATCGCGCAGCTGCTCCTGCCGCGGGCCGACCTGCGGCAGGCCCGGGCTGACGATGGCTGCACCGATGAGGCTCTCCCCCGTCAGATCGACGCCCTCGCCAAAAACGCCGCCCAGCACCGCAAAGCCCAACAGCGGCCTGCCGTCGGATTTCTGAAACTGTGCCAGAAACTCCGCGCGTTTTCCCTCGTCCATGGCGCTTTCCTGACAGAGGGTCGGCTGGTCCGGGTAGCGGGCGGTGAAATTCTCCCACACCTGCTGTAAATAGCTGTAGCTCGGGAAAAACGCCAGATAGTGCCCGGCCCTCGCCCCGGACATCACGGCCAGCAGGTCAGCGACCTTGGCAATGCTGTCCGCACGGTCCTTGTAGCGGGTGCTGACGTGGCGGGCGCACCACAGGCCCAGATGCTCCGTATCAAACGGGCTGCGCAGCGCTACAGCGCGGGCATCGGGCAGACCGCACAGATCTCTGTAATAGCCTGCCGGAGCCAGCGTCGCGCTGAACAGCACCGCCGCGCGGCCCTTGGCAAAGTCCGCCGCCAGAAAGTCACTCGGGTCCAGGCAGAGCATTGCGGCACGGACCTCACTGCCGTGGGCAGAGATTTGCAGTACAAAGTGATCGTCGAACGTGTCCGCCACGCGCAGCCAGGCGCGGATGTCAAAGTATAATTGCAGCAATGCCTCGTGGGTCTCGTCGGGGTCGCGGTGCTCGTCAAGCCAGATCTCCAGCGGCTCACAGAGCCTTGTCAGCGCACGGTCAAGCGCATCGGCGCGGGACTTTTCAAAGAATGTGCGGCCAAAGCGGCTGTCGCCGGGCGCTTCCTCGCAGCGGTGCCGCCACTCGATGAAGATGTCGTTGACCTTTGTCAGTGCGTTTTTCAGGCTGCTTTTGCCCTTGCCCAGCCGCTTTTTGGCGTCGTAGAAGGCGCTTTTGGCAAGGACGGCACTGTGCATGCCCCGGGCGCGGTCCGGAAGATTATGTGCCTCATCGAGCAGAAACAGATAGTCCCCCGCTGTGTCAAAAAAGCGTTCCAAGTGCACGACGGGGTCAAACAGGTAGTTGTAGTCCCCGATGACTACATCACACCACAGGCTTAGATCCAGCCCCAGCTCAAACGGACAGACCTTATGTCTGCGAGCCAGCATCTGCAGGGCGTCAGCGGTCAGAGCGTGGGTGTCCAGCGCATCCCACAGCGCCGTCCTGACGCGATCATAGTAGCCTTTGGCATAGGGGCATGCCTCGGGCGTACACTCGCGCCGATCCTGCATACAGATTTTGTCCTTGGCGGTCAGCGTTACGCTGCGCAGCTTTAAATGGCCGTCGGACGCCCGCAGCAGCGCCAGCGCGTTCTCCGCTGCCGCACGGGTCGTACCGCGGGCTGTCAGGTAAAAGACGGGGCCGCCCTGCCCCACAGCCTTTAACGCCGGGAACAGCACGCTCATCGTCTTGCCGATGCCGGTGGGTGCCTGGCAGAGCAGCTGCCCGCCCTCGGTGCAAATCTTGTACACCGCGCCGATCATGGCCCGCTGGCCCGGACGATAGCCGGGAAACGGAAATTGCAACGCCGCCAGTGACGCGCGGCTGATGCGCTGCCACTCGGCGGCACGCTTGGCCCACGGCGCGTACTGCGTCAGCAGGTCGGTCACAACGGCGTCCAGCGCGTCGGCGGTGTAGTCATGACTGAAACGAAATTCCAGTTCCTCATCGACCTGAAAGTAGGTCAGCCGCACCCGCATAGCGGGCAGGCCGTTCTGCCGTGCGTAGATGGCCGCATAGATCTGCGCCTGTGCCCAGTGCTCCGGGCTTTGCTCACCGGTGATGAGCTCGGGCGGCAGAGTTGTGGTTTTAATCTCGTCAATGGTCGGCATACCGTCAGAATCGGTAAAAATACCGTCGGCACGGCCCTCCAGCGTGTAGGTGATTTGGGCACAGGCGTAGTCCTGCTTCAACGCCGCCTCGGCCTGGTAGTCCGGATACTCTTTTACGGCGGCACGCTGCAATTTGCGGTGCAGGCGTGCGCCCTCCAGCGCACGGTCAAAGCCGGTAAAGCGGCTGTCAATGCTGCCGGTGCGCAATAAAAACTCCACCAGACGCCGTATGGGCAGCGTCAGTGCCAACGCCTCAGGCTCCATGCCGCTTCCCTCCTTGCATCCGGTGGTATACTTTTAATAGGTATGGTCGCAGACCTCTGTGATTTTCTGCCGCAGGGCCACAAAGTCGCCAAAGACAGCGGGCTTGTTGTCTGGGTAGCGCAGCAGCGCTGCGGGGTGGTAGGTTGCCATGAACAGTGTGCCCTGCTTGTCGAAAAATTTACCGTGGTCGCGGGAAATCGAGAAGCCCGGGTCGAGCATCCGCTGCGCGGCCACACGGCCCAGACAGACAACGATTTTGGGACGGATCAGCTGAAATTGCTGGCGCAGCCAAGGTATGCAAGCGGCGGATTCTTCCGGCAGCGGGTCGCGGTTCTGCGGCGGGCGGCATTTGACGATATTGGCAATATAGACGTTTTTGTCACGGCTCAAGTCGACGGCCTCCAAATAGTGGTCCAGCAGCTGGCCGCTCTTGCCCACAAAAGGAAGACCCTGCTCGTCCTCGTTGGCACCGGGGCCCTCGCCTACGAGCATGACCTCGGCATGTGCGGCACCCTGGCCAAATACGACGCTGTGGCGCGTCTCGCACAGGCCGCAGCGGCGGCAGGCCAGGCATTCCTGTTGCAATGCTTGCAGTTCCATAATATACTTCCTCTGACATGGTTAAATCGGGCGCGGCGCACCCATACTGTAAGGAAAAGGAGGGGCAGGCGTATGGCACTATTTTTGCGGGGACTTTGCCTGCTGGCGGGGTATCTGTTCGGCGGCTTTTTGACAGCGGAGGTCGTGGCGCGGTGCACGGCGGGCGTCAGTGCGCGGGATATTGGCACCGGCAACCCCGGCATGGCGAATATCGCGACACATCTTGGTAAAAAGGCCGGGCTGCTGGTTCTGGCGGGCGACGTCATCAAGACTGCGGCGGCCTGCTGGTTCTGCCACCAGCTTGCGCCGGAGCTGGGGCCTACCGCTCTGCTGTACGGCGGGCTTGGCGCGGTGCTCGGGCACAACTGGCCGATTTGGTACAAGGGCCGGGGCGGCAAGGGCGTAGCCGTCACCTGCGCGTGGCTCATGCTGTACCTGCCCGTCACCGGTGTGCTGTGCTGTCTGGCGGGCGGCGTGGCTGTGCTGCTGACCGGCTATCTGCCGGTAGGCGCAGTGCTGATTGCCGCGCTGGCTGTACCGGTGGGCTGGCTGCAATACGGCACCGAGGCCGGTGCTGTACTGGCCCTGAATGCCGTTATCATGGTCACGCGGCACTGGGCCGGTCTGCAGCGGATACATCGCGGCGAGGAGCTGCAGTTCTTCCGCCCGAAGCTCTGATATAATCTATCATACCACGCCCTGCCCCGGAATGCAATGTTCTTTAGGTTTTTACGCAGCTGCGCTGTATTTTATCGAAGCCGAAAAAATCGATAAAAAATATCAAAAAAAGTGTTGACATTTTGCGTGTCAGCCGCTATAATTATCAACGTTGCAGCTGCCACGGCAGCGCACAAAGCTGGGTATGGCCCGGTAGTTCAGTTGGTTAGAACGCTAGCCTGTCACGCTAGAG
>OJSQ01001605.1_pt1 | contig 23145 bp, 9 predicted proteins | sample 1599551 | NCBI WGS metagenome assembly OJSQ01 (sample SAMN04168659, study PRJEB22393) | human gut metagenome | biome: human gut microbiome; feature: stool | host: Homo sapiens | collected 2014-05-12
CGCCGCCTATCACGACACGGGGCTGGCCCGCGGCCGGGAGTTGCACCACATCCATTCGGGCGAAATCCTGCTCGCCGACACGGAGCTGCGGCGCTGGTTCACCGCAGAGCAGCTGGCCGTCATGCGCGACGCCGTCGAGGACCACCGGGCCTCGTCCGACCATGCACCCCGCACGATCTACGGACGCATCGTCGCCGAGGCCGACCGCTGCATCGACCCCGCGACCGTGCTCCGCCGTACGGTGCAGTACGGTCTGTCCCACTGCCCCGCACTCGACCGCGAGGGACACTTCGAACGCTGTCTTGCGCACCTGCGGAAAAAGTACGCCGAAGGCGGTTACCTCCGGCTCTGGATTCCCGAATCGGACAACGCCCGCAAACAGGAGGAGCTGCGGGCGCTGATCCGCGACGAAGCCCGTCTGCGCGCGGCCTTCGATGCGGTCTTCGACCAAGAGACCGCCCGATAAACCGCCCCGCACTGCGCACTCCCGCGGCCCTTTATATATAAAAATAGGTATCTTCGGGGAATTGTTGCAGCCCCGTTAAAATTCGGCGACCGGGGTGTTAATTCCCCGGATTGCCGCTTGTTTTTCGAAAGATTATGCTTATCTTCGTCATAGCATCTTCCGCACCCACCCTCTTTTTTCAGAGCAGATCCGAGTGCTGCAGGGAAAGGCATGCTGTTTCCGGAACGTAGTCCCGATAATGAAAGAATCCGTTTATAACACCTTCGTCAATTGCGATCCGCAAGAGCAGGACCTGCTCAGGCAGCTCATCCGCGGCGACATCGCGGGTTACGAGGTGCTGTTCCACAAATACTACCCGACGTTCTTCGCCTTCATCAAGGGCATGACCAAAGAGACCGCCGTTGCGGAGGACATCGCGCAGAATATCTTCATGAAAGTTTGGCTGAACCGCGAAAAGCTGGATGCGGCCAAATCCATCCGCAACTACCTTTTCGTGCTGGCCAAACACGAGATATACAACTACTTCCGCACCAAGAGCCGCACGTTCACGACCCTAAAGGAGGCTATCGCGCAGACCGAAAGCAAGGGGGGGGGAAACCTGCCTTCGCGGAACGAGATCGAGGAGAAGCTCGATCTGGCGGAGACTGCCGAGCAGGTCGAGACCATCGTCGGAAAGATGCCCCCGCAGCGGCAGCAGATTTTCCGCATGTCGCGTTTCGAGCACATGCCGAGCAGGGAGATCGCCGAACAACTGAACCTGTCGGTACGCACCGTGGACAAGCATCTTGAGCTGGCGCTGAAGGAGCTGCGCAAATACCTCAACATCATTCCGGCCATCATCGTCTTTCTGGACATCCTGCCCTGAAATTTCCCCGATAAATCTTCCGGCCCCGTTACGTAGTGCGGGGCTTTCGTTTGTTCTTTATGTAGTAACCGGCAGCATCGGGCTGCCGATAAAACGCATGAAGAGATGAACAAACCGACATTAGATAAAGTCCGGGACTACTTCTACGGCCGCTGCAACGACGGCGAGGAGGTCCGCATCCAGCAATGGTTCGCCGACAACGGCAATTCGTCCGAAGCCGACCGGCTGCTCGGCGCCCTGCTCGACGAGGTGCGGAGCGAAAACCCCGCGCTGGCGCAGGCTGCGTTCGAAGAGTTCTGCCGCCGCATCGGCCATTCCGTTCCGGCGCGCACCGCACCGCGCCGTCTGACGACCGTCGTCCGGTGGACGCAGCGGATCGCCGCCGTGCTGATCGTCCCGCTGCTGATCGCCGTCTCGCTCCTCTACACCAAGACCGCGCACACTCCCGAATGGGAGGAGGTGCTCGTGCCGGCGGGCCAGCGCAGCGAGCTGCGCCTTGCCGACGGAACGCTCCTGTGGCTCAATTCGGGCACCCGCGTAACCTATCCGACCCACTTCAACGGCCGCCAGCGCAAAATCTTCGTGGACGGCGAGGTCTACGCCGAAGTCATGCACGACAAGCGGCATCCCTTCGTCATCTCGGCCGGCGACGTCGAGGTCGAAGTCCTCGGCACCAAATTCAACATGCGGGCCTACAACAGCGACCAGCTGGTCGAAGTGGCGCTGGTCGAGGGCAGCGTGCGTTTCGACGTGAACAGCGACAAATGCGACGACGAGGTCGTCATGGTCCGCAACGACGTCGCGCAGTACGACCGCCTGACGGGAGCGCTGGAAATGACCTCTTTCCAGAGCGAAAACTATAAATCGCGCGCCACGGGCGGCGGCTTCTACTTCTTCAACGAGTCGCTCGACGGCATCACCGCACAGCTGGCCCGCTGCTTCGACCAGAAAATCATCATCACCGATCCCGAACTGGCCGGCGTGCGCTTCTACGCCTTCTTCACCAACAACGAGTCGCTGCTCAAGATCCTCGGCACGCTCAACACCGACAAATCGATGTCCATCCGCGAACGCAACGACGTGATCTACATATCCCGAAAGAAATAACCGCGAAACAGCAACAAAAAACTACAACATTAAAACTTCAACCTATGAAAAAACTTTACAATCGAACCGCACTTTTCCATGCGCGTGCGATCGTGGGTTTGTTCGCACTCTGCCTGCTGGCGCTTCCCAGCCCGGCTCTGGCGCAGGCGATCGACCTCAAACTCACGAATGTAACGGTCAAGGAGGCCATCGAAGCCCTCAATCAGCGGGAGAACTACTCCGTGGCCATCAAATCGGCCGGCGTCGACATGCAGCGCCGCGTCAGCATCTCGGCGCAGAACGCGTCGATCGACGAGGTTCTGGCCCAGATCTTCGCCGATCAGGACATCACCTACACGATTACGGGCAAAAGCATCTCCGTAACCAAGGCAGCTCCGAAGAGCCTCGCCGCGGATAAGAACCAGCTCAAAGGCGTGGTGAAAGACAATCTGGGGCTGCCCGTTCCGGGTGCCACGATCATCGTGGACGGCACCAACAACGGCACCACCACGATGAGCAACGGCGACTTCTCGCTGGAGAACGTCAAGCTTCCGGCGAAGCTCGTCATCTCGTTCATCGGCTACCAGCCCCGGACGGTCGAAGTCAACTCCTACGCCGCCATCGACATTACCCTCGTGGAAAGCTCGGCGGCCATCGACGAGGTGGTCGTGGTCGGCTACGGCCAGCAGAAGCGCGTGAACGTCACGGGCGCCGTGGGCACCATCAGCGGCAAGGACCTCAACAACCGTCCCGTGACCAATACGGCCGCAGCCCTGCAGGGCGCCGATCCGTCGCTGCTGCTGACGCTCGGCAGCGGCTCGATCGAAGGCAAGAACTACGACGTCAAGATCCGCGGCGCAGTATCGCTCAACAGTGGCAGCCCGCTGGTGCTCGTCGACGGCATCGAAGCGTCGCTGGCGCAGGTCAACCCCAACGACATCGAATCGGTATCGGTGCTCAAGGACGCTTCGGCCTGCTCGATCTACGGCGCCAAGGCTTCGGCCGGCGTGGTGCTCATCACCACCAAGAGCGGTAAGGCCGGCACGCTGAAAGTCAATTACAACGGCCGCTACGGCGTGTCGTGGAACACCACCTCGACCGACTTCATCACGTCGGGATACGACTACGTGAAACTCACCAACGAATTCTGCTACCCATCGAAAGGCTATGTGGGCTGGAACTACACGGACGAGGAGATGCAGATGCTCTACGACCGCCGCAACGACAAGACCGAGCATCCCGACCGCCCGTGGGTCATCACCGACAGCAACGGCAAATACCGCTATCTGGGCAACTTCGACTGGTACGACTACATGTTCAAGCGCAGCCGTCCCGAAACCGAGCACAACATTTCGCTCACGGGCGGCAACGACAAGATCAACTACTACGTCAGCGGCCGCTACCTCTACCGTGAAGGCCTGTTCAACCATGGCGCCGAGGATATCTACAACGGCTACTCGTTCCGCACGAAGATCGCCGCCGAAGTAACGCCGTGGATGCACTACTCGAACAACATCAGCATGGAGGTGACCGACTACAAATACGGCGGTTACTGGGAGCAGGACGGTTCCGAAGAGCTCAACTCCAACGGCATCCTCTTCAACGTGGCCAACAACATCAGCCCGACGTTCGTTCCGGTCAACCCCGACGGCACCACGTTCGTTTATTCCAACGGCATCCAGTTCGCCAACTCGCCGATCGCCAGCGGACGCGGCGGCGTATTCGCCGACGGACGCAACAAGAACTCGCGCAAGAACAACTACTACATCATCACCAACCGGGTGACGTTCGACCTCACGCGCAACAAGGATCTGAAACTCAACGCCGACTACACCTACCGCCGCCGCGACAACCTCGGAGCCTACCGCTCCTATCCGACGGCCAACACATGGAACGCGACGCAGACCGCCGTGGTCGATTTCACCAACGGTTCGATCTACGACTTCTATCAGGAGGACCGCTACTACTATAACGGCCATGTGGTCAACGCCTACCTCGATTACGGCCACTCGTGGGGCAAGCACAACTTCTCGGCCGTAGCCGGCGGCAACTTCGAGGACTTCCGCTCGTCGAAACTGAGCGTCCGCCAGAAAGGGTCGCTGAGCGAGAAGCTGAGCTTCATCAACATGGCGCAGGGCGAGATCGAACGCTGCGTCGAGTCGAATACGGCCTACCGGACGCTGGGTTATTTCGCCCGTGCGAACTACGACTACGCCGGCAAGTACCTTTTCGAAGTATCGGCACGCTACGACGGTTCGTCGCGCTTCGCCGCCAACGACCGCTGGGGCTTCTTCCCCTCGGCATCGGCCGGATGGCGCATCTCGGAGGAGAAATTCTGGGAGCCGATGCGCAACTGGTGGGACAACGCCAAGGTGCGCTTCTCGTACGGCTCGCTCGGCAACCAGCAGGTGTCGAACTACTACTACATCGAAACGATCTCGACCGGCCAGCTGGGCTACACCTTCAACGGCACGGAAAAGGCCAATTACGCCTCGGCGTCGAACCCCATCAGCGACGGACTTACGTGGGAGACGGTCGTAACCTACAACCTCGGTTTCGATCTGGGCTTCCTCAAAAACCGCCTCAACGTCACGGCCGACCTCTACATCCGCGACACCAAGGACATGCTCACCACGTCGCTCACGCTGCCCGACGTCTTCGGAGCGCCCTCGCCCAAGGAGAACTGCGCCGACCTGCGCACCAAGGGCTACGAAATCACCGTCAGCTGGCGCGACCGCCACATGGTGGCCGGCAAACCCTTCTCCTACGGCATTTCGGCATCGCTGGGCGACTACAAGTCCAAGATCACCAAGTATAAGAACGACGACATGCTGCTCACCGACCATTACGTGGGCGAGACGCTCGGCGAACTCTGGGGCTACCGCACCGACGGACTGTTCAAGACCGACGAGGAGGCGGCACGCTATCAGGCGCAGATCAACGACAAGGCGGTCAACAACCGCGTCTACACCAGCTCCGACGCTTCGGCGGCGCACCTCATGGCGGGCGACGTCCGTTTCCGCGACCTCGACGGCAACAACATCATCAACAACGGCGACGGTACGGTCAAGAATCCGGGCGACATGCGCGTCATCGGCAACAGCCTGCCGCGTTACACCTACTCGATCCGCGGCGACCTGAACTGGAACGGCTTCGACTTCGCGGTCTTCTTCCAAGGCGTCGGCAAGATCGACTGGATGCCCAGCGCCAACTGCTACTATTTCTGGGGTCCCTACAGCTTCCCGACCACCACGTTCATCGCCAAGGACTTCGAACGGCTGGCGTGGAGCGAGGACAACCGCAACACCTACTTCCCCCGCCGGCGCAGCTACCAGACTTCGAGCGCAGGTTCGATGAACGTCAAAACCGACCGCTACCTGCAGGACGCCTCGTACATCCGCCTGAAGAACATCACGCTGGGTTATACCATCCCGATCAACAAGCGCATCCTCGAAAAGGTCCGCGTATACGTATCGGGCGAGAACCTCGCCTACTGGTCGCCCCTGAAGCGCTACAGCAAGACGGTCGATCCCGAAGTAGCCACGACCAGCGCCACCAACGACTGTCTGTATCCCTATTCGCGGACCTTCTCCGTAGGCGTGGACATCACCTTCTAAACTAACCGGAAAGCATTATTTCGATCAACCATGAAAACTATCAGCAAAATATTGATATTCGTTTCGATGAGTCTGGCACTGTCGGGCTGCGACGACTTCCTGACCAAGGAGCCGGAAACGAACCTTTCGCCCAATACGTTCTTTTCGAGCGAAGCGGAGCTGGAGCTTTGGACCAACCGCTTCTACAGTCTCTTCGCAGGTCCCGACACCGATGCCATTCAGGTCTCCGACATCCAGATCGCCAAGAACCTCAGCTCCGTACAGCAGGGCACGCGCTCCCCGGCCACCGAAAACTGGGGCACAAGCGCATGGGCCTACCTGCGTTACATCAATTACTACCTCGAACGTTCGGGCAACTGCTCTGACGAGACTGTCCGCCAGCGCTACGACGGCGTCGCCTATTTCTTCCGCGCGCTGTTCTACTTCGAAAAGGTGCGCAAATACGGCGACATCCCCTATTACGACTTCGTGATTCCGTCGAACGACTGGGCTTCGCTCAAACGGCCGCGCGACAGCCGCGGATTCGTGATGAAGAAGGTCATGGAGGACCTCGACCGCGCCATCACGGACCTGCCCGACAACTGGCCGAGCGACGCGCTCTACCGCCTGAGCAAAAACGCCGCCCGCGCCATGAAGGCCCGCGCCGCGCTCTACGAAGGCACCTTCCGCAAATACCACGGCATCGCCGACGAGACGATCGACGGGGTGACCATCTCGGCCGACTATTTCCTCCAACTGGCCGCCGACGCCGCATGGGCCGTCATGGAGCAGAACAAATATTCGCTCTACAAAGGCAATACGCTCAAACTCGACGCCCCCTACCGCGAATATTTCATCCTCGAAGACGGCGACGCCAAGGAGACGATCCTCTCGATGCGCTTCAACGCCGACATCCTCGTACGCCACGGCATCCAGTTCACGTTCCGCAACATGCGCCACAGCGCCACGCAGCGGCTGGTGAACCACTACCTGATGGCCGACGGCTCGAAGATTCAGGACCAGCCCGGATACGAGACCATGACCTACAACCAGCAGTTCCAGAACCGCGACCCGCGCATGGCGCAGACGCTCATGGCTCCGGGATATGTCGATCTGAACGGCATCGACGAGGTGATCGAGGACTGCAAGAGCTACGACATGACGGGTTACCGCTTCATCAAGTTCGTGAGCGACGACACGCATAACGGCGCCACCACCTCGACTACCGACTGGCCGGTATTCCGTTATCCGGAAATCCTGCTCACCTACGCCGAGGCCAAGGCCGAGCTGGGCACGCTGACCCCGGAAGACATCGCCCTGACCGTGGACGTCGTCCGCGACCGCGTGGGCATGCCGGCCCTCGACATGGCGGCCGCCAACAACAATCCCGATCCCCTGATGGCCAGCTACTACCCCAACGTCAATTCCGGAGCGAACAAAGGCGTGATCCTCGAAATCCGCCGCGAACGCACCGTCGAACTTCCCTGCGAAGGCCTGCGCCAGTGGGATATGCTCCGCTGGAAGGAGGGCGCCCAGCTGGTTCCCTCGTCGAACGGACTCGACGGCTTCCTCGGCTGCTACTTCCCCTCGCTGGGCGAATACGACATGAACGGCGACGGCAAGATGGACCTCTGCCTCTGGAGCGGCACCAAGCCCGCCACGACCTGCGACGCGATGCTCGAAATCGGCGAAGGCAAGGACGCCCAGCTGACCGACGGCACGAGCGGCTATATCGTCTGTTTCCGGGGCCGCACCTACAAATGGGAGGAGGGCCGCGACTATCTGTGGCCGATTCCGACCGACCAGCGCGTGGCCACGGGCGGCGCACTGAGCCAGAATCCGGGTTACGAAGACGGACTGAGCTTCTGACGCCCCTTTGCTCCGCGACACAAAGAAGAGGTATTCCGGTGACCGGGATACCTCTTCTTCGAAAAAACAGACTCACCAAAACCATTGAGACCATGAAAAAACTGCTTTTGCTGCTCTTTGCGGCGGCTCTCTCCCTCTCCGCTTCCGAACCTGCGCGGGCGTGGGGCCGCGAAGGCCACGAAACGATCGCCAAGATCGCCGAACGCAACCTCACCAAACGGGCCAAGAAACGGATCGAGAAGTATCTCGGCGGGCACTCCGTCGTCTACTACGCCAAATGGATGGACGAATACCGCCAGACGCCCGAATACGCCTTCACCAACGACTGGCACACGGCGCCTGTGGATGCGGACCTGCGCTACGGCGACGAACTGCTCAAGCCGGGAAAGGGCAATGCCGTTTACGGGCTTGAGCTGGCGATCCGCAACCTCAGGGATTACCGCAGCCTGACCGACTCGGCCGTAGCGGTCAATCTGAAATACGTCATCCATCTGGTCGGCGACATGCACTGCCCTGCGCATATCAAATACACGACCCACAACACGAAATACGACGTGCTGTTCGAAGACAAGTACCACAAGCCCCACAAGTATTACGTCCACCACGTCTGGGACAACGAGATCATCACCACGACCCGTATCTGGTCCGTCACCGAGTGGGCCGGCGAGCTGGACCGCGCATCGAAGCGGGAGAAGGCCGCCGTGCAGGCCGGCACGCCGCGCGACTGGCTGCACGACAGCGCCGTGACCTGCGAAGTGCAGTTCGAGTGGGCCAAGCCCGACGAGCGGCTGGGACAGGACTTCCTGAACAAGGCCCTGCCGCTGGTCGAACACCAGATCCGCAATGCCGGTTACCGGCTGGCGGCCGTCCTGAACGAGCTTTTCGACTGACGCGGCCGGAGCAGCGAATAAAAGAGCCGTCACTCGCAGCGAGTGACGGCTCTTTTCATAACGGGGCGCTCCCTCTTCCGAGACCCCTCCGCCGGTGCGGCGGTCAGTCGTGCCGCCCCTGCGAACGCAGGTAGGAGATCAGCAGCTCCGGACGGTCGGTCTGAATCATCGTCGCGCCCATGTCGAGCAGCTTGCCGTAAACCGAGCCGGGATCGTCGCTCTCCCACGCCGCATCGTCGCACAAGCCGCCGCAGAGCGACTCCCACAACGAATTGACCCAAAGTTTCGATCCGCTCTCCACCACCTTTTCCATGCAATCCTTCACTTCGGGCGTGTACTCGTTCCAGCAAACCTCGTAGGCCAGCGGCACGATACCCTTCGACATGTATTCGTCGAAAAGCTTCTGTCCCTGCGGTTTGAGAATGTCGATGATCGGCATATACATCATGTTGTGCTCGTATTCGCCGAATTTGGCGGCGACGGCCTCCGCCGGACGCTTGCCCTTGATGAGCATCTGCTCCGTCACGCCGAGCTCCTCGCTGATCTTCAGCGCCATGTCGTAAAACTCATATCCTTGGTCGATATTCACCACGATACGGTCCTTGCAGACCTCCAGCGCTTCGCGCAGGGTCGGCATCTTCCGGGGCGTACGCACGCCGTGCGCCGTACGCAGGAAGCAGCGCTGAATCGAATCATAGGTGATGTCGCACACACGTCCCCGCCCGGTAGTGGTCCGGTCGATGGTATGGTCGTGGCAGAGCACCAACACGCTGTCCTTCGTCAGTTTGAGGTCCAGCTCCATGATATCGACGCCCATGCGGATCACCGACTCGATGGCGGGAATCGAATTCTCCGGATAGTTGCGCCAGTCTCCGCGGTGCGAAGCCACCACGACGTATTTCGACGCGGGATCGTGAATCTCGGCCACGATTTTCGCCGCATGCGTCGGGTATTCCGGAGCGGCGGTTTTAGGTCCGGCGCATCCCCACAACAATGCGGGGATGGCCAGAATACAGCTGACAAGTCTCTTCATAAAAGTTTATGCAATTTGGTTTATCGTTCGATAAAATAGTCGCCCTCGTTACCCAGCACGATCTGCTCGGCCACCGAACGCAGGTAGGCCGCCTTGTCGGGATTCAATCCGCAGTCGGCCGGATCTGCGCCGAACCGCTCGCCGAAAAGCACCAGATAATTGACGCAGGCCTTCAGGTATGCGCCGTACTCCGACTGATGCTTGCTGTCCGAGTAGTAGAGGTTGATGCCCGAACCGCCCTCGCGCACCTGCCTGAAGGCGGGGCCGATCGGCGACACCCAAGTCCCGGCGGCCTTTGCCATGGCTTTGGCTCCGGCGTCGTTATAGGTCTCGAAGGTCGGGAAATCGGTAAAGCCGCCGTAGGACGCCGACGAGAAGGTCCACGTCTCCTCCAGAATCACCTTGCACGAAGGCGACGCGGCGCGCACCTTGTCGGCCAAGGTCGTAAGGCCCGTGAGGATCGACGCCGTGGCGTCGCGGCCATAGTTGGCGGGATTCTGGCTCTGGTCCTGCAGGAAAGCGAAATCGTAACCGCCCTGTTCGATGACGTCGGTCGAGAACCCCAGCGACAGATGCTGGGTCAGCGTCTGCGACCCTTTGAAGTGAGCCTTGATGTTGAGAGCATGCCCTTCGCGCCATGCGATCTCCTTGAGCATCCACGCAGGATTGCTGTAATAGGAGAACGAGTTGCCCAGACACAGCACCTTCTTGGTGTCGCGGGGCGTCGCCGTGCCGAAGTTCTGCACGTAGCTGCCCGTAAATCCGTAGGGAGGAATGGAGCTGGCGGCGTTGGTCGCCGTGATGTTCTGCGTACCGCCCGCGCAGGTATAGGATCCCACGGCGCGGCAGCGGATTTTCACTTCGCCGTCGGTCACGGCGTTTTCGAAGCGCATCGTCTGCATGACGGTCGCGTGCTGATACGAGGACCCGGTGGCAGTGCCCGAACACTTGTAGGTATAGCGGACCGCCGGGTTTTCCGGAGCCGTGAGCAGATCGGCCTCGACGCTTTTCCAGACTCCGCCGTCGAGGTATTCGACGATGAAGTATTTGGGCGAATTGGCTTCGCCCGCCATCGTGGCGTTGAAATCGACGACCGATCCGGCGGCGAGATTCTCCACCGGAGGTATAGAGCCAGTAGTCGCCCTCGACCATCGTCGAAACCGCAGGACGGTTCGTAACGACGCTCCGCTTGAAAGCGGCCGAAGCGTTCGCATCGCCGCGCACGACCGAAATGAAGCCCGCCGCGCCCGACGTCGCGGGAATGACGTTGTCGTCGGTCCACGACGAGCCGTAAAGCGGCAGCGTCGAAGCTTGGAACACCCACTTGCTGGGGAACGCTTCGCCCCGCGCCTGCTGATCGACCTTCACCGTCGCGCTCTTCGCGCCGTCGGTCGAAGCGAACGTGACGACAGCCGACCGCGGCGCGGTCTTCGTGTTGGCATCGGCCCCGATCTTGATATACTGCACGCCGGGGTCCTTGACGCCCGAAACGACGGGTACGTCCGAGAGGTCCGTAATATGCGCCCAATCCCCATCGGCGCTCACCGTCCAGTCGTAATCGACCGACGAAAGCTGTACGACGGCGGCATTGCTGCCCTGCGCATTCAGCTCGACCGACGAAAGGTTCACGCCGAATTCCGGCTCGGCGGGCACCTGCGAACCGTTGGGATAATAGAGGATGTTCTGGCTGTTCACATGCACGGCCGTCGCATTGTGGTCGCCGATGTAGGACATGTAATTCGTGTAGTTCACGCCGACCAGCGCATAGGAGCCGTCCTCGTAAGCACCCAGATCGCCCTGCGCGATGCAATCGCTGAATCTGGCCGCCTTGTTGCACTGTCCGAAGAGCGTGCCCTTGTAATTGGCGCGGTCGGTAATCACCAGCCCGTAATTTTCGCAGCCGACGAATGCGTTGCCGTCGTCATTGACCAGACAGACGATGCCGCCCGCCGCGCCGCTCGTCTTGCAGATCACATTGCCGCGGTTGACGGTATTGGTGATCTTGCTCCCGACTGCCGTAATGCAGGTAATGTTGCCGATGCGGGCGCTATTTACCGTGGCAAAGGCATTGACGTTGTCGCCTTCGTTCAGGCAGTTCTCGATCTCGGTGTAGCGGTTCGCAGCGGCCACGATACCCGAAGCGCGGGCTACCTGCGTGTCGAGGTCTCCGTAATTGGCGCACTCGGCGATCGTCACCACGGCCGTCGTGTTGCTCTTGTTCGAGCTGAAGCCGACGATACCGCCCACGTGAATGCCCGTCGCGCCGTTCTTGGTGTTGCCGCCCGACGTGGCCGTCAGAGCGCCGTGGTTGACCAGTTTTTCGAGCCGCGCCCCGTTTTTGTCGGCAAAGGCGAGTCCCACCATGCCGATGGTCATGCGAGTTTCGTCGGGAGCCGCCCCATCGAAGGCGATCGAAGCCTTATTGACTACGTTGCGCACGGTTGCTTCGTAAACCAGACCGGCCACCACACCGCAGTCGGTGCCCGCCGTCGCCTTGTCTTCGAGCGAGCAGCTCGCGTCGAAAATTAGGTTCTCCACCACGGCCCCGTTGGCCACGGCCCCGAAGAATCCCCATGCCGAGGTCGCCTGCGCGGCCTTGCAGACCATCTTCAGGTTGCGGATCGTATGGCCCTGTCCGTCGAAATAACCCGTAAAAGGTCTTCCCGAAGTGATCGAAAGCGCATTGCTCGCCAGCTTGGACGTAGCCGCGCCGATCGGCGTCCACTCCGTCACCTCGGCCAGATCAATGTCGTCCAGCAGCACCACGACGCCCTTGTCATCCTGCCACGGAGCGAGCGTCCCGCCCGCATTCACGGCCGCCGCGAACTCGATCAGGTCGTCGGCCGTGCTGATGCCGCCCTGCGGCGCGAAGGCGTAAAGCGCCTTGGCCATATGCTTGGCGCGGAATACGCCGCCCTGCTCGGCATAGGAGGTGATGCCGGTCTTGTAGATATTCTTCGAATAGCTCTTCCCGTCGGCCGTGTTGAGCGTAAGCCGCAGCCCCGCTTCGGACTTGAAACGCCCGACGGGGAATTTGATCGTCTGGGGCTTGGTCAGAACCACGCCCTCGGCGAAGTTGAAAATCAAGCTGTTGCCCGTACCGTTCTCGGCGGGCGTCAGCGCCAGCGTTTCGGGGTCTACCGTCCCTTCGAACGACAGAAACCCTTCGAAAGCCCCCTCGTCGGCCGGCTCGACGGTCAGCGACTGCGCCGCGCTCGCCAGCTCCCCTGCGTCGATACGCAGTTCGATGACCGAGAAGATATTGCGGAAGGTCACCTCCAGCGCACCTTCGGCAAGATTCCCCGAAGTGGGCAGCCCCACGAGCGGCACCCGCGCCGGATTGCTCTGCGACTCCGCGTCGAGCGCAATCGTCCGATCGGCCTCCACGGCGACCACCCCTTCGGCAGTCGTTGCGGGATAGTAGGCCGTCAAAGCCTTCGAAGCGTCGTAGTCGGCGATGCCGGCTTCGCTCGTGAAAGCGGTCGTCGGTCCCGCTTCCGCGGCCGTGTATTCATAGGCCGCGCCGTCGTAAACGACCGTGATGCGGTCGCCCGCCTCCCAAGTCGATTTGCCCTCCTCGATGTCCGTGCGGGTCGCGGGCGGACAGGCGGCCACGATCACCAGCCCGTCGGTATTCTCATATCCGCCTCCCCGCACCGGCTCCGCCAGATCGGGAGACTGCGCGCACCCTGCCGCGAAGAAAATCGCGGCGAATAACCATGCAAATATCTGTTTCATAGGATTTCTGCTTTACTCTTTGTTCGAATCGTTTTCAAAATCGGTGTCCTCGATCCCGTTGCCGGGCGTCTGGGTGCCGGGCGACATGTCGGTCACGGCAAAGGGCGTGGCAAGGGCGTAGCGCGCCGCCTGCAGCGCAACCGGCTGATTGTCGTCGGTCACGGGCGTCGTATAAGTGCCGTCCGCCGTACTCGACACGTTGTAGCGGAAGCTGTTGCCGTCGAGTTTCTTGCCGTCGAACGAAGGCGAGATGATCGACTCGAAGACGGCGCAGGCCGCGGCATAGCGGCTCAGGCCGTAATCCATGTGATAGCCGTCGCGCGTGAGGTCCATGTCGTTGTTGAGCGGCGAGGTGCGCAGGTTCTGCAGCACCGTCCCGGTGGGAATGATCTGCTCCACGTCGGTCTGGTCGAGCACCTTGCGGGCCTGCGCCACGATCACGTCGAACATCTCGTCCTACGTCGTGAAATTCTTGTAGGGACGCTGCGCCGTACCGATCTTGTCCATATTGAAATAGGCCTGCGACATGATATAGACGAACTTGGGCGTATGTCCGTTCTGGTCGGCCCTGATGTCGGCGATCAACCCCTGAATGGCGTTTTTCTCGGTGTCGTTCCATATCCAGCCGCAGCTGTTGCCCGTATGTTCCTGCAGGCAGACGATGTCCCACGTATCCGACTTGACGATCTGCTGAATGTTGTATCCGGTGTAGGAGAGCCAGAGCGAAGTGCCGGGGTTGTACTTGTAGCAGGTATAGTCGGACTTGGTCGCATAGCCGTCGGCATATTCTGGAATCGTACGACCGCCGTAATAGAGATGCACCATCTTCAGCGTCGGAATGTCGGCGGCCGAGACCATTTTCGGCAGGTGCTCGACGGCGTCCTTGGTAAAGCTGTTGCCGATGAAGAGAATGCGCAGCGTCGGCTCCACATCGTCGTCGCCGCCCGAACCGCCCGAACTCGAACCGATCAGGTAGGTAATGTTGTCCGCGTTGATCGGATCGGTGGCCTTCTGCACGCCCAGATAACGCACCTGCTCGTTCTCGCCGTACGAATCGTAAACCGTGGTTCCGCCGTTGTAAACCCCGACCTTGCCGCCCGCGATGCAGTTGATCCAGCTGGTCGCATAGGCGCTGTAGCCGAAGAACACGCCGCGGTTGGCGTCGTCGGTGACGATCTCGCCGTAATTGGCGCAGCCGCTGAACGAGTTGGTCGCATGGTTGGCCAGACTGAGCAGACCGCCGCAGCGGGCGCCGCCCGTCGAGACGAGATTGCCGTTGTTGATGCAGTCGGTCATCGAGCATCCCGTACCCGTGATGCAGGTGATGTTGCCCAGACGGCCCGTCGTACCGCACGTATTGAGCTGGTTGCCGTGATTCACACAGGAGTTGATCCGCGTGTAGGTATTCGCCGCGGCGACGATGCCCGAAGAGCGCGCCGAGTTAGAGGTGATATTGCCGTAATTGTCGCAGTAGGCGATGTCGTTGCAGATCTTGTTGGTCGCGTTGCCCGTCGCAAAGCCGCAGATGCCCGCCATGTGGATCGCCGTATTGCCTCCGTTGGTCGAATTGCCGTGGGTATCGGCCTCCACCGCGCCGTAATTCTGCAGGCGTTCGAGCTTCGTGCCCTCCGTTTCGCTGAAGATGAAGCCCACCATCGCCGCCGAAACACGCGCGGCGCTGGTGCCGTCGTATTCGATCTTCGCATAATTGACGCAGTCGGAGACGTTCGCATCGCGGCATACGCCGGCGATCACGCCCACCTCGGCCGTGCCGCCCGAAGCGGTGACTTTCAATGCGCTCGCATCGCCCAAGGCCGCGCCGACCGTCAGGTTGCGCACCGTCGCGCCGTCCAGCACGCCGAACAGTCCGTAAGCCGTATTGGCCGCACTGCCCCCGTAGGCGAGTTGCAGGTTTTTCAGCGCATATCCCTGCCCGTCGAAGGTGCCCTTGAAGGCGTTGCCCTCGATAGTCAGCAGGTTCTTTTCCCATTTATAGGAGGCGTTGCCGATCGGCGTCCAGCCGGCGACGTCCTTCATGTCGATATCGCCGAGCAGCGACACCACGCCGCCGGCATCCTCCCACTGCGCCGTACTTTCGCCCGCATTGACCGCGTCGCGGAAAGCCGTCAGGTCCTCGACCGTCGCAATGCCCGGCTTGGCGGGTCCGCCCGAAAAGCTGTTGTTCTCCAGCGTCGGCACGCCGCCGCCCGTGAGCGTGAAGTAGATATACTGTTCGAAATTCTGCTCCGTAATCTCCGTCGCGCCCTGCTGGCCGTCCGAGAAGGGACCTATCCGGCCGCCGATCTTGCAGTTGCGGATCGCGATGGTCTTTTTGTTGGTGTTGGCGCAGACGATGCCGATGTACTTGTTCGCCGCGGCATTGATGATGTCGGAGAGTACGGCGCCGTAGTTCTCGCAGCCGTCGATGGCCGTATTGTTGTCGTTGGTCTGGCCGGCGATGCCCGCGGCATAGCCGTGCGTCGTATCGCCCGCAACGGCGAAAGCGACCGTGCCGTTATTGACGCACGATGTGAGGTAGGTGTGGCCGCCCATGGCCGACACGATGCCTGCCACGCGGCTGTTCGAAGCCGTCACGTCGCTGCAGGTCACCGCCGCATTGTTCACGCAGCTTTCGAGCTTCGTGTATTTGTTCATCGTGGCGACGACACCCGCCGTACGGGTCGCCTGCGCATCTATCGCTCCTTCGTTGACACACCCCACGACGTTGTTGTAGCGTTCGGTGGTCGTCGAAGCGTCGGCGAAACCGACGATGCCGCCGATCGAGAAGCCCGTGGCTCCGTTCTTGGTGTTCACGCTGTTCTTCGACGTGATCTTGCCGTAATTGGTGCAGGAGAGGATATGACTGTCATTTTCGTTGGCGCAGATCGCGCCGACGATGCCGCCAGCCGATTCGCGTACGTTGTCCCCGCCGCCCTGAATGTCGATCGCCGCACGGTTCTCGCAATTCTCGATCGTGGCTTCATAGGCATATCCGGCCACGGCTCCCACGGCCGTCATCGCGGCCGCGGTCGAAACGACCGACGAGCCTTCGCCGATGGTAAGGTTCCTGACCGTGGCGCCCTTCAGCACGCCGAAGAGTCCCCAAGCCGAACCCGCCGCAGCGTCGGCCGGAACGACGATCTTCAGATTCCTGACCGTATGGCCCTGTCCGTCGAAGGTGCCCTGAAACGCCGGTCCCGTCATCGCGTTGGCCGTCGTATAGGCGCCGTTTCCGATCGGGGTCCACGCCACGTCCTTCATGTCGATATCCTGCGTCAGCACGGCTTTGGCGGCCGCCTCCTCGCCGCCGGCATTGACCGCCGCGGCGAAAGCGACCAGCTGGTCGGGCGTCGAAATGGCGACCGTACCGAGCGTCGCGGCCTTGTAGAAGAGCGGCTTCACGATCACGTTGTCGGCCAGATCGTAGGCCATGACGATAACCGTACCGCGCGAGAACGAAGCGTCGAACGAAACGGTCACCGTCTTCGCGTCGCGGTCGATCACGGCGTCGAGCCCCTCGGCCTTGGCGACGGCCACGATGGCCGTCTCCTTAGCCTCGCCCGAAAGCTCGTAGGATACCGTAATGCTCTTCGAAGGGTCTGCGACGGTGGTAACCGGCATCGCGTCCAGCTTGAGGTTGAGCGAGTTGAAAACCCGCAGGGTGATCGTGCTTCCGTCGCCGAGCGTCAGGCTGAAATTGCCGTCGCCGTCCAGCTCCGCCGAGCGGAATACCGACGTGGCGTCGGTCGTGGCCTTGATCGGGTTGCCCGAAGCGTCGAGTATCTGCACGCCGTCCACGGTCCAGCAGCCGTCGGCATCGACCGAAATCGTCGGCGTGTAGCCGCTCACGGGGAACTTCTCCCCGTCGTCGTCGGTCAGCCACGTGATTTCGCCGTCGATGCACTTGGTCCAGTAATAGACGCCGTTCTCGTCGAGCTTCACGCCGATGATCGGCACGTCGACGATGTCGTCCATCGTCGCCAGCACGACCGTATGTTCGACGTCCTTGTTGTCCTTGTAGGTGACGACGTATTTCCCGTCGGCGTCCTGCGACACGGTGGTGATGACGTTGCCGTTGGTCAGATAGCTCAGGTCCGCGAGCTGCTTGCCGAGCGTCTCGGCCTTGGCTTTCAGGGCTTCGATCCGGTTTTTGTAGCCGTCGATCCGGCCGCGCAGCTCCGAATCGTCGAAGTCGCTGCAACCGCAGAAGACCACGGCCGCAAATAGTATGATGATATTCAGTATCTTTTTCATTGTCGTTCCGTTTTTCTGGATTACAGCCTTTTAGTTGTTTATCGTCGGATCGTAGTACTCGTCGTTCTTGTACGAGAACGCATTGTGAACGGTCGCGGCAGGCGCCGAAGTCGGATTGTCCTTGTAGGTGGTGTAACTGCCCACGTATCCGCCCATCGTACAGCTGCTGACGTTGACCCACTCGCCGCTCGACTGGCCCGAATATCCGCAGGCCCATGCCGGACCGTGGTCGGAATTGTAGACGTCGCCCAGAATGGCGCCCTGATTCGCGCAGCCGATGATCCGGATGTTGGAGTGGCCGATGAATCCGCCCGTGCGGCAGCCGATATGGGTGAACACGTTACCGTAGTTGGTACAGCTCTCCACGGTCGCCGTCAGCACCTTCTTCAGGTCGTCCGTACCGCCGATCAGGCCGCCCATACGCTTGCTGTTGTAGGAATTCTGCGCAGCCGCTCCCTCGAACTTGCCGACGATGTCGTCCTCGACCGTACCGCGGTTGTCCGAATTCTTCACGTTGCCGTTCATCAGCGTAGCGACCAGACCGCCCGTGCGGCCCGTCGGGCAGCTGATGTGTCCGTAATTGACGCAGAACTGAATCAGGTTGCCTTCGTCCTTGGCCATGAAGCCGCAGATACCGGCCGTCTGCATGCCGTTGCCGCCGTTGCCGTTGTTGGTGATCTTGCCCGTGCGTACGAACCCGTAATTCGCGCATCCCAGCGACTTGGCACGGCCGCCGATGGTCCAGTTCTTCATCACGCCGACCAGACCCGAAGCCACGCAGAGCACCTCGGAACCGCTGTCTCCGGCGAAGTCGATGTTGTAGTAGTTGGTGCACGATTCGATCGTCGAGTTGACCGCATAGACGGCCAGCGACGCGACGCTCGTCGCCTTCGGGGCGTCGCCCGTGAAGGTCCACGTGATGTCGGTGTCGGGATCGCCCAGCGTCAGGTTGCGGACCGTAGCCCCGTCGAGCGAGCCGAAGAACGCGTAGCCCCACTTGCCGGTGGACATGTCGGCCGTATAGTTCAGGTTCTTGACGGCGAAGCCCTGACCGTCGAAGGTGCCCTTGAAGGGATTGACCGTCTTGTAGGGAGTCGTCGTATTGTACTCGCTGGCATCCACGCCGCCGATCGGCGTCCACGACTCGACGGCCGCCATGTCGATATCGTTCAGCAGCACGACTTCGCCCGCCTCGTTCTCCCAGCGTGCGGTGCTGGCTCCGGCATTGACCGCCGCGGCGAAGCCCATAAGGTCGGCCGCGGTCGAGATGCCGCCTCCGCCGCCTTCGGGAATCTTGGGCGACTGCTTGACGACGATTGCCGCCGAGATGTCGTAAAGCGCATTCGAGAAGCGGATTTCGCCCGTGCGGAGCGCGCCGCTCGCATCCTCGTAGTAATCGGCCGTGAAGACGTGCGTGAGGGTCGTCATCGCGCGGGTCGAGTTGTATATGAGCCACTTGGACGCCGACTCCTCGACCGTCACTTCATAGTCGATGCTGGCCGAAACCTTGACTTCGAACTGCGTCATGTCGCCTTCGAGCACGATGTCGGCCGTCGAACCGTTGTAAACCGGATCCTGAATCTCGGCCGTGCCGTAGGTGAAGAAAAGCGGTTTGAGAATCGTATTGCCCCCGGCGTGCGCCATGACGAGGATATTGCCCTCTTGGGCGCCCTCCTTGAGCGAGACGGTGATCGTCGATATGGATTCGTCGATCTCGGCGTCGACGTTATAGGCGGTGAAGATATCCACCAGCGCGCCTTCCGCCTGCGAACCGCCGACGGTGTATCTGATCTTCACTTTCGACGCATAGTCCGGAACGGCCGTGTAGGTCGGCGAGTCGAACGAAACGGACAACGCCTCGAACATCTGCAGGCGCAGTTCGGTGCCGTCGGCGAGAATGAAGACGGCTTCGCCGGTCTTTTCGTCCACGTAAGCCTCTTTGAAGAGGATGTTGCTGACGTCGTCGGCCAGCACCTTGTTGCCCTTGGCGTCGGTGATCGGCTTGCCGTTCACCGTCCAGAAGCCCTCGGCGTCGATGCCCACTTCGGGCTTCTCGCCGCCTGCGGGAACCTTCTCGCCGTCCACAAGTATCCATTCGTAGGTCTCGCCGTTGTCGGAGGTCTGGCGCCAGTACCACACGCCGTCCTCGTCCTTGGCGATGCCGACGATCGGCAGGGTCACGACCTCTTTCTGGGTGGCGAGGGTGAGCGTGCGGCTCTCCCCGCCGCGGTCGATGTAGGTGATGACGTAGTTGCCTTCGGCATCGGTCGAGATGAGCGACACGAACGAGCTGTTTATCAGCTGCGTGAGCGCGTCCATCTGCGTACGGAGCCCGTCCACGGCCTGTTCCAGTTCATCGAGAATCTGTCCCACGTCGTCGAGGTCCTTCTTGATACGGGTATCGTCGTATCCGTCGCTGCATGCCGCTGCAAACAGGAATGTAGCGAGGAAGATCGTATTCAATATCTTTTTCATCGTTCTGTTCATTTAGTCGTTTATGGGTTCCTTGCTACTTGATCCTGACATGCATGTAGTTCATGCAGCTGCGCTCGCCCTTCGAGTCGCAGGGCCTGTTGGCGATCGCGCCGGCACCGTTCTCCCATTTCCACAACGTCGTGGAGCCGCCGCCGTCGAAACGGATCGCATTGTGAAGCCCCAGTTTCTTCATGGTCATGTAAAGCTGCCAGTAGTTCATGCCGGTGTCGATGCTCGTGCGGCCGTCCACGCAGACCAGCTTGACGGTCGTGCCGGCCTGATCGGCTCCGATGCAGGTAGCCGGCATGAGCGTCGCGTCGTTCACCGCATTCCAGTTGCCGCCGTTCAGGAAGCGGTACATGCTGGAGTTGTGCATGATAATCTGTTTGGAGACGCTGCCGATAGACACGTTGGCGTTGATCCGGACAGCGTCGCCCACCTTGAGCGCCGCAGCCAGCGCCGCAGCCTTTTCGCCCGTCACCTGAAGCACCCAGTCGGTCTTTTCGCTCACGAACGGCACCTCGACCGAGGCTCCGTTGCGACCGTCCACGATCGCCGTGACCGTCGCATCGAACCAGCCGTCGTTGACGGTCATCTGCTGCGAGCAGCGGCCCACGACGAAGAGCGCATCGCTGCCCACCGGATTGTAGATGCCCGGATGCGGCTCCTTTCGGAAGCGCGAAGTATAGAGATTGGCGTCGTAACCGTCGGTGTTGTTGAGCCGGACGATCGTATCGTTCACCGAGTAGTATTCGTAGTCCGTATCGTTCACCTTGAGATAGCCCGTGAAGCTGCGGTTGTCGAAGCTGACGGTACGGTCCTCGAAGAAGGTGAAGCCGGGACGGTGGTTCGAAAGCGACTGGCGCACGGTCGGGTTGTTGATGAAGACCGGTTCGCCGTATTCGATGTGGAATCCGCGCGGGAAACCGTCGTGCGAATTGAAGAAGCCCGTGTTGATGCCGGCAACGATGTTGCGGCCCTCGGCGCGGCGGCGCGTACAGGTCTCGGAGAGCGTTTCGCGCAGTTTCTTGCCGTTGTTCGAGTTGTTGTTGGCATTGGGGTTGAGACAGAGTTCGTCGGCCATGACCGTTTCGAGCACCACGTTGGGATTGGTCAGGTCGGCCTCGACGACGTAGACGTTCTGGGCGAAATTCTTCATCGCGTAGTGGTAGAACTTCACACCCTCGGCCAGCTGCGTCTCCGCCTTCACCTCCCAGTCGTAGAACTCCTCGTACTGGTCGCTCAGGCCGTTGAGCGTCGGATCGAATTTTCCGTGTACGATCGCCATGGCATAGGTCGCTTCGGGAGCCGACTGCGGATTGTCCTTGTATGCGGTATAGTCGCCCACGCGGCCGCCGACCACACATTCGGTAATCAGGTCGGCGCTCTTGTTGTAGCCTGCCGCCCAACCCGAACCGTGGTAATTGGTCCCCGACAGCGTGTGGTCCGAAAGGATGACGCCCTTGTTCTCGCACTTGGTGATCTTGGCCTCGTTATGGCCGACGAAGCCGCCCGTGCGGCAGCCCAGCTGCGAGAAGACGTCGCCGTTGTTGACGCACGAAGTGAACGCGGCGTCGGCCGAAGCGCCGCCGGCGAGTCCGCCCATGCGCTTATAGCCCGGATTGGCGCCGAAAATACCGTTCACGTCGTCCTGCACCTTCCCGTTGTTGACGCATGCGGTCACTTGACCGCTGGTAGCCACGGCCACGATGCCGCCGCTGCGTCCCGACGGAGCGCTCAGAGCGCCGTTATTGGTGCATTCGGTCAGCGACGAAGTCTTCATGTAACCGACGATACCGCCCTGATGGAATCCCGAATTGGAGCCGTTGCCCGTGTTGGCGATCGTGCCGCAGGTCAGCGCGCCGTCGTTGACGCACTGCGTCAGCGTCGCGTTCTGGAGATATCCGGCGATGCCGCCCAGACATACCGAGATGTTGGCGGCGTCGCTGCCCGCGAATGCGATCGCGGCCTTATTGGTGCAGGAGGTGATTTTGCCTTCGGCATAGCCGGCGAAAGCGCCGATCGCCGCACCCTGCGGAGCCGCGCCAGTCAGACGGATGACGCCTTCGATGGTGAGGTTCTTGATTTCGCCTTCGGCGCCGAGGGCCGAGAAGAGGCCGTGGGCGACGTTGCCGTCCGCAAGGTCGAAGGTCCAATCGACGTTCTTCAGCGCGAAATTCTTGCCGTTGAACACTTTATCGAAGACATTTTCACCCATTGCATAGGTGACTGCCTTGTTCGCATCGGCGGTGCTGGGAGTTACGACTCCGCCGATCACATAATCGCTCCAGTCCGTGCCTGCCATGTCGATGTCGTTCATCAGGCAGACTTCGCCGTCGATCGTATATTTGGCCAGACTCTTGCCGGCATTGACCGCCGAGGCGAAAGCCTTGAGATCGTCGGCGTTGCGGATGCCCGTCGGCGCGCCTTCCATCGTCGTAAAAATCAGCGGCTTGATAATCACGTTGTCCGCGCCGTCGTAGAACATCACGACCAAACGGCCCTCCTCGAAGCCGTCGGGGAAGGTCACGGTAATGGTTTTGGCCTGCTCATCGAGTTTGGCCGCGAGTCCTTCGGCCTTCTCGACGGTCAGCACCGAAGTTTCGGTCTCGCCCACGAGCGTATAGGTGATCACGAGCGGCTGCGCGACGTCGGGCACTACGGTCCGGGGTTCGACGCTCAGCAGCACGTTGAAGCCGTTCTGCACCTGCGCCGTGACCTGCACGCCGTCGCCCAGCGTGAAGACCACCGTGCCGTCGTCCTTCATTTCGACCTTGGTGATCACCGAAGCGCTCTTGCCCTCGGCCTTCACCGGATTGCCCGACGCATCGGTTATCCGCTTGCCGAAGAGCGTCCAGTAGCCCTGATCGTCT
>OJSQ01001614.1_pt1 | contig 23100 bp, 16 predicted proteins | sample 1599551 | NCBI WGS metagenome assembly OJSQ01 (sample SAMN04168659, study PRJEB22393) | human gut metagenome | biome: human gut microbiome; feature: stool | host: Homo sapiens | collected 2014-05-12
CGATGGTCATGAGGGAATGGAGAATGGATACCATTATCTGACCAGAAATATCAATCGAGAAACAGGAGAGCAGAAGAGCTACTTTTCCAAAAAGGGAAAAGGAGATATCCGGCAGTTCATGGATGAGTATCTTCCATGGCTTGAAAAAATTAAATATAAAGGTTATATAGGGCTGATTACCTGCAATCATGATACACCGCGCCTGACGAAGTTCTATGAAACAAGGGAAATTATGTTGATATATGCATTTCTGTTTACAATTCCGGGTATTCCGTTTTTATACTATGGAGATGAAATAGGAATGAAATACCAGAGCCTGAAAAGTAAGGAAGGCGGCTACGAACGTACCGGATCACGCACGCCGATGCAGTGGAATCGCAATACCAACGCCGGTTTCTCAGCGGCGCACAGCGGAGACCTGTATCTGCCGATCGACCCCTCCGACGACCGTCCGGACGTGGCTTCGCAGGAAGGCGACGCAGCGTCGCTGCTAGAAACGGTACGGTCGTTCAACACCTTGCGACTGGCTCATCCCGCGCTGCAGGCCGACGGAGCAATCGTATTCCTACATGCCGAGGACCATGCCCACCCACTGGTATACGCGCGCAGCGCAGGCGACGAGCGAATCGTAATCGCCATCAATACGTCCGACGCCGACGCAAGCTGCACGCTGCCCGACGATTACGCGGACCAGCTTGCGCACGCCGACGTCCTGCTGGCGGTTGGCGACGCAGCGGCCCGCTGCGACGGCACCTTGCTGCATACGCCCGCCGGCAGCGCGACGATATTCGGATAAGTCACAATATACGATCAGGGGGCATTTCGACCAAGTCGCGAAATGCCCCCTGATTACTGTGGAAGGCTCGTTCAGGAACGCTCAACCTTACGCCCCTTCGTATCGATCTCACCATCGACACGGCGAAAAATCCAGTTGTAAATCCATGCGCAGCAGTATTGCGGTAGCGAAATACCCATCATCAGCAATAGCGGAATAGCGTAGACGAAAAACTGCACGTATAACGCGGCGAAAGCGGCAAGTATCACCAGCATGCACAGCGTGCATGGGAAGAAGCCAAGCGCGAGTTTCGCCGCGTTCCTCAGCATCGTCGACGTGGGATTGTCGTAACGGGACAGCAACGGGAAAAAATACTGCGCAATCGCAATGATGACCAGTCCGGCGAACACCACGACGATCATCATCGGAATACGCAAAGCGTCCGACGACCAAGCGAGCATGCCGTCGACCGTCAGCACCGCCGCAGCCAACAGGAATGCCAGCCACGGCAGCAACGACTGCTTGAGGTTGCGCTTGAACGAGTCAAAAAACTGGCGCGACACATACGTCTCCTCATGACGGACCATGTGCCACAGCACGTTGTGCATGGCCGTGAATGAAGCGCCAGCCGTAACGATCGGAATGCAGCAGAGCAACGTGAGCACGTTAAGGATGATGAGATCGAACAACACACCCATGATGGTGAAGAACATGTTGTCCTGATCGAACAGGTTCGACATCTTTGACATACTGCACACCTTACCCGCTTGTGCTTGGATTTCAGCTGATTCTCGGGAAAAACGATTTCTTGAGAACCAGAATGCGAATCGTCCTTCCTGAAGGAGAGGTGACAAGAAGGACGATTACAGATTTATGGATGCACGCGCGATCAAGCGACGACCGGTGGGTTGGTGATCAGATCGTCCGTACGATGTTCACCCGCGGAATCACGCCATGCGAGCGTGGCGACCGGCGTGGTGTTCTCCACACCAAGACCGCGACCCGGCTCGAACGTGAGCGTAGCCTCGGTAGTTGCGCCCTTCCACGTGAAGCTGATGGACGTGTCACCGTCGGCGCTGTACGAAAAGGTTCCGTCGAACGCGTCAAGCTCATTGCGGAACTTGGCGAGCGCATTCAACGCCTTCACCACCGGACGCTGCAGATTCTCATCAATCTCAGCAGTGGAATAGTAGTGACGATTGATATCGCGGCCATTGTTGGTCCTGCGCAGCAGCTCCATGTCGTTCTTGCCGGCAAGCGCGCCAACATAGTAGACCTGCGGAACGCCTGGCAGGAAGAACTGCACTGCGCGAGCCGCAATATAGTGCTGATCGTTGCATCCCAACGCCGAATAGTAGGTGCTGTTGACCTGATACAGATCAAGATTGGACGCGGCAGCGCCGGTAGCGGCCTGCGATTCGCCGTGCGTGTTGGCGTGGATGGTGTTGACGAGATTGTCAACGTCCTCATCAGGCACGAGCCCCTTGAGCGAACGATCCAACTGGTCGGAACCAATATCGATCACTCCGATGCCATCATGCGTATCGAGTACGGTGACGGCATTGTTCGGACGGATGTCGGTCCAATGCGCGACCGGCTCAACGTGACCGGTATTCAACGAATGCAGCAGCAGCGGCGGAAGCGCGAAATCGTAGACGCGATCGACCTTCGATGCAATCTCAACCTGCTTCTTGTAGTAGGAGTGCACTTCGATGAGGATTTCCAGACCGCGCTTGACACCCTCTTCACGCAGGCGGGAGATGAGCTTGAACGTCTTCGGAGTCATGAAGCAGCTCGTGCCAGCTTCCTTAGCGCCGTAGCCGACGGCGTCGAGACGAATGTAGCTGACGTGGGATGCGGCCATCTGATCGAAGATGGACATGAGGTATTCCCAGCCCTTGTCGGAATCGGTGTCGATGTCCACCTGCTGCGGGGTGAAGCTGACCCATACCAGACGGGTCTTGCCGGCGAACTTGTAGTGGGTGAACGGCAGGCCCGGGCGCGGGCGGTAAATGCCGGCCAGATCCTCTTCGGTGGCGCCGTTCGGGAAGACGGAGCTCATGGTCAGAAACATCGGGTAATACTCGGATTCCTCACCTTTTTCAAGCACGTCTTGGAACTGCTTGGATTCCCAGCTCATGTGGTTGACGATGGCATCGACCATGATGCCGTGGGTCTTGGAAAGTTCAGCAACGTCATCCCAGCTGCCGAGACGCGGGTCGACTTTGGTATGGTCGATCGGGTCGAAGCCTGCATCCGCACCATCGAACGGAGTGAAGAACGGCAGGATATGCACGCCGTCATACACGCCGTCGAAGCGGGTGCGCAGGATGTCGGTCATCGAGCTAAGAGTGCCATCGCCGAGACGATCGGCGTATGTGATGAGCTGCACTTTGTTTTTCATGGGACCTCCCTTGGTTCATGGATGCAGGTGCAATGTGTACGCAGTGTATGCGTGCTTTTACATACTTGTATGTATCGAACCGGTTTGATATTACCTCGAAAGGGACGTTGATGTCCAGTAATACCGCAAAATGCGCGTGTCGAACCGGTTTGATGCGGTGTTCTACACAACCCAGCCTGTCCGGCCCCAATGTGTCCGTTTCTGCAGAATCGGACATCCAAACATCTCACACATCACATATGACCGATTCTCCAGAATCGGACATATATGCACAAGTCGGATGATGAGCACGACTATCGACGGTCGTCCGCTGGTTGCGGACGCCGCTGAAATCGATGCGATCCACACCGGGCACACGCATGAAGACGCACAGCATCAACGCGTGGTATCGCCTGGCACCAGCGTCATGGGAATAAGCACGTTCGGCTCGAACGGCTTGGGGATGTTCCTGCGTGAAGCGTTAGCCGCGGCCACTTCCTCATTGGCAATAGCCTGCACGATATGGTCGGCCGCCGACTGTGCGATCGCCGCGAAATCCTGCGCGACCGCGGTCAGTTTCATGCCGGCCAAATCAGTCAAATACGTACCATCGTAGGCAACGATCTGCAGCTCGTCAGGAATGGAAATTCCGCGGCTCAACGCTTCGCGCACGCAGAACGACGCACCAATATCGGAACTAACCACGGCATCGACACCGTCGGTCGTCACCTTGTCGAGCGCATTGCTGACCGCACGATGATAGCCGGCAAAATCCATTACTTCGCCAGATTCAACATACTCGTATTTCACGCCTGCGGAGGTCAATTCCTGTTCCAACGTGAGGTAGTAGCGCACCGTCGGGAACGTGGTCTTTCCCAAATCGAACGGTCCTTCCTCGACTTCTCCGCGCGCAGCCAAATCGAAGAATTGATTTCGCGGACCGCCAATCACCACCACATGTTTGGCACCATTGCGGATCAGCATCTGCGCAATCAATCGCCCACCCTGCTCGTGGTCGGATCCGATCGACGAAATACCGTCTCCAAGCACACGGTCGAACGCGACGATCGGGCGATGAATCGACGTCCAATAATCGCCGGGATGCGAAGTGTGCGCACACATGACGATGCCGTCCATCATGTGCCGACGCAACATGTCGACATACTGGATTTCGCCGCCCGCCTCATCTGCGGTAGAGCACAGCATAGTGCGTAATCCTTGCGCAGCGAGCGCATGCTGCAGATGTGCGGTAAACGTTGCAAAGAACGGGTGGCGGATGGTGGGCACGATGACACCGACCAGATTCGTACGATCATGATACAGATTGCGGGCAAGCTCGTTCGGCACATAATTGAGCAGTTGCATGGCTTTGCGCACATGTTCGCGCATGTCATCAGACACGTACCCGTTGCCGTTCACCACCAGCGAGACGGTGCTCAGAGACACCCCGGCCTTCTTCGCCACATCACGCATACCGACCATGATCGCACCCTCCCCGTCATCATTGTTCTATCGCTGTATTCTCACGTGCTTACCGCTAATATTACATTCATTTACATTCTCTCGAACCTGTTCGACAGTCCGGCAACGAAATACAGCTTCTTAGTGTCGACTCCTGCGGAGGCGAAGGCCTTCAGCAGCGGCTTGGTCTGGTCGAATGCAATCACCAGCGTTGCATCCGGACTGGCGGCCTTGATGGCGGTGGCGCTCAGATTTCTTTCACGTTACTCAGCGACCGTCCGTGTAACGTGAAAATTACGCCGGATTGGCAAGCAGCGCAATGCCGAAACCGGCGGCCACGCAAATGAGAGGCACCGCGACGGTTGCTATTCCATAGCCCAGAGCCAGCGTAAAACGACGCTGGCGAATCAATGAAACCACTTCGTTGAGCGCCGTGGAGAATGTTGAGAAACCACCGAGAAATCCGACAACGAACATCATGACCGTGTCCATATCCACCGATTGCGAATAGTAGGACATCATGGCGATGCCTGCGCATAGCGAGGCGACGCCGTTGATGACGAGCGTGGATAGCGGGAAGTTGCGGTTCGTTCTTCGATTCTCGCGGTTCCAGCCTCGTTGAATTGACACGTCGAGCACGTAACGGGCCATGGCGCCCAGACCGCCGAACAGACAGATCATCCACATCATCAGCGCACCTCCCCGGTAGCCGGGTCGGCGACAAGCGAAATCTCCGCAGTGATCGGTTTGGGCTCGAAGCTGGGTGGAAGCGGGTTGGCCGGCTGCTGGATTGGCTGCGACTGCTGCTGGGGCTGCTGGATTGGTTGCGACTGCTGAATCGGCTCGGGCAGCTGCCCCAAGTCTGGAGTATCCGGCTCGCGCAACAACGGCTGCGATGACTGTGTCAGCTGAGGAACGACCAGCGGAGGAATCTGCGGAACGTGGCCTGTCTGCATAGGCTGGATGGCAGTCGGCGGCACGGTTGGCGTTTCGACTCGCGGAACCTGTCCCGTCTGTGCAATCTGCTGGGCCGTCTGCGCGGCCTGCTGCGCCGCCTGCGCGGCTTCCATTGCGGCCTGCGCGGCAGAACGCGCCACGTCGGCCACTTTCACATGGCGTACGCCCTGCGTGTCCGATTCGGCAGAATCGGACACGGAAACAGCTGAAAACGCACCCCGAACCCGCTTTCGAGTACTCCGTGACAGCAGTGCCTGCATCAGAACCACGCCGGCGGCGGCAGTGAGCAAACCGCCTGCAAAATTTCCCGCAAGATAGCCAAGCGCACTGGCGATATGCCGCTCATGCAGACCTTCCATCGTTTCCAGCATCACACCGGACATCGTCGAAAGCCCGCCAAGCAAGCCGAGCCCAACACCACGGCTGACAACCTGCCGCACCCGGCGACGCAGCCACGAAGCGGTCGCCATGAATTCGGTCAGCATCGCGAACAGGAAGCAGGCGACCATATTCGACACAAACGTGCCCACAACGAACGGCGTCCCGCTAACCGACGGCAGAAGCATATCCAACGCATGCCGACAGCCGACTCCAACAAATCCACCGACGAACACCACAACATACATCAGTCCGTCGGCGAGCGGATTGAACCGTGCCTGCATACGTTTCATCGGTGCCAGGGGAATCGTAGGCGGATCCATGGTGTTAGCGGCGGGCGCGGTTGCACCAGCATGCGTCACCTCAACAGCGTCGATTGCCTGCGTGATAGGATGCGAGTCCTCACCCGCAGTCACCACGTCTCCCGGCGATTGTTCTTGCGATTCCATTGCGCTCCCCCTGTACTGGCCTTCCGCGGACAGCGTTGTTCCGCCCATAGGCCGTGCAACAACGAGCTGGGCCGCGATTGCTGCCTTCCTAACGCATATGAGTTTACACGGAGCGCCAACGTATGCACCCTGGATGTCCGATTCCGCAGATTCGTACATCCAGAGTCCAGCCGAATTCAGCCAGGCTCAGTCAAGCCGGGCATCACACAGCCGCCGCATCGCAGGTCGCACCTCGCGCTCCTCCTCGCCACTGAACAGCACCACCAGATAGTCACCGGCACGCAGCCGCGTATCACCGCGCGGCACGATCTCGCTTTCGCCGCGACGCAGGCCGATGATCAGACACCCAGACGGCCAACGCACGTCACGCACCCGCTTGCCGTCCGCAATCGCCCCCATTTCCAATGGCAGTTCCATAATGCCGCTGCCCACATGGCTTGCGATCGCCATCTGCATGCCTTGCGCGCGCACATACCGCTCCAGCAACTCCCCATAGATCGGTTTGGTGCGCAGCAGATCGGACACCAACAGCGCGATGAAAGCGACGGCCGCGACCGGCAGCATGTGCGTCAACGTTCCAGACATCTCCACAGCCAACAGAATCGACGTGATCGGCGTTTTCACGGACGCGGCGAGCGTGCCCGTCATCACGCACACCGCAAACACCGCCACTGCGTCGGATGGCAGATCACCGAATCGATGCAACACTTCACCGCAGATGCCGCCAGCCAACGAACCGACCGCAAGAATCGGCATGAAAATACCGCCAGGCGCGCCTGAGCCGAAACTCGTGGATGTGAACAGCATCTTCGCCACGAACAGCAGACACAGCATTCCCAAGCCGACGCGCGCATGTTCGGCGGTATCAATCAGATTCGAGCCGCCGCCGAGCACATCGGGCAACCAGATGCCGACAGGCAACGCGATCGCAATCGCAATCATCGGGCGGCTCCATGCCGGCAGTTTGCCGTACAGCGTCTGGAAGCCAAGCAACGAGCGGTTCATCAGCGAACCAACCAAACCGGCCACCAATCCCAACGGAATCAGCCACACATACTCTTCCAACGACAGCTGACCGATATCACCGAAATCCAAAACCGGACGCAGACCGAAACAGTATTTTGAGACGAAATCGGCGGTCAGCGATGCGGCGGTGGCGCCCATCAGAATCGCAGGGGAAAAACTCCGATGCACCCCTTCCAAAGCGAACATCATGCCGGACAGCGGCGCGCTGAACGCGGCGGACAAACCGGCCGCGGCACCGGCGGTGACCAGATAATGCTCCTGCATGTCCTCACGGCGACGGCCGCGCAAACGGTGGGACACACACTGCGCGCCCGACGCACCAATCTGAATGGACGGCCCCTCACGGCCGAGCGACAGGCCAAACAACGCGCCCAACAGTCCACCGACGAAACGGACTGGCAGAATCGTCTGCCAACGCATCTTCAAGCCGCATATCACCACGCCGTTGGTCTGCGGGATGCCGCTGCCACCGGCCATCGGCTCCTTGCCGACCATCCACGCGATTGCTAGCGCGGCCGCCACCGCGGCAACCGCCCATGGCGCAATCAGCCACGGGGTCTCGCGAATCCGCGCATATATCCAACGGGACGCATCCGTGCCGTATTCGATGCCGAGACGGTATACGACAACCAGCAATCCTGAAACCAGACCAATGACTATGCCGGCCGCCGCCATCTTCCACTTCAAGTGGTCGAATCGCGGAATCAGCCGGCGGATATCATGTGCCGCGTCGTTACCAGTCAAGCCGGGAAATTCGTTGCAGACGGTCAGTCGACCAGCGAATTGATCTGGATGACATGGTCGCGCTGCGGGCCGGTGCCGATCACGGAGATACGGCAGCCGGACAGATCCTCAAGACGCTTGACGTAATCCTGACAGGTCTTCGGCAGATCATTGAAGTCGTGGATTTGGGAAATATCCTCGTCCCAACCCGGCATGGATTCGTAGATTGGTTTCGCCGCCGCGAATTCGGACTGATCAGTAGGCATATCGTCGCGGCGTTCGCCGTTGACATCATAGGCCACGCACAACGGGATTTCCTTCAGGCCGGTAAGCACGTCAAGCTTGGTGAGCACGATGTCGGTCAGGCCGTTGACCTGAGCCGCATAACGATTGACGACCGCATCGAACCAGCCGCAACGACGCGGGCGACCCGTAGTCACACCATACTCATGACCCTGCGCACGCAGCCACTCGCCATCCTCGCCAAACAACTCAGTCGGGAACGGACCCTCGCCTACGCGGGTCACGTACGCTTTGGAAACGCCGATCACGCGGGTGATCTTGGTCGGGCCGACACCGGTGCCGGTGCAGGCGCCGCCGGCGGTCGGGTTGGAGGAAGTCACGAACGGGTAGGTGCCGTGGTCCACGTCGAGCATGGTGGCCTGGCCGCCTTCGAACAGCACGGTCTTACCCTCGTCGAGCGCCTTGTTGAGCACCAGGGAGGTGTTGGCCACGTACGGCTTCAGGCGTTCGCCGAGCTTGAGCAGCTCGTCGGTGGTCTCGTCCACGTCGATCGGGCGACGGTTGTACAGCTTGACGAGCATCTGGTTCTTCTGATGCAGGCTGGCCTCGACCTTGTCATGCAGGTGCTCCGCGTTGAACAGGTCGTGCACGCGGATGCCCACGCGGTTGATCTTGTCGGCGTATGCTGGGCCGATGCCACGGCCGGTGGTGCCGATCTTGTGCTTGCCGAGGAAGCGTTCGGTCACCTTGTCGAGCGTGCGATGGTACGGCGCGATCACGTGTGCGGCTTCGCTCACCAGCAGTCGGGAGCAGTCCACGCCACGGCTTTCAAGGCCGTCGATCTCCTCGAACAGCACTTCGGGATCGACGACGACGCCGTTGCCGATGACGGGGGTGGTGTTGGGGCTGATGATGCCGGACGGCAGCAGATGCAGCGCATACGATTCGTCGCCGACCACCACAGTATGGCCAGCGTTATTGCCGCCGTTGAAACGGGCGACGTAGTCGACCTTCGTGCCGATCAGATCCGTTGCCTTGCCTTTGCCCTCGTCTCCCCACTGGGCACCGATCAAAACAATTCCAGGCATGTTGTTGCACCTCCGTGCGTACGCGATTCTGCCTTAAGCCTTGCGCCTAAAGCCTTACAAAGGTTACTCTTCACCCTCTACCGGGTCTGAGGGATGCTCACGGCTCTGGACCGACCGTAATCGGATTGCAACCGGTCCGAAAAACAGACCAGAAAACGCCCGAAAACAGTTCGAAAGACCGTTGGCTAGTTCAGCGCGCGCCCGGCACTGCCGAGCTGCTTGCATGCTTCGACCACACGCGCGGCCATCGCGGATTCAGCTTCACGACCCCAGGATCGCGGATCGTACAGCTTCTTGTTGCCCACCTCACCGTCGATTTTGAGCACCGAATCATAGTTGGAGAACATGTGACCGGCCACCGCACGGCTGAATGCGTACTGCGTATCGGTGTCGATGTTCATCTTCACCACGCCGTAGCTCACGGCCTGCGCGATCTCCTCCGGCGCGGAGCCGGAACCGCCGTGGAACACCAGGGCGAACGGCTTACCGGGAGCGACATCCAGCGAGTGCGCGGGGGCGGGCATTTCGCCGGCCTTGATCGCGAGCGCGACCGTGGTCTGGATTTCGTCGAGCAGTTCGGGGCGCAGTTTCACCACGCCCGGTTTGTATGCGCCGTGCACGTTGCCGAAGGTGAAGGCGGCCATGTAGCGTCCGCGCTCGCCGAGGCCGAGTCGTTGCGCGACGGCGATGCCTTGCGCGGGCGTGGAATACAGTTTGTCGTTGATTTCGGCGCTGTGCCCGTCTTCTTCGCCGCCGACCGCGCCGATTTCGATTTCCAGCACGGTGTGCGCGGCTTGGGATTTGTCGAGCAGTTCTTCTGCGATGTCGAGGTTTTCACCCAGCGGCACTGTGGAACCGTCCCACATGTGTGACTGGAAGGTCGGTTCCTGACCGTGCTTCACCTGTTCGGCTTCATGGTCGAGCAGGGGGCGCACCCATTCGTCCAAATACTGTTTGGCGCAGTGGTCGGTGTGCAGGGCGATGGTGATGTTGGGGTATTTCGCCGCGACTTCGTGCGCGAAGGCTGCGAAGGCAAGCGAGCCGGTGACGCGGTCGTTGACGCGTTGCCCGGAGAAGTAGGCGGCGCCGCCTACGGAGACTTGGATGATGCCATCGGATTCCGCCTCGGCGAAACCCTGGAGTGCGGCGTTCAGGGTCTGCGTGCTGGTCACATTGATCGCGGGATAGGCGTAACCGCCGCGGCGTGCGGCGTCCAGCATTTGCGCATAACGTTCCGGCGTTGCAATAGTCATGCCTCCATTATCGCCCAACCCTATCCCACTTGTCATGTGACAACATTCGCCATCTTTCCTTTCCGTTTTCCCGACCGTCCGCTCCATATCCAGGTCACCCGCCCCACTAAGGCCATATGCCGAGCGTTTTCGTCTCATATCCCGACACTTGCGGGACCGACCAATAAACATGGCGAAACCATTGCGATTGTTCCATCGGAAGTCATAGAATGTCCACCGGATCGCGCGACGAAGAGCCCAACCGGGTGTTCCCGCACGGGCATGCCGCCGCACGTAGATGTTGCGACCAATACCCGCGAGGAGGCTTGATGCACCAGGTTTTCGCCATCTTCCTTCGAGACGTGAAACGCATTCTGAAGAACCCCGTGGCGCTCGTCGTCACGCTGGGTGTGGCCATCATCCCATCACTGTACGCATGGTGCAATATCCTCGCCAACTGGGACCCGTACGCGAACACAGGCAACATCCAAGTCGCTGTGGCGAACGAGGACAAGGGCACAACCTCCACGCTGGTCGGCCATCTCGACGCTGGCCAGCAGACCGTCAACCAGCTTAAGAAGAACCATCAGCTCGGCTGGCGTTTCGTTCCCAAGCAGCAAGCCATCGAAGGCGTGGAATCCGGCAAATACTATGCGGCGATCGTACTGCCGGAAGACTTCAGCTCCAGACTAATCGGCACCGTCACCGGTAAAGGCGACCGACCGTCGATCACGTACTACATCAACGAAAAGCTGAACGCGATCGCGCCGAAAATCACCGATACGGGCGCGACCACGATCGACGAGCAGATCAACACCACTTTCGTTTCCAGCGTGGCCGACGCCGTGGCAAAGGAAGTGAAGGAGGCAGCGGGAGAAACCACCGGCAGCGTGAAAAGCGCGCAAAGCGACGTCGTCAACGATCTGACCGACACCATCAACCAGCTCGAAACCGTCCAACAGCAGCTGCGCGACACCCGTTCCACGCTCGACAAGGCCCTCACCACCATCGATTCGGCCAAACAGTCCAACATCGCGCTCGCCTCGGAAATCACCAACTCGCTTGACACCGTCGGCAAGGCGTCCGACTTGCTGAGCGAGACGCGCACACAAACCGAACGATTCTCGAACACACTGGTCGGAGCGCTCGACAACGGCAGCACGCAACTGTCCGGCCTGCAGGTCAACGTGAGCAATGCCACCGGCACCGTGCTCAGCGGACTGAACACCACGCAGGACGCGCTCGACCAAGTGTCCAGCACCATGCATCACGTCAACACCACCACCGGCAATGTGCTCGACGGCGTGGAGAAGGCGTTGCAGGCCAGCCAGCTGGATCCGAACAGCCAAACGTATAAGGATCTTTCCGCGCAGCTCGCCGAAGCCCGCAAACAGCTGACGTTCCAGCAGCAGCGCATCGACGCCTTCGATCAGGACACCACGGCTGCGATCAACGCGGGGAAGAACACCGCGAACGGGTTCAACGACGATGTCACCACGCTGGCGAAGAACGGCACGGCGTCGATGGCGAGCGCACACACGACCATCACCGGCACGGTCATGCCGAATCTCAACACCGGGCTCGATACACTCAGCCTGGCCAATGGGTCGCTGTCCAGCACGCTTACCACGCTGCAAAGCACGCTGGAACAGGGCAACGGGCTGCTCGACCAGTTGTCGCGCACCGTGACCCAAACGAACACCACCATTGCTGGCACGCAGACGCAGCTCGCCAATCTCGCCAAACAGCTCAACACCACGCGCACCGATGTGGCCGCGTTGAGCAGTTCGGCGATGTTCCAGCAGCTTTCCCAAGCGCTCGGACTTGACGCGAGCGAGGTCGGCTCGTTCGTGGGCGAGCCGGTGCATTTGGACGAACAGGTCCTCTACCCGGTCAAAAACTATGGTTCCGCGGTCACGCCGTTCTACACGAATCTTGCGCTGTGGGTCGGCGGATTCGTGCTCGTCGCGATCTACAAGCTTGAAGTGGACCGCGATGAGAAGATCCGCATGTACACGCCACGCCAAGGCTATATGGGCCGTTGGCTGCTGTTCGTCACGGTCGGATTCCTGCAGGCGATCATCGCCACGATCGGCGATCTCGCGCTGGGCATCCAATGCGAGCATCCGTTCCTGTTCATCCTCGCCGGCATTTTCGCCTCGTTCGTCTACGTGAACATCATTTACGCGCTCGCCGTGGCGTTCCGGCATATCGGCAAGGCCGTCGCCGTGATTCTGGTGATCATCCAGATTCCGGGCGCGGCAGGCCTCTACCCCATCGAGATGATGCCGGAATTCTTCCGCCGTCTGAAACCGTTCCTACCGTTCACCTACGGCATCAACGCGATGCGCGGGCCGATCGGCGGCATGTATGCCAACCATTATTGGATCGACATGCTCTCGCTGTTCTGGTATCTGCCTGTGGCGCTGTTCATCGGCTTGGTGGTCCGCAAGCTGGCGTTGAACCTCAACCGCCTGTTCGACAACCGTCTGGCAGACACTGATCTGATGATCACCGAACATAACGAAGGCACGGTGGAACCGTTGCGGCTCACCGAGACCGCGCAGCAGATCGCCGAGGAGTTCCCCGAACTCGCCCGCAGACGGGCGATTCATTTCTTCCGCCTGTACCCGCGCCTGGTGCGTTGGGGATTCCTCGCGCTGGCGGTACTGCCGTTCGTGTTCCTGCTATTGCTATTCATCACGCGCATGAAGCTCGCCATGCTGCTCGGTTGGATCATTTCGATCATCGCCATCGACACGTATCTCATCGTGGTGGAGTATCTGCGCGAACGGTATGCGAATTATCTGGGCGAGGAAGCGATGAGTGCGGAAGAGTTCCGCAGCGCGATCCTGCACGAGAACCTGCTGTTCCGGCCGGGCATGCATTACAAGCCGATGCATGCCGTACGTACGAGGCTGTATGAGGCTGCGCATGGTGGTTCAGCCGGACATGCGCCTGAACATGCGGCTGAGTATGCGGCTGGAAACACGGACGGAAATGCTGGCAGGAGTCTGCGTGAGGAGGGGAACGAACAGTGAAAATGATCTGGGGCATCTTCAAGCGGGACATGTGCCATGCCACCCGCAACGTGATCGCCGTGATCGTCTCGATGGGCCTGGTGGTGGTGCCGGCGCTGTACGCCTGGTTCAACATCGCGGCCAGCTGGGACCCCTACGGCAACACCAAGGCATTGAAGGTCGCCGTGGCCAATAACGACAAGGGTTACAAGTCGGATCTCATACCGGTGCGCGTCAACGTGGGCGAAACCATCATCAGCACACTGCACGCCAACGACCAGCTGGACTGGCAGTTCGTGAAAAGCGACAAGGCAATCGACGGGGTGAAATCCGGCGAATACTATGCGGCGATCGTAATTCCGAAAGGTTTCAGCGCCGACATGATGACGCTGTTCTCCCCCGACATCAAACACGCGCAGCTCAAGTACTATCTGAACGAGAAAATCAACCCGATCGCCCCGCATATCACCGATCAGGGCGCGACAACCGTGGTCAACACGATCGACAAAACCTTTGCCAAAACGATTGCGCAAGTCGGACTCGACCTGGCCTCAAGCATCCTACACTATTCGCAAAGCCCGCAAATGGCCGAATACATGCGCAACCTCAACGGCAATCTCACCACCATGGCGAATACGCTGAGCGGCGCATCGCAGCAGGTGACGTCGTATTCGCAGCTGCTCGGCTCGGCGAACGACATCGTGGATTCCACGGGCAAACTGCTCGCCTCGGCGACCAAGGCGGGCAAACAGGCCCAGAACGCGTTGAAGCAAGGCAAATCAGGTGCCACGTCACTCACTTCTGCAGGTGCGAACGTCACCTCCTCGGTGAACACCGCGCTCGACCAGGTGTCAGGCGCGTTCGACCAAGTAGCTGCCAAGGTGAACAAGGCGTTCGACGCGATCGGCAAGGACTCAGACACCGCAGCCAGCCAGTTGGCAACGTTGAGCGAACAAATCTCCAGCGGCGAATCGCTGTACGACACGTACATCACAAGCCTCAACCACATGCGCGAATCGGTGGAACAACTACCGGACAGTGATTCCGCGAAACAGGCGCTGCTGGAAGCCATCGACCGGGAGATCACGCTGCTGGAAGCCGCCAAAGGCGATTCGCAGAAGCTCGCGCAGCAGCTGAAAGACGCTTCCACGCAGGTCACGCAGGATACCGCAGCCGCGGAAAGCTCCCGCAAGGAGATCCTGAACCGCATCACCTCCGCGAAGCAGTCGATCAGCAATGTGCGCGACGATTACGCCACGAACGTCAAGCCGAAAATCGACGCGCTCGCCTCCACAGTCAGCACGCTGATCTCCCAAACCGACAGCATGATCACCCAGCTGAGCGGCACCGCCGACGATCTGGACGATGTGACGGGCGATGTGGGGACGAATGTGACGTCCATCCGTTCCACGCTCGGCGCGATCGCGAAGAAACTCGACTCGTCGGCAGCGACGGTGAAGGAGCTGATCACGAAGCTGGAGACGGGCGGAAACGCCGGTGACGGCAACAGCGATGGTGGCGACGGTGACAACGACGCCGATTCGGGCGAATCGGACGAACTACGTGCACTGGCCACCGCCAACGCGTCCACACTGTCCACACTGATTTCCGCGCCCGTCGCACTGCATCGCGTCTCGGTATACCCGATTGCGAACTACGGTTCGGCCATGGCGCCGTTCTATACGATCCTGTCAATCTGGGTGGGTGCGATCATCCTGTGCGCCATGCTGAAAGTGACGATTTCGGACCGCGAGAAGGCGCATGTGCTGGGCTTGGGCGACACGCTGCCGCGCATCGCCGGCCCGTCCGGCCCGGGGAACGCCTCACGTTGGGGACTGCGCCTTGACCACGAGTATTTCGGACGGTACGCGATCTTCGCACTGCTCGCGTTGCTGCAGGGCACACTGGTTTGCCTGGGCGACACGTATTTCCTTGGCGTGCAGGCGAATCATGCGCTGCAGTTCCTTGCCGTGGGGTGGCTTGCCGCGCTCGTGTTCTCGAATATCGTGTATACGCTGACCGTGTCGTTCGGCGATATCGGCAAGGCTGTGGCCGTGGTGCTGCTGGTGATGCAGGTCGCCGGTTCGGGCGGTACGTTCCCTATCGAGACGCTGCCGAAGTTCTTCCAAATGCTCTACCCGTTCCTACCGTTCCCGCACGCCATCGATGCCATGCACGCCGCGATGGCCGGATCGTACGGCAATGAGTACCTGCTTGATATGGTGTATCTCGCCTTGTTCCTGATTCCTTCGCTGCTGCTGGGATTGGTGTTGCGCAAGCCGGTGATCCGGTTGAACAACTGGGTGAGCCGCAATCTGGAGTCCACCAAGGTGATGTGACGAGGCGGATTTGAACGGGCTGGTTTGAGCCGGTTTAGATCGGTTTCGGCTGGTACACGTGAACGCGCTGCCCGCCATCATCGACGACCTGAAAACCCAAAGCCACGAATTCGTCACCATCGACCAGCCGGCAAAAACCTAAGCTAGCGTGGAGGCGTAGGGCATTGTCCTGCCCAGTCACTTCCCTTACGTACCGCTGCGCCATCCCGGCGCTCCTCTGCGCCGCCACTACCCCACATGTCGCCTCCTCACGCACCAACAAGTGTCCGATCCCCCCGAATCAGCCACCCACGCGTCATCCGGTCACCCCAGGTTGTCCGATTCGGGAGAAACGGACACTCAGGGGCACCGTGCAAACCACACGTTGATCAGAGAACCGGCAACCACCAGCACAACACCGATCCAGAACGGCATGCCCAGCGCCACGCCCAACAGAAGCGTGCTAGAAGCCGTGGAAAACAGCGGAGTCGCGTACGAACCAATCGCAAGCGTTTCCATACTGCCGTGCAACATGCCGTATCCCCAGCACGCGTAGCCGCCCGAAATCGAAGCGGCGCACGCAATCAGCGCAGCATATCCACCGATGCCGGGCGCCGTGTCCGGCAAACCGTCTCCCGAAACGAAATGGATGGTCCACAGTACAACGGCCACACAGCAGAAGAAAATCGTCGTGCCGTCGTAACCGCCGGACAACGACGGCGTAAAAGTCGCATAAATCGCCCAAATAAAGGCGCCAACAAACGCGAGCACATACGGTAGGGGGTTACTGGCGATATTGTGGACCGCTTCCTGCATATCAAGGCTTTCTCCGCCAACCGCCATCGCCACACCGATGGTTGCGATCACCGCGCCAGGAATCGCTTTGGCGACCGCACCACGTTTGTGCGATACCGCTGCGGTCATCAGCACCAGCAGCGTCGGCCACAAGTAGTTGACAAGGCTGACTTCCACGGATTGCGCGTTCGTTGTGGCCAGGCCGATCGACAGCGAGATTGACGCCTCGTATGCGATGAACATGAGTCCGCCTGCGATGAGGTACTTGCATGGCGCTTCGCGGATTGGTTTCGGACGGCGCACAATGAACAGCATGACACCACCGACGGTGTAGATGAGCGCCGAACCGAGCGTGGCGCCGAACGATTCGGAGACCAGTCGCACGAGGCCGGCCATGAAGCCCCACAGGACGATTGCGAACAGGCCGATGAGTGTCGCCGCGTGTGATGTGGCATGGCCGAGTAGCGGATTGCAGGAGTTGCCGGTGGGGTGGTTTGCGCCGGAATCGGAGGGGGACTTCTGGTTCGTGTTCACGGGCTCCAGCCTACCCATCGCCCTCCACGAGTGTCCGATTCTGCAGAATCGGACACTCCTGCAACCTGCGATGCCGCGAACCCGATTACCCCCGGAACCGCACCAACAGCAGAGTCAACCACCCCATCCGACGCTGCCACACCAGCCGTATCGGCAGCCAAGTCCATGCGTCCCGCATCCACACAGCCCACGCGTCCCGCACCTCCACGGCCCGCCGACGCGCACACGTCGCCCATGACCAAATCATCCAACGTCACACCGAACATGTCGCAAAGCATCAGCAGCTTGTCACAAACGTCGCGTTCCACGCCACCATCTTGCGGTTGCATTGCGATTCGCAACCAAATTTTGCGACGCAACCGACAGTTGCGCGACGCGAAGTTGGCTTCACGGGTCTTTTACGACAATAGAAAAACCCTTGAAATTCCAACGATTCCAAGGGTTTCGAATGGAGCGGATGACGGGAGTCGAACCCGCCTTTAAAGCTTGGGAAGCTTTCGTTCTACCGATGAACTACATCCGCAAGGTGTGCCTTTTGGGCACGAGCCATTAGTCTAGCACGCAACGGATGCGTATGCGGACACAGACCGACATGCGATACCAATTTTCCGCAATATCACGGAGACTCAACCACGCGGCCGCTGCGAATAGTCGCGAGAATATCTGCCAGCCGAGCCGCCCGAATCATGCGCGAATCCATACTGCGTTCCAAATTGCGGCCCACCGGCACCAGCCATCGCAGAACGTCCGCCTTGCCGAATATCCGCCGCCGCAACGCCGCTCGTGGCATAGCCACCGGCCAAATATCCGGACTGCACGCCCTGCTGACGCATCTCCTGCCCCATCTGCATCAGCCGCGCAATGCGATCCGAGGTCGGCGGGTGCGTAGAAAACAGCTTGGAGAAACCTTCCGCCGAAAACGGACTGGCGATCATCATCGCAGCCACCGACTGCGTGCCGGCGGTCTTCTCCATCGGCATCGCGGCTGCGCCGCCGGAAATCTTGCTCAACGCGGAAGCGAGCGCTTCCGGATCCTCCGTCAACTTGGAACCGTCTTCGTCGGCGTCGTATTCGCGTGTGCGGGAGATCGCCATCTGTATCAGCGACGCTGCGATCGGCGCCAGAATCGTGCTCAGCAGCACACCCAACAATCCCAAGCCGCCGGACGCCGAATCGTCGCGGTCGTCACGCGAACGGCCGCCGCCGAAATACATGAGCGAGTAGCCGAGGTACGAGATGACGGTGGCCATGGCGGAGGCGATTGCGGACGTCAGAATGTCGTGGTTGTAGACGTGCATGAGTTCGTGTCCGAGCACGCCGCGAATCTCACGTTCGTTAAGCGTCTGTAGGATGCCTTGCGTGCAGCAGACCGCCGCGTGTCGTTCGTTGCGCCCCGTCGCGAACGCGTTGGGGCTCATGGTGGGGGCGATGTAGATGCGCGGCATCGGCTTACCTGCCTTCGCCGATAGCTCGCGGACGATCTTGTATAGTACGGGGGCTTCCTGCTCGCTCACCTGTCGAGCGTGCATGCTGGCGATCGCCAGTTTGTCGGAAAACCAGTAGGAGACGAACGTGGAGCCCAGGCCGATGAGAATGTAGTAGCCGAGCGTGCTTTGACTGGCGCCGGTCGCCCACCAGATGAGCATGATGACGCCCCACATCAACGCGAACAAAAGCGTTGTTTTCAAGCCATTGCAATGGCCGTGCACCTGCAATTTGCCGTTCATGGCCACCAGCCTAGGAATTCAGGCTGGGATTTTGCTGTATACAAGCTGAAGGGTGGATTTGCAACATCTAGAAACATGCCACGCAACGACGCTACAGCATCGGCCATAGACCTATCTGCGGCACGGCGAGAGTCACCCCAACTTGAAACGTATTACCCCCGCATATCCCCCGAATGCACTGCGTCGAGCGTGCCGATCAGGCTGGTCAGCAAATCGTTGCGGCCGCACGCGTTCGTCAGCACCGCCAGCACGTACGTGCCCGACTGCGACATCACCAGTCCGGCATCGTTCAGCGCGTACAAATCGCCTTCGCCGTTGATCCATCCGGCCTTCGTGTACACGGTGTCCGCATCGCCAAGGGCCGCGTGGATGCAGGAGTTCAGCGAATTCGTCATGTCTCCGGACAGCCATTGCAGCGATTCGGGCGTGATGTTCTGCACCCCCGCCGTTTGCCCGGCGAACAGGAAACCGTATCCGGCGGTCCACAGTTTGGCCATGTCGCGCGCGGAGGTGAACAGGTACCCGCCGCGATCACCCATTCTGGAAGCCGCGCCCGCCTGTTCGGCCCACGTGTTGAAGCAGTCGAGGCCATACGTTTTGTACAGCCAGTCGTAAGACGCGTTGTCGGAATTGCGCAGGACGGCGTCGACCTTTTGGTGGACGGTGGCGGACTGCGCGTCAGCGGATTGGGCCACGCTGTTCAGGTCGACGGTGCCCGTTGAGAACAGCGATATCAGGTATGGCGCCTCCGCCGACGAGGCCGAATAGATCTGTGCATCGGCGTTGTATGCGATCGTGCGGCCGGTCGTGATGTCGGCGAGCACGAATGATGCGGTATATCCGTCGGCTTCGAAAGTGGCGATTTGAGACTGCACGGCGGCCTGCGAATCGGCGCTTAGCGTGAAGCCCTGCGTTGTGATCGTGGCGCTGCCCTCGACTGCGGAAATGCCGTCCAGCGCGACCTGCGTCGGCGACGAGACGGCTTGCGTCTGCGATTGCGGCGCGCTGTTTTTCTTAAGCGCGCCCGACGTGGAGGACGTTTCCGAAGACGTTCCCGAAGACGCCGCTGCGTGGGCTTCCTCTTCGAGATGCACATCGACAAGACCCACGTCCATGGCGAAGCCGATCAGGCAGGCGATCAGCAGGCCCACGACGGACACGGAACAGCAGTACAGTGCCTTGCGCTTGACGTGTTTTCCAAAGTTCATGCCGACTTCACAACCTTAGATTTCAATGCCCGCATCCGTTTGCGATGATATTGCGCACCGCGTTTCACTGGGGTCAGCCTAGCGCATGGACCCGAACTTCGGGGGTAATAGGTCAAAACGACCGCGTACGTCCGATTCTGGAGAAACGGGCGGTTGTGCGATCGAAAACGCACGCTACGCGACCAGTCCGCCGAAAATCGACCACTAAAGCGGCAAAAACTAACGCCCTGCACGTCCGATTCAGAGGAATCGGACGTGCAGGGCGTTACTAGATTGCGTTAAAAGGCTTGGAGTTAGGGTGTCAGGAAGTCAGCACTCCCACCCTAATTCCAGCCGGCCCGATTCAGGCATGCGCCAGCGCGCGCATCTGCTCCGGGTCGATGACCTTCTTGTGCTCGCGGCCTTCCTTCGCGCCCTCGGCACGTTCGAACGCGTCGACCTTCTTCCAGCCGGCGAAGTCGATCGGCTTGACACCGCGGGAAGCCAGCAGACGGTCGATGGATTCCGGATCGCGGTCAGCGGCCACGCGACCGCCTTCGGCGGCCTTGGACAGGTCCTCCAGCATGTTGGTGACGATGAGCAGCGCGTCGGACTTGGTGGATCCGATCAGGCCGACCGGACCACGCTTGGCCCAACCGGTGGCGTACAGACGCTCACGCACCTGCGCGCCCTCGCCGGAGGCCTCCGTGGTGATGCGGCCGTCGCCGTTCGCGTTAGCCAGGTGCGCGCGGCGATCGTCGTACGCGATGCCCGGCGCGGAAGCCGGCTTGTAGCCGATTGCGTGATACACGGCCTGCACCGGGTACTCTTCGAATTCGCCGGTGCGAGTCATCTTGCCGTCCGCGGAAGTCGTCGTCTTCTCCACGCGAATCGCCTTGACCTTGCCGTCCGCGCCCAGCACTTCGACCGGAGCGGAATTGAAGTGGATGTAGTACTTGCGATCCGCCGGGTTGCCCTCGAAATCGGTGTCGCCGTCGTCTTCCATGTCCTCGGCCATCTCACGGATGGCGAACAGCTCCTCGACCATCTGACGGGTTAGCTTGTCCTTGCCAGCCTCCTCGATGGTGTCGTCGTCCAGATCGAAATCGTCCTCGTTGATGATCAGCTGCACACCCGGCAGCTTCTCCATCTCGCGCAGCTCCTGCACGGAGAACTTGGCCTGGGCCACGCCACGGCGGATGAACAGGTGCAGGGTCTTCGCCTTGTTGGCCTTGATGCCCTCGTACACGTTGTCCGGAATGTCGGTGCGTTCCTTCAGGTCGTCGGCGTTGCGCATCAGCTCGCGCGCCACGTCCATGGCCACGTTGCCGCCGCCGATGACGCACACGCGCTGGCCGCTCAGGTCGGGCAGCTCGTCGTCGCCGATGGCGCGCAGCATCTTGACGGCCGACTCCACGCCGAGCGCCGCTTCGCCCGGAAGGCCGAGCTTCTTATCGCTGTGGGCGCCAATGGCCAGATAAACGGCATCGAACTCGTCGCGCAGGCGGGCAAGCTGCCAGTTCAGGCCGGGCTGGGAGGCGAAGCCGTTGACCGCGAAGCCCTTCTCGCTGAGCTTCTGGCCGATCATGGCGATGTCGTCGGCGAGGTCGACTCCGGTGCCGGACGCGACGTTCGTGCCGGCGGCGGTGGCGCCGGCGAGGATGTCGTTGCCCCATGTGGACGGCTTGTCCACGCCGAAGATGCCCGCCTGGTCGATCTTCTTGCCCATGGCCTCGGCGATGAGCGGCTTGACCGTATCCCACAGGTTGATCTTCGCGTCGTCCACGACCGAATCGGGGATCGGGACGATCACCGCGAGCTCCTCGGCCGTGATCTGCACGTCCTCCCATCCGGTCTTTGACGTCTGCTTGAGTCCGCCTTCGGACACCCAGTACGCTTCGGGAAGCGAGGCGAGCACCGGCTGCGTCTTCTTCTTGCTGCTCATCGGCACCCGGCGCGCGCGGGTAAGCAGCACGCTGGACTGCGGAAGCGTCTGGATGATCTCCTGGCTGATCTCGTCGGGGATGAGCGCGCCGCCCAAGTCGCCGCGCAGGATCTGCGAGCTGAAATTGTCTGCCATATCATGTCTCCTTTGATGTGTTGATGCCGCTATCTGGCCAGCGCCGAGCGCATCCAGTCGTCCGTCTTCTTCGAAGTCGGATCCGTGCCCCCGGTCGGGTCGGCCCGCAGCAGCGGGTTGATGTGGTTGGAGTCCGTCTTCGACACGGCCTGCGCGTCGAGACGCGCCGCGAGCTTCGCGGCCTTTTCCCTGACCTCCTGCGGCGAGCCTGCGCCGATGAGGTCGAAGTCCTCCTTGGTCAGGCACTGGTGTTCTGCCATCGCCTCGGCCCATGCCTTCTGCGTGCGGATCGCGTCGAGCTGCTCCCGTGCCTCCTTGAGGTCGCGGTCCGCCTTCTCCTTCTCGCTGAGGTTCGCGTCCTCGATCTCGCGCAGCTTCACGGCCTTCGCGTCGTCGCTTTCCTTGAGCTTGGCGTTGTCGGCCCTGAGGTTGCGGATGAGATTCCACGCCTTCTCCGGGCTGAACTCCTCACCGTCGCGCTCCCATGGCGGCTTTTGGCCCGAATCGCCTGTAGGCTGGTTCGGCTCGTTGCCGGCAGCGTCGGTATCGGGCTCCTTGCCCTGGTCTTCGGTGTCGTCTGCCATGATGGTTTCCTTTCCGCCCGGCCTGCGGGCATAAGAAAAAGCCACCATGAACTTCACAGTGGCTTGGGAATTATGATTCGGAAAGGCGAAAGGCCGGGAACCTTCCACCAGACCAAAAGGTTTAAAGGGTGGAAGGCACC
>OJSQ01001676.1_pt1 | contig 22276 bp, 20 predicted proteins | sample 1599551 | NCBI WGS metagenome assembly OJSQ01 (sample SAMN04168659, study PRJEB22393) | human gut metagenome | biome: human gut microbiome; feature: stool | host: Homo sapiens | collected 2014-05-12
CGTGGGACCGCGGCGACCTGGAAACGCTGCAGAAATACTTTGGCTATACGGTGAACTCCGCGAAGGGCAAGCCCACAAACTCCGAATTCATCGCCATGATCGCCGACCGCCTCCAATTACAGGCTCAGGAAATGTGAACACTATATATCCGGGAAATGTGAACAAACCCATGCAAAAGGGGATACCTTTATGTACGCAAAAAAGGCGCCGAAGGGCGCCTTTTTTATACCTATATGATACTTTCAGTTCACGCTTATGACATCTTCCGATACATTGTGGGCAGACAGCCGTACTGGTCCTTGAAGGCGGCGGTGAATTTGCTCTGGCTTTCATAGCCTACCCGGCGGGCGACCTCCGCCACACTGGCATCCGTCTCACGGAGGAGGCGGGCGGCCTTCTCCATGCGGTGCTCTTTCAGGTGGGCAGCGATGGAGGTGCCGTACACATCCTTGAACACCTCTTTTAATGTGGTCGGGTTGATGGGGTACAGATGGCAGAGGCCCTCGATGGTGATACGCTGGTCCATGTGCGACAGCAGGTAGTCGTGGATCTCCCGGATCAGCCGGACCTGCTCCGCCTCGGCGCGCCACTGGGGACAGGCCACGTCCATGACCTGCTCGATGAGCTCGTGCAGCAGCCGGGCCTGGGCGGTGTCGGCGGCGTGGTAATAGACCTCCTTGCCGTCGCGGCGGGTGGTCAGCAGGCCGCTGTCCCGGAGGATGCGGAGGTGGTGGGAGACGGCAGGGCTGGACATATCCATCATGGCGGCGATGTTCACCACGCACTCCTCGCAGTGGCACAACAGCCAGAAAATGCGGATGCGGTTGGCGTCGCCCAGCTGCCGGAAAATATCGGAAAGCTCCTGAAAGGTGTCCTCTTTTTCCAGCATCTGGCGGACGACCTCCGTGTGGGCCGGTTCTTCGCCGTGGTAATGAGGCAGGGACGGGTTTTCCATACGATGACCTCCATTTCGCCCGAAAGGCAATGGTTTTCGCCCGGGCGGCAGAGAGTGCCGCCGGACCGTTGACATTTGCGGTCAGGTACATTATACTACGCCCAGAACGATTAAACAAGTACTTAATACTTTAAGTGCTGCGAAAGGAGTCATCACTATGAAAAAGACATACAGCATCGAAGTTGACTGCGCCAACTGCGCCAACCTGATGGAGGAAGCTGCCCAGAAGACTGAGGGCGTGGCCTCCGCCGTAGTGAACTTTATGACGCAGAAGATGATCGTGGAATTTGCGGAGGGCGCAGACCAGAAGGCCACCATGAAGGCGGTGCTGAAGGCCTGCAAGAAGGTGGAGCCGGACTGCGAGATCGAACTGTAAAACCACGCAAAGGCTTCCCTGCCGGAAGCCTTTGACATACGCCTGCGGGCGCGGGGAAGGTTTCGCCGCAGTGGCGGGGGGAGGGTTTCGCCGCCCCAGCGGCGAGCAGCTTTTTTTCAACGATGAAAGAAAGCTGCCAAAGAAAGCCGCTTGAAACTACGTTTTAAGACTTCCTTGGCGCGGGGACAAGCAGGTGTTGCGCCTGCGGGCGCGGGATGGGGCGTTTCGTGCTCCGGCACGAGTAACTTTCTTTTTTTGTAAAAAGAAAGTTACCAAAGAAAACCACTCAAACCTACGGTTTAAGGATCCCTTGGCGCGGGGCGGGCAAGTGCAAATTTGGCGGTGCTGGCTTCGCGGAATTGGCGCGGCGGTCATCACTGTCGGTCAAAAGGACTGTGCCTGCGTTCACCGGCGCGGAGGCTTCCGCGACCGCTTGCCCCAGCCACGGTAGGGGTATTTGCTTCTACCGGGTTGGCGATTATCAAATCGCGCCCATTGCGGCGCGAAGCACCGCAATGGGTAGGTGTGCCCTGCGGGCACGGGGTGTGATATGTTTGTTGTCCCGTAACACGAGAGAACAAAAGAGTTTACCGTAGTAACGGGCAGCGGCAGCGGAAAGCTGTGCAGGCACAGTCGGGGGACCGACAACGATCAGGAAAACGCCGGTTACGTGAGGGAAAGCGCGGGCGGCAGCGAACAGGCATAGCGCGCTGAAGAAGTGCAGAAACGCAGTTTCTGCCGGCGTTCTTTCCCCCATTTCTTCCGCTGTTGGAAGAAATGGGGCCGTCGGAGACAAAAGAAACGCTCGCGCCGGGGCGCGAAACTATCCCCGTCGGAGACACGTTCCGGCGCCAGGGGGCGCGAAATAGCCCCTGCGCCGTCTGCGGGCGGGACGGCGGTGCGGATACAGGAAAGGAGAAACGCTATGACGAAAAAACAAAAGAAAATGCTCATACGCATACTCATCACGGCGGCGATGCTGGTCGCGCTGTATATTATTCCGGTGACGGGGTGGCTGCGGCTGGCGCTGTATCTGACAGCGTATCTGGTCATCGGCTACGACATTCTGAAAAAGGCCGGGCAGGGCATCGTCAACGGGCGGGTGTTCGACGAGAACTTCCTGATGGCGGTGGCCACGGTGGGCGCGTTCGCGCTGGCCATCTATGAGAAAAGCGGCGACTATAACGAGGCCATCGCCGTGATGCTGTTCTATCAGATCGGCGAGCTGTTCCAGAGCTACGCGGTGGGCAAGAGCCGGAAGAACATCAGCGCGCTGATGGACATCCGGCCGGACTACGCCAACATTGAGCAGGACGGCCAGCTGGTGCAGGTGGACCCGGACGAGGTGGCCATCGGCACCGTCATCGTGGTACAGCCGGGCGAGAAGGTGCCCATCGACGGCGTCGTCACCGAGGGCAGCTCCACCCTGAACACCAGCGCCCTGACCGGCGAGAGCCTGCCCCGGGACGCCCGGGAGGGCGACGAGGTCATCAGCGGCTGCATCAACATGACCGGCGTGCTGAAGATCAGGACCACAAAGGCCTTTGGCGAGTCCACGGTGTCCAAGATCCTGGAACTGGTGGAGAACTCCAGCTCCCGCAAGTCCCGCAGCGAGGACTTTATCGCCAAGTTCGCCCGCATTTACACGCCGGTGGTATGCTACAGCGCGCTGGCGCTGGCTATTATCCCGCCGGTGATCCGGCTGGTGGGCGGCATGGACGGCCAGTGGGAGCAGTGGATATACCGTGCGCTGACGTTCCTGGTGACCAGCTGCCCGTGCGCACTGGTGGTCAGCATTCCCCTGAGCTTCTTCGCCGGTATCGGCGGCGCCAGCCATGAGGGCATCCTGATCAAGGGCTCCAACTATCTGGAGACGCTGTCCCAGGTAAAGACGGTGGTGTTCGACAAGACCGGCACGCTGACCAAGGGTGTGTTCGAGGTGACGGCGGTACACCACAGCGACATGGACGAGCAGAAGCTGCTGGAATACGCGGCGCTTGCGGAGTGCGCCTCCTCCCATCCCATCAGCAAGAGCCTGCAGAAAGCCTACGGCAAGGCCATCGACCGCAGCCGCGTGACGGACATCCAGGAGAGCAGCGGCCACGGCGTCACCGCCGTGGTGGACGGCCACACGGTGGCCGCCGGCAACAGCAAGCTGATGGTCCAGCTGGGTATTCCCTATCACGACTGCCACAGCGTGGGGACCATCATCCACATGGCGGTGGACGGGCAGTACGCGGGGCACATCGTGATCTCCGACGTGGTGAAGCCCAACGCCAAGGCGGCCATCGCCGCGCTGCATAAGGCGGGCGTGGAAAAGACCGTCATGCTCACCGGCGACGCCAAGAAGGTGGCGGACGCGGTGGCGGCGGAGCTGGGCGTGGACGAGGTACACAGCGAGCTGCTGCCCGGGGACAAGGTGGCGCAGGTGGAGCAGCTGCTGGGCGACCAGCGCGGGAAGGCCAAGCTGGCCTTCGTGGGCGACGGCATCAACGACGCGCCGGTGCTGAGCCGGGCGGATATCGGCATCGCCATGGGCGCCATGGGCAGCGATGCGGCCATCGAGGCGGCGGACGTGGTGCTGATGGACGACGAGCCCATGCAGATCGCCAAGGCCATCCACATCTCCCGGAAGTGCATCGGCATCGTGTATCAGAACATCGTGTTCGCGCTGGCGGTGAAGTTCGCCTGCCTGGTGCTGGTGGCCATCGGCGCAGCCAATATGTGGGCGGCCATCTTCGCCGACGTGGGCGTGATGGTGCTGGCGGTGCTGAACGCCATACGGGCCCTGCGGGTGAAAAATCTGTGAGTGAAAAAAGGACCGGCTCTCGCCGGTCCTTTTTAGCGCCTAACATTTTTGTATGAATTGCGTAAAGTGTGAAAATGGGGGTAGCATTTTCGGGGGGAGGCTGGTATAATGTGCGGGTAACAGTTGTTGATTTATGTTGTCAACATAATATAGCATATTAGATATGCTTGTAAAACTTTCACATTTATATTAGTTGCATAGGAGAAACATATGGAGACCTATAAGAGACGGCGGGGAGACCGGAAGGACGGCCGGCTGCTGCGGGAGCTGGATTCCCTGCACTTCATCACCGGCATCATCTACCCCAACCGGTGCGATAATGAGGCGTACATCTCCGTGAAGGTGGACCTGACCGCCATGAACGCGTATCTGGCCAGGAAGAATGCGGAGGAGACGGACTTTCCCTACACCATGTTCCACATCGTGGTGGCGGCGCTGGAGAAAACCATCACCCTGCGGCCGAAGCTGAACCGCTTTATCGTGAACAGCAATTTCTATCAGCGGAACGAGGTGTCCGCCGCGTTCGTGGTGAAGAAGCAGTTTTCCGACAAGGGCGCGGAGGCGCTGGCCTTCCTCCATGGGAAGGAGACGGACACGGTGACGGAGGTACACGACTACATCCGCCGGCAGGTGACGGAGTGCCGCAGTGAGAAGGTGGATGCCTCCACCGCGGGCATGGATATGTTCAATAAGATGCCCCGGTGGATGGGAAAGGCCATCGTGCGGTTCCTGATGTTCCTGGATCGCCACGGCTGGGTGCCGTCCGACCTCATCGCCACCGACCCCTATTACAGCTCTGTGGTCATTTCGAACCTGGGGTCCATCAAGCTCAAGTGCGGATACCACCATCTGACCAACTGGGGCACCTGCTCCCTGTTCTGCATCATCGGTGAAAAGAAGAAATCGCCGTTTATCAATGAGGACGGCACCGTGACCATGCGGGAGACGCTGGAGCTGGGACTGACCATTGACGAGCGGTTGGCGGACGGCTATTACTACTCCAAGTCTGTGCGGCTGCTGGAGTATCTGCTGACACACCCGGAGGAGCTGGAAAAGCCCATGAGCGAGGAGGTACAATATGAGTGAAGTAAAGACCCCGTGGAAGGACTATATGGGCGATGTGCCCATGCACCTGGACTATTTCCAGGGCAGTATGTTCGAGGCCGTGGAGCGCATGGCCGAGCTGTATCCCAACAACATCGCCTTTGATTTCATGGGCAAGTCCACCACCTATAAAAAGATGGTGCAGGAGATCGAGAAGTGCGCCAAGAGCCTGAAGACCCTGGGCGTGCGGCCCGGCGACAAGGTGACCATCGCCATGCCCAACTGCCCCCAGGCCATCTATATGTTCTACGCGGTGAACCTGGTGGGCGGCATCGCCAACATGATCCACCCCCTGTCGGCGGAGAAGGAGATCGAGTTCTATCTGAACGCCTCCGAGTCCACCACGGCCATCACGCTGGATCAGTTCTACGACAAGTTCGAGCACATCCGGCAGAACACCGGCATCATCAACATCATCATCGCCTCCGTAAAGGACGCGCTGAGCCGCACCATCCGGGCGGGCTATATGCTCACCGAGGGGCGGAAGATCCAGAAGATCCCCGAGGACGCGCCGGTCATCCGGTGGAAGGAATTTATGGATATGTCCCGGTACTGCTTCTACAAGAACTACCGGGTGGAGCGAGGCTACAACGATCCCGCGGTCATTCTGTACTCCGGCGGCACCACCGGCACCACCAAGGGCATCGTGCTGACCAACGGCAACTTCAACGCACTGGGCCAGCAGATCATCGCCACCAACCCCATGTTCCGGCCCGGCGACCGGATGCTGGCGGCCATGCCCCTGTTCCACGGCTTCGGTCTGGGCGTGTGCGTGCACTCCATGCTGAGCCAGGGCGGACGGTGCATCCTTATCCCCCGCTTCACCGCCAAGAGCTATGCCAAGCAGATCGTGAAGTACAAGTGCAACTTTATCGCCGGCGTGCCCACGCTGTATGAGGCGCTGCTGCGCCTGCCCAGCATGGACGGCGCGGACCTGAGCAGCCTGAAGGGCGTGTTCTCCGGCGGCGACAGCCTGTCTATCGAGCTGAAGAAGAAGTTTGACAAGTTCCTGTACGATCACCACGCGGTCATTCAGGTCCGCGAGGGCTACGGCACCACCGAGACGGTGACGGCCTGCTGCCTGACGCCCACCAATATCTACAAGGAGGGCTCCATCGGCCTGCCCTTCCCCGACACCTATATCAAGATCGTGGAGCCGGACACCGACAAGGAGGTGCCCTACGGCACCGAGGGCGAGATCCTGCTGGCGGGTCCCACCGTCATGAAGGCGTACATGAACAATCCCGAGGAGACGGCCCGCACCCTGCGGACGCACGACGATGGCCTGACCTGGGTGTACACCGGCGACCTGGGCACCATGGACGACCAGGGCTTCATCTACTTCAAGGGCCGCGCCAAGCGGATGATCATCACCTCCGGCTACAACGTCTATCCCGGCCAGCTGGAGAACATTCTGGACGCCCATGAGGACGTGCAGATGAGCTGCATCATCGGCGTGCCCGATCCCTATAAGATGCAGAAGGTCAAGGCCTTCGTGATGCTCAAGCCCGGCGTGCCCGCCAGCGACGCCACCAAGCAGACGCTGCTGGACTACTGCCGCAAGCACGTGGCCAAGTACGCCATGCCCTACGACATCGAGTTCCGGGATGAGCTGCCCAAAACCCTGGTGGGCAAGGTGGCCTACCGGGTGCTGGAGGACGAGGAGAAGGCGAGGATCGCCGCCCAGGCAGCGCAGCCGGAGGCGTGAGCGCCCTCCCCACCGCATAAAACAGAAAAGGAGACTGCCTGCCATGGAAGTGGAGCTGATACGGCAATACACACTGATCGTAGACTTTCTGGGCCACGTGCTGGGCCCTGACTATGAGATCGCCCTGCACGAGCTGGAGGACGACTCCAACCGGATCATCGCCATCGCCAACGGAGAGCTGACCGGACGGCACATCGGCTCCCCTCTCAGCAACAAAATGCTGGAGTTCGTGGCTGGGAACCTGTACGAGACGCAGAACTATGTGCTGAACTTTGAGTCCGTGTCCGCCACGGGCAAGACCATGTGCTCCAACTCCATGTTCATCAAGGGACGGCACGGGGAACTGTCCGGCCTGCTGTGCATCAACTTTGACGCCAGCCGGTATGAGGAGCTGAGCCGCAGGGTCATGGAGCTGTGCGGCGGCGGCGTGAAGCGGGGCGTACCCAGCGGCACGCGGCTCATCGCCGACGGCAACGACCCGGTGGAGACACCGGTACGCAGCGGCTATCCCACGTCCATCGCCGGCGCCACCGCCAGCATCGTATCCCAGGTGGTGGCCAACTACCCGGTGGAGGTGGACCGCCTGACCCAGGACGAGAAGATGGAGATCATGGACATTCTGAACCGCAAGGGCGTGTTCCTGCTGAAGGGATCCGTGAGCCATGTGGCACAGACGCTGCACAGCAGCGAGGCCAGCATCTACCGATATCTGGGCAAACTGAACAACAAGTGAAAAAGGGCGCCCGCGGGCGCCCTTTTTTCCTTTCAAACATTGACCGGAAAACAGAAATGCTATATAATGTATAGTCACAAACAAGGACTGGAGGCGACAGGATTGAAAACAAAGACCATCGTCCATAAATCAGCCGCACCCATCTACGCCGCGGCGGTGACGTGGGTGCTGTACGCACTGCTGTTTCCGCTGTATCAGGTGGGACACTTCCTGCTGGCGGCGGCGGCTTCCGCCGTGGTGGCGCTGATCGCCCGGATGTTCTGCCGGGATGTGACCGAGACCGTGGAGGTACCGGAGGAACCGGCGAGCACCGGCAATGTGGACCTGGACAAGGCCATCGCCGAGGGCGACGCGGCCATCAAGGCCATGCGGGCGCTGAACGACCGCATACAGGACGAGACTATCTCCGGCCAGATCGACCGGCTGGAGGAGGTCAGCGGCAAGATATTCGACTATGTGAAGGCGCACCCGGAGAAGCTGCCGCAGATCCGGAAATTCATGTCCTACTATCTGCCCACCACGCTGAAGCTGCTCCGCAGCTACGACGAGCTGAGCCGTCAGGGTGTGTCCGGCCAGAACATCACCGGCACCATGGAGAAGGTAGAGGGCATGATGGCCACCATCGTGCTGGCTTTTGAAAAGCAGCTGGACAGTCTGTTCGGCGACCAGGCCATGGATATATCCACGGACATCACGGTACTGGACAACATGATGGCACGGGAGGGTCTGACCGGCGGCGACGCCGTGCACCAGGCGGCCCAGGAAAACCCAGTGGCCGACCCCCAGCCGGAGTTGGATATCCGCAATGCCGGGGACGCGCAAACACAGCCGCCCCAGGCGGAGGACAGCGTGGACGCCGGGAACGGCATCACGCTGGAGCTGTGAGAACAATGTGTATAACTTTGTGAGAATATAACAGAAAGGAAACAACCGCCATGACCGATAACATGATGCCCGAGCTGACCCTGACCCCTGACGATACCGCTACTGCCGCCGCAGTGGAGGTGCCCTCCCTGACGCTGACGCCGGAGGCCCCGGAGGTCCCCAAGGAGGAGGAAAAGAAGATCGAGCCGGTGGAGATGGACGACAAGCTGCTGACCGAGGAGGAAAAGCAGGCGGTGGAGGCCTTCTCCCACAAGATCGACATCCGCGACACCAACCAGGTGCTGCAGTACGGCGCCGCGGCACAGAAGAGCGTGGCGTCCTTCTCCGAGAACGCGCTGAACAACGTCCGCAGCAAGGACATGGGCGAGATCGGCGAGGACCTGAGCCGCCTGGTGGTGGAGCTGAAGGGCTTTGGCGAGGAGGACGAAAAGAAGGGGCTGTTCGGCCTGTTCAAGAAGGCCAGCAACAAGCTGGAGACCATGAAGGCCCAGTACAGCAAGGTCGAGGCCAATGTGGACAAGATCGCCCAAAATCTGGAGAACCATCAGATCACGCTGCTGAAGGACGTGGCCATGTTCGACCAGATGTATGAGCTGAACCTGAAGTATTACAAGGAACTGACCATGTACATCCTGGCCGGCAAGAAGCGGCTGGCCGAGGTGCGCTCCACGGAGCTGGAGGCGCTGCGGAAGAAGGCGGAGCAGTCCGGTCTGGCCGAGGACGCCCAGGCCTACAACGACCTGGTGAACCTGTGCAACCGCTTTGAGAAGAAGCTGCACGATCTGGAGCTGACCCGCATGGTATCCGTGCAGATGGGCCCCCAGACCCGGCTTTTGCAGAACAACGACACGCTGATGATCGAGAAGATCCAGTCCTCCCTGGTGAACACCATCCCCCTGTGGAAGAGCCAGATGGTGCTGGCCCTGGGCATGGAGCACGGCCGTCAGGCTACCGCCGCACAGAATGCCGTCACCGAGATGACCAACGATCTGCTGAAGAAGAACGCCGATACGCTGAAGATGGGCACCATCGCCACCGCCAAGGAGGCCGAGCGCTCCATCATCGATATCGAGACGCTGCAGCACACCAACCAGCAGCTGATCTCCACCCTGGACGAGGTGCTGAACATCCAGAAGGAGGGCGCGGCCAAGCGCAAGGAGGCCGAAGTCGAGCTGGGCAAGATCGAGGGCGAGCTGAAGCAGAAGCTGCTGGAGCTGCGGAGCTGATCGAAACACACAAACCGTCAGCCCAGCTCGACCGTGCGGCGAAGCCGCACACGCGCCGGACGGCGCGCACAAGCGCTTCGGCTTGCCGAAGCCTTGCCGCAGGACGAATTCATTTCGTCCGAGGATGTCAGATCATCCGGGGTCCCCGTTTTGCGCGCAGCACAAAACGGGGCGCTGGGTAAGATCGAGGGTGAGCTGAAGCAGAAGCTCATGGAGCTGCGGGGATAACCACAGCCTGTTCGTAGGGGACGGCGTCCCCGACGTCCCTCAGCGCGAAGCGCTGCCATTCGTAGGGGCGGACGACTCTGTCCGCCCCTACCCTGCGGCGCTCCTCCAACGCAAGAAGACCTCTGACAAACATCTCCCTCCAAAGGAGGAAACTACATGGAATTTTTCAAAAAACGCGGCGTGGCACTGGTGGTGCTGGCGCTGGCTATTGCTGGCGCGGTGTTCATCGGCCAGAGCCGCAAGGACGGCTTTATCGCCAAGAAGCCCACGGAGCTGCTGGACGTGCAGTACCAGGACTGGATCTGTGACGAGGCCGGTCTGCTGAACGGACAGACGGAGCAGCTGATCCGGGACTACAACGACAGCTGGAACAGCAAGTATTACGCCATTACGGCGGTGGCCAGCATCGACCATCTGACCGGTTGGGACGCGGAGGATTACGCCGCCAACCTGGGCGAGAAGTGGGGGCTGGGACGCAACGACATGATACTGCTGCTGGTGAAGGACGGCGACTGGCAGGTCTACTGCGGCGACAATGTGGGCTACACCATGACCGACACCCAGCAGAACCAGCTGCGGCAGGCCATTGAGACCACCTATTACAGCGGCGATTTCGACAGTGCCGTGACAGCCTTCTTCCGGCAGGCGGACGTGTTCTACGCCCAGGCGAAGCTGGACGGCGGCGACAGCAATGACAGCGGCTGGTACGCCCCGGCGGCACCGGCGGCAAGCAGCGGCGGCACGTCCATCGGCAGCGTGGTGGTGCTGATCATCGGTATCTTCTTGGTGTGGATGGTGCTGGATGCTCTGCGGTACAGCCGCTATCGCCGGCGGTATATCGTGGGCGCACCGGTGAATGTGGTGCGTCCGGTGTACTATCCCATTTTCTGGGGCAGACGGTACGCGCCGCCCCGGCCTCCCAGAGCACCCCGACCCCCACGTCCGCCTCACGGCGGAGGACCGCGACCGCCCTACGGCGGCGGGCCCCGGCCTCCCATGGGCGGCGGCCCGAGGCCCGGCGCACCGCGACCGCCCCGGCCCAATAGCCGGCCCGGCGGCGGTCCGAGACCCAGCGCGCCCCGGCCCAGCCGGCCCAGTCGTCCCAGCGGCGGCAGCGGGTTCAGCGGCGGCGGCTTCGGCGGCGGTTCCCGCGGCGGAGGAAGCTCCCGAGGCGGCGGCTTTGGCGGCGGCGGTTTCGGCGGCGGCAAGCGTCGGTAAGCATAGTAAAAACACCCGGCCTGACGGCCGGGTGTTTTTGCGCTGCGGGGCCTTCGACCGGGGGTGTTTACTCCGAAGAGCTGACGGAAGCTACCGCACCTGGGTGATGAACTGCTCCAGGCCCTGCCGCAGCAGGGACGAGGCGGCCTGTCCCTCCCCCGCCTCGATATGGGCGGTGAATTGGGCCAGCCGTTCCAGACAGCGGTCGATGCCGGTAAGCTGGATATACTCCTTCCAGAACTCCAGGTTCACCCGGGTAAAGGCGTTGAACAGCAGCGGTGTGATGGTGTTGCCGCTGAGAAAGGTGATGCCCCGGTGGTAGCGGAACAGGGCCTCGGCCAGCGCATCCGTCCCCTCCTGCGCCGCCTGCTCCGCCTGGCGCTGTAAGGCCTGCAGCGCTGCCATGTCTGCCGGTGTGTGCCGCGCAGCCAGCTCCTCCATGGCGGGGCCCTCCAGATAATAGCGCAGCTGAAGGATACTGCCCGCCGTTTTGGCATCCGGGAGACCGCCATGGAAATCCATGATGGCACGCAGCGTTTCCAGGCTGCCGGTCTGGGCGTAGTCCGCCACGGTGACGCCGCGGCGGGAGGCGATGTCCAGAAAGCCGAGACGATGCAGTTCCCGCAATCCCTCATGGACCACGGTCTTGCTGATCTTCATCTCATCCGCCAGCTCACGCTCAGTGGGCAGCCGATCCCCCGGGCGCAGCTCGCCGGAGAGGATCATGCCCTCCAGCTGCTGGATGAATAGCTCCTTGACGGTAGGGGCGACGATCTCACGAAAGGCCATAGCTCATGCTCCTTTGCTTTCTTTTCTGGTCCGACCAGGACCATATAAAAAGTTATCACACCTTTGGCAGAAAAGTCAATAGGATATTGGCAGAAAAGTTGGTATTATAGGTACAATAGAGCTTAAAATCATAACGCTGCTCCCCTATGAGAGAAAAATATCTCTGGTCAGAGCAGCAGATAACGGAGGAGAGAGACGATGCGCGACATCAACGGCAGCAAGCCTACCAGCTTCCCCCTGGACGAGGAAAAGCTCTCGTTCAAGATCCCCTGTCCCGACCGGCCGCCCCGGGAGAAGATCCTGAAGCTGGGCAGCATGATCACCAACCGCATTGGCCTGAAGGCCACCGCTGACGACCCCGAATACTGGGGACTGGATGCGCTGGTGACCGATGAGATGGCGGACGTGGCACTGAAAATGGGCGTCCGCAAGCCCAAGACCCTTGAGCAGCTGATGAAGCTGACGAAGATGGAACGCGAGCCCCTGCAGAAGCTGCTGGACGAAATGGCCTGGCTGGGTCTCATTGAGTACAACTGGGAGAACCTGGACGGCAAAAACCCGAACCACGAGAAGCGGTACATCCTGCCCCTGTTCGTGCCCGGCAGCGCCGAGTTCCTGAATATGCGAAAGAGCCAGATCGACGCGCACCCGGAGGTGGCGGCGTTCTTTGAGCGCATGACCATGCTGCCCCTGGAGAAGATCACCCCCATGGTGCCTCCCGGAGGCGCGGGCATCGGTATGCACGTGATCCCGGTGGAGAAGGCCATCGAGACGGAGCAGGAGGCCATCGGGCTGGAGAAGATCTCCTACTGGCTGCACAAGTATGAAGGCAAGTACGCCAAGAGTATGTGCTCCTGCCGCGCCAGCCGCGACAAGCTGGGCGAGGGCTGCGGCGACGATGTGGAGAACTGGTGCATCGCCGTGGGAGACATGGCCGACTATGTGGTGCAGACCCAGCGGGGCGAGTACATCACCTATGACGAGGCGATGGCCATATTCAAGCAGGCGGAGGACAACGGCTTCGTCCACCAGATCACCAACATCGACGGCGAGCAGAAGATCTTTGGTATCTGCAACTGCAACGTCAACGTGTGCAACGCCCTGCGGACCAGCCAGATGTTCAACACGCCCAATATGTCCCGCAGCGCCTATGTGGCCGCGGTGGAGACGGAGAAGTGCGTGGCCTGCGGGCGCTGCGTGGAGAACTGTCCCGCCGGCGCGGTGAAGCTGGGCCAGAAGCTGTGCACCAAGGACGGCTATATCGAGTATCCCCGGGCCGAGCTGCCCGACGAGGTGAAGTGGGGCCCGGAGAAGTGGAGCATCGACTATCGGGACCGCAACCGCATCAACTGCTACGACACCGGCACCGCACCCTGCAAGACCGCCTGCCCCGCCCACATCGCCGTGCAGGGCTATCTGAAGCTGGCGGCACAGGGCAAGTACCGGGAGGCTTTGCAGCTCATCAAGCGGGAGAACCCATTTCCTGCCGTGTGCGGCCGCATCTGCAACCGCCGGTGCGAGGATGCCTGCACCCGCGGCACCGTGGACGAGGCCGTGGCCATCGACGAGGTAAAGCGCTTTATCGCCCAGCAGGATCTGGACGCGGAGACGCGCTTCATCCCGGAGAAGGTCATTCCCAAGGTGGACGGCGAATTCAGCGAAAAGATCGCCATCATCGGTGGAGGCCCCGCCGGCATGAGCTGCGCCTACTATCTGGCGGAAAAGGGCTATCGCCCCACTGTGTTTGAAAAGGAGAGCCGCCCCGGCGGTATGCTGATGAACGCCATTCCCTCCTTCCGTCTGGAGAAGGATGTGGTGGAGGCGGAGATCGACGTGCTGCGCGCGCTGGGCGTGGAGTTCCGCTGCGGCGTGGAGGTGGGTAAGGACATCACCATTGCCCAGCTCCGTGAGGAGGGCTACAAGGGCTTCTATGTAGCCGTCGGATTGCAGCACGGCGGCGCCCTGGCCGTGCCCGGCGGCGACGCGGAGAACGTGATCTCCGGCATCGACTTCATCCGCGGCGTGCATCTGCGGGACGAAAAGGCGCTGAAGGGCCGGGTGGTGGTCGTCGGCGGCGGCAACATCGCGGCCGACGTGGCCCGCACCGCCGTGCGCTGCGGCGCGGAGAGCGTGAGCCTGTACTGCCTGGAGGGCTATGAGGAGATGCCTATGGGCGAGGAGGATCGAAGCGAGTGCGAGCGCGAGGGTATCGCCATTTACGCCGGATGGGGCCCCAAGGAGGTCCAGACCGAGAACGGCAAGGCCGCCAACATCGCCTTTGTCAAGTGCCTGAGCGTCAAGGACGAAAGCGGGCGCTTCGCGCCGGTGTACGATGAGAACACCGTGCAGATGGCCCCCTGCGGCACGGTGCTGTACTGCATCGGCCAGAAGGCGGAATGGAAGACGCTTCTCGCGGGCACCCAGGTGGAATTCAACCCCAACGGCACCGCCAAGGCCGATCCCGTCACCTATCAGACGGCTGAACCGGACATCTTCGTGGGCGGCGATGCCTATACCGGCCAGAAGTTCGCCATCGATGCCATTGCCGCCGGCAAGCAGGGCGCGATCAGCCTGCACCGCTATGTGCAGGGCGCCACGCTGACCATCGGCCGCGACCGCCGGCAGTTCATCGAGCTGGACAAGAAAAACGCGCTGATCGCCGTGGACAGCTACGACAACACGCCGCGCCAGCGCATCGGCTACAACGACGCCCTGCGTAAGACCTTCCGGGACGAGCGCGTGGCCTTCACCGCCGAGCAGGTGAAGGCGGAGACAGCCCGATGCCTGGGCTGCGGCGCCAGCATCGTGGACCCCAACAAGTGCATCGGCTGCGGCGTGTGCACCACCAAGTGCGCCTTTGACGCCATCCACCTGCACCGGGAGCGTCCGGAGTGCAGCACCATGTACGCCTGCGAGGACAAGATGAAGGCCATCCTGTCCTATATGATCAAGCGGAACATCAAGATCAAGAAGGCGGAGCGCAGGGCCAAGAAAGCGGCCAAGTAATATGCACGAGCTGGGCATTGTTTTCCACGTGATCAAGACCGTGGAGCGCGTGGGCGCGGAGAATGACCTGACCCGCGTGGCGGGCGTAACGCTGGAGCTGGGCGAGGTGTGCGGCGCCATCCCAAGGGAGCTGATCAGCTGCTGGGACTGGGCCGTGCAGAAGTCCGACCTGCTGCGGGGCGCGCAGCTGCACATCGACACGCTGCCCGCTGTGACACACTGCGGCGGCTGCGGTGCGGACTACCCCACTGTGGCCCACGGGCGGGTCTGCCCCCACTGCGGCAGCGAGGATACCTGGCTGCTGCGGGGCAGCGAGATCAGCATTAAAGAGATAGAGGGTGCGTAGTATGGATACCTATAAGATCATCGAAGTAAAAGAGAGCGTGTTTGCCGACAACGACCGGGAGGCGGCACGGGTACGGGAGGCGCTGAAGCAAAAGGGAACGTTCCTGCTGAACCTGATGTCCTCCCCCGGCAGCGGTAAGACCACAACGCTGCTGCGGACCATCGAGGCGCTGAAGGACGAGCTGCGCATGGGCGTGATGGAGGCGGACATCGACTCGGACGTGGATGCCGCCGCTATTGCCGGCGCCGGGGTGCGGTCTATCCAGCTGCACACCGGCGGGATGTGCCATCTGGACGCGGGTATGACGGAACAGGGCCTGCGGGAGATCGGCACGGACGATCTGGACCTGGTGGTGCTGGAAAATGTGGGGAACCTGGTGTGTCCGGCGGAGTTTGACACCGGCGCGGTGAAGAACGCCATGATCCTCTCCGTACCGGAGGGCCACGACAAGCCCCTGAAGTACCCCCTGATCTTCACCGTGTGCGATGTGCTGCTCATCAACAAGACCGACGTGCTGCCCTATTTCGACTTCGACATGGAGAAGGTGATCGAATACGCCCACCGGCGCAATCCGAAGCTGGAGGTCTTCCCGGTATCGGCCAAGACCGGCGAGGGTATGGACGCCTGGTGCGACTGGCTGCGTAAGCAGGTGAAGGACTGGCAAGCATGACAAAAGGCCCCGCGGCTTTGGGGTGTCTTTTCCTTTTATGAACGGCGTCTGCAGGTCAAAAGTCGGCCTTGTAAATCCAGGCGGTTTGGTTTATAATACTATGTACTGTCAAAACGGCTGCGGAATGCAACGCAGAAGAACATAGAAAAGGTGAGAATGATATGGAACGAATGAGAATTGCCGCGATCTTCGCCGATCAGGAGTCCCTGGGCGGCAAGGACGTGACCGTGTGCGGCTGGGCACGCACCATCCGCGACATGAAGACCTTTGGCTTCATCGAGCTGAACGACGGCTCCTGCTTCAAGAACCTGCAGGTGGTCATGTCCGCCGAGGAGCTGGCCAACTATAAGGACATCGCCGCACAGAACGTTGGCGCGGCACTGATCGTCAAGGGCACCGTGGTGCTGACGCCGGATGCCAAGCAGCCCCTGGAGGTGAAGGCCCACAGCATCGAGGTAGAGGGAAAGTCCACGCCGGATTACCCCCTGCAGAAGAAGCGTCACAGCGTGGAATTCCTGCGGACCATCCAGCACCTGCGGCCCCGTACCAACCTGTTCTCCGCCACGTTCCGCGTCCGCTCCGTGGCGGCCTACGCAGTACATGAGTTCTTCCAAAGCCGGGGTTTCGTGTATGTACAGACCCCCATCATCACCGGCAGCGACTGCGAGGGTGCCGGCGAGATGTTCCAGGTGACCACCCTCGACCTGAACAACGTCCCCAAGACCGAGGACGGGCAGGTGGATTACACCCAGGACTTCTTCGGCAAGAAAACCAGCCTGACCGTGTCCGGCCAGTTGAATGCGGAGAACTTCGCCATGGCCTTCGGCGATGTGTATACCTTCGGCCCCACCTTCCGTGCGGAGAACTCCAACACCCAGCGCCATGCCGCCGAGTTCTGGATGATCGAGCCGGAGATGGCCTTCTGCGACCTGGCCGGTGACATGGATGTGGCCGAGGCCATGATCAAGCACATCATCCGCCGGGTGCTGGAGCGTTGCCCTCAGGAGATCGACTTCTTCAACAGCTTCGTGGACAAGGGGCTGAAGGAGCGTTTGGAGCACGTGGCGTCCAGCGACTTTGGCCGGGTCAGTTATACCGACGCGGTGGAGATCCTGAAGAAGAATAATGACAAGTTCGACTACAAGGTGGAGTGGGGCACCGACCTGCAGACCGAGCACGAGCGGTATCTTACCGAGCAGGTATTCAAAAAGCCCGTGTTCGTCACCGACTATCCCAAGGAGATCAAGGCATTCTATATGCGGTTGAACGATGACGGAAAGACCGTGGCCGCGGCAGACTGCCTGGTGCCCGGCATCGGCGAGATCATCGGCGGCAGCCAGCGCGAGGAGCGTCTGGAGCTGCTGGAGAGCCGTATCAGGGAGCTGGGCATGAACCCGGAGGATTACTGGTGGTACTGCGACCTGCGTCGCTACGGTTCCTGCCGTCACGCCGGCTTCGGCCTGGGCTTCGAGCGCATGGTGATGTACCTCACGGGCGTCAGCAACATCCGCGACGTGGAGCTGCACCCCCGCACGGTGGGCAACGCGGAATTTTAAGCGAAAGCCAAAAGAGCACTCATAGGGTGCTCTTTTTATCTGTACGAAAAAGGCGCGCAGGGGGGCAAAAGCCTCTCTGCGCGCTGGTACCCCCGGCCAGGCCCTAACTGGCGGCCTACCGATTAGAAGTAGCGATTATAACTTATACGTCGTCAATCGTAGTCCTTCACGACTCTCGTAGTACACCGAATTACACAGTCTTCAGGGGAGCAATCTCTTCATTCAACATTGTTGATACTCCGCTATATCTGCTGGTATTTCATAGTGCAATTAGCAAAATGTTAGCAGTTTTACAGAGGAGTCAAAATCTAAATCAGTTGGTTCGATTTTGAATTATAGCATAGAACCATCGTGAATGGAAGTATTTTTGGAGGTTTTCATGTCAGAATATACACTTGAGATCAAACAGATCGTAGATTATCCACGATGCTGGATCTACCGGCAGTTCGTACAAGCCTTGATAGCAGACCGGAGCATTCGCGTGAGCGGAGACTCCGGCCTTTTTTATTTTGTCGTGCTATGCGCCTATGCCAACTTCTGCACCTCATACAAGCGCATTGATGGCATTAGTTACACCATCTACCCCGGCGAATGGATCATGTCTGTGGAGGAATTGTCCCGGTATTTCCGAACACGCTTCCGCCGCCAGACCTTGGCCGCTTTGGAGGGACTGCAAAAGAAAGGGCTTATCAGTTTTCTTGTTCTCGGACATGGAAAGCTGGTCAAATTTAAGATTCGCGGCTGGCGGCGTCACAACACGATTCTCGACTACAATGCGCCCTGTCAGAAGGATAAGGAGGTCGAACGATGAAAAAGACTGCACAGGGACCCAAAGTGACCGAGAATCCTCTGTACCATGATAAGCCAGCACGTTCAGACCGGTAGAAATCGCCGCTCCCGCATGATATGATAAGCTTGAAGAAAAGTTTTCCTGTCCACGCAATGAATGGTTATTTTTGTTGTCTATATAAGTGAAAGGCCTTTACGCAGAAAGAAGGGAGGGCGCAATGAAAGACCATGAGATCATAGAATTGTACTGGGCGCGTAACGAGAGCGCGATTACCGCCACCACAGAAAAGTACGGGAACTACTGCCATACGATTGCATATAACATACTGCGTAACAAAGAGGATGCGGAGGAATGTGCCAACGACACATATCTCGGCGCATGGAATTCGATCCCGCCGCAGCGTCCGAGCCGTTTGTCGATCTACTTAGGGAAAATCACGCGCAACCTCGCTCTGAACCGTTATAAGCGGTATACTGCCGAAAAACGCGGACACGGACAAGTAGTCCTCGCGCTGTCTGAGTTGGAAGCCTGCGTTCCTTCGGAAACGACTGTGGAGCAGACCATCGAAGAAAATGAGTTGGCTGCCGCCATTGACCGCTTCCTGTATGCAAAGCCCAAGCTGAACCGTAACATTTTTGTCCGCAGATACTATCATCTCTATGCAATACGGGATATTGCGGACGCATACGGAATGAGCGAGAGCAAGGTGACGTCTTTGCTTTTCCGTATGAGAAACGAACTAAGACGATTTCTTGAAAAGGAGGGAATTATGCTATGAAAACCGAAGTTCTTCTTCGTTCGATCGGAAAGATCAATGACGAGCTTATCGCTGACGCGGAAAGCGAAGCAAATACCAAAAGAAAGCCCGGTTGGGCTAAGCTTGGAACAATGGCTGCCTGCCTTGCACTGGTTCTCTGTACCGGCATCGCCACACATGCCATCCGAAGCAATGCGACAGCAGGCACCTTCACAATGGATGTCAACCCCAGCGTGGAATATACGATTGCCAAGAGCGGCGCCGTCAAGAGCATCCGCAGCCTGAACAGCGATGCGGAAAATGCGCTCAGCGATGTTGCGCTGGGAAAGCAGAGTGTCGAGACCGCTCTAACGCGCACGGTCGCCGCCTACGAGGCCTGCGGATATATGGAAAACGGCGAAGCGACGGTTCTGATCTCTTTTGATTCCCGTCTTGATGCGAACGCCGAGCTAAAGGCATCGCTCTCCGCGGAGATCCAGCAGGCTCTGGAGCAGACCGATGCCGTCGGCACGCTGGTTTTCCACTCCGAACTGACGGAAAACGCCGAAGTGGCGAAGATCGCCGAGGAATTCCATGTTTCCCTTGGCCGCGCCGACTGGATCCTCACCGCAGCAAACAAAACCGGGCTGCCCACGGACGAGGTTGCCCGCATGTCGTTGGACGAGCTTCTTAAATTCCAAGAGGTCTCCGGCATTTCTTCTGTCTGCGTATCGAAGTTCATCTCCTTGGAGGAAGCAAAGAAGATTGCACTGAAGGACGCCAAACTGGATGAACTGACGCAGAAGATCGTGTTCACCCGAGAGGAGCTGAGCCGCAATCAGGGCAAGCCCTGCTACCTGCTGGAGTTCTACACCGGGACGAATCAATATTTCTACCAAATCGACGCAAAGAGCGGCAGCATTATTTACGCCGGGAAATATATCACGCTTTCCGAAGCGAAAAAAATCGCCCTGGATGATGCCGGATGCGAGGATAAAGTCAGCTTTACCGAGGAAACCCTTGTGAGCGGCGGCATCAAAACGCCTTACTACCGGCTCGTCTTTGCCGATGCAAAAACACAGTGGACATACCGCATTGATGCGGTGCTGGGCACTGTGTTGGAGAAGCAACAGAAAGAAATCGTGACAACGGACTTCATCTCTTTGGAGGAGGCGAAGGAGATCGCCTTGAAGGATGCCGGACTTAATGAAGCTACACAAAAGATCGTGTTCACCCGAGAGGAGCTGAACCGCAATTCAGGCAAGCCCTGCTACATCCTGGAGTTCTACACCGCGAAGAAGCAGTATTCCTACAAGGTGGACGCCAAGAACGGCAGCATCATCGAGGCTTACCACTTCATTCTTCTGGCGGACGCGAAGAAAATCGCACTGGACGACGCCGGGGTCAATGTGAAGGTGGTCTTCATGACAGAGGAGCTGGTTGCCGGCGGCATCAAGTCACCCTACTATTACTTCGTCTTTGAAAGTGACTCAGCTCGCTGGACTTACAAAATTGACGCCGTTCTGGGCGTGATCATGGATAAGTCCTGCGATAAGATCATTCCCCTTGCTCCGGAGTTTATCGGCTTGGAAAAGGCAAAGCAGATCGCATTAGAGGACGCGGGACTTGATGAAGCTACCCAAAAAATCGTGTTCACCCGAGAGGAGCTGAGCCGCAATCAGGGCAAGCCTTGCTACATTCTGGAGTTCTACACGGACAAGTGTGCGTATTCCTACAAGGTCGATGCGGTATCCGGGGACATCCTCGAAAAGAACATCGAGTGGCGTTCCCGTCAGGAGAGCGAGCCTGTTTCGGAAACCGTTCAAAGCTCCGATTCCAATCAGCGCAGAATAGGTTAACCCACGATAAGGGCCTTTTGAGAAAGTGCGTACCCGCAGTGGGCGAGGATATGCCCGGCGGCGATCCGGCTATTATGACCTCTGAAGGCATCCCGTTCGATGCTGTGGCCATGCTGGGAGAAGATGGCTTCCATTCGCTCATGGACTCATTGGCCGCGATACAGAAGCCGTGAAATCAACAGGTGGTCATATAGAGCATACTTCGGCATACATAAATTGCCAGGAGCCGGACTGCGCGTATCACGCAGTCCGGCTCCTGACCTGTAAGGAGACAATGGTCGAAAGTAGCCTAAATTGGAAGTAAGATGAAGTCTTTTTACTTGGCGATACGCTCCAGGATTTCGATCAGCAGCTCGGTAGTGATCTTGACATCCTCGATCTTGCAGGTTTCATTGGGCGTATGCACATCAAGAAGCGTCGGACCAACGGAGATCATGTCCAGGTGGGGATTCTTCTCCGCAAAGGCGCCGCACTCCACGCCGGCGTGTACCGGCTCCACGATCATGTCCGTGCCGGTCAGATGCTTGTAGGCCTCGCAAGCGATATGGGTCAGCTTGCTGTTGGGATTGACCGCCCAGCCGGGAACATGACCCTCGCTGTCGAAGGTGAAACCGAAGCTATTGGCCAGTGCGCTGCAGATCACACCGATCTGAGTGGCCTGATAGGCAACGCTGCTGCGGGCAAACACTGTGAAGCGCACCATTAGAGCATATGTAATTCGAGGTTTTATGCCATATGTGTATATTTTACGATATACAACGGAGGATAGCAAGATTTTTAAGCTGTGCCGTTTGGGGGTAAGGCTTTTGTATAAAGCATAGAAATTTTCCTTACAGGCCTGCCATTATCTCTGAGTACATGTCCATCACTACACAACCGCTGTAAGAACTGTGCAGATATATCTCCTATATTTTGTGTCGTCAAAATGACAGTCATGAGCTGTGCCGACAGTATTTACCTCTTGCGTATATAGAACTTATGTTCTATTATAGTGTTTAAGAAAACTGGGAGGAGGACGGATAGATGGGACGGCATATTCTACACGTAGATATGAACGCATTTTATGCATCCGTGGAATGTCGGCGTCGCCCTGAACTGCGGCAAAAGCCGGTGGCAGTCTGCGGTGATCCAGAAGCCCGTCACGGAATCGTCCTTACTGCCAACTATGTAGCAAAGCCACGAGGCGTCAAAACAGGCATGGCCATCTGGCAGGCGAAGCAGCTTTGTCCCGATCTGGTGGTGCTGCCTGCCGATATGAGGGAGTATATCCGATTCAGTAAGA
>OJSQ01001690.1_pt1 | contig 22136 bp, 16 predicted proteins | sample 1599551 | NCBI WGS metagenome assembly OJSQ01 (sample SAMN04168659, study PRJEB22393) | human gut metagenome | biome: human gut microbiome; feature: stool | host: Homo sapiens | collected 2014-05-12
AAAAACATAAGTGCCCGCGGGACGGGGCCGTACAACCGATATGGCCCCGTCCCGTGTTTTTCCATTTACTGCCTTTGTATGGCGTGCAAATCAACTGCAAGGAGGTCCTGCGGAATGCCCAAGACAGCCGTATTGACGGCGGACGCGAAAGCCGCGAAGCGCAAAGCGTTCCGAAAACATCTCAAACGTTACTGGGTGCTGTATGCGATGCTGGTACTGCCCGTCGCATATTATATTGTATTTAAGTATGTCCCCATGGTGGGCAACGTGCTTGCGTTCCGGCGCTACCGGCCGGGCAGGGCCCGTTCGGCACGGAATGGACGCTGCGCTATTTTGACCGTTTTCTGCGTGACCCAATGTTCTGGCGCGCTTTGCGCAACACGCTGGTGCTTTCCATAGGGAACATCCTCATCAATTTTCCCATCCCCATTCTTTTTGCCATTCTGCTCAACGAGGTGCGGGCAAAAAAATTCAAAAAGTTCGTTCAGACGGTATCTTATATGCCGCGCTTTATCTCCACGGTGGTGGTCATCGCCATCCTGAACGAGATCCTTTCGCCCAGCTCCGGGATTCTGAACCAGTTCCTGGGCCTGTTCGGCGTCGACCCCATTTACTTCATGAACGAGCCGCAATGGTTCCGCCCGGTGTATATTTTATCCGAGACCTGGCAGTTCACGGGGTGGACGGCCATTATTTACCTGGCGGCCATCACCTCCATCAGCCCGGACCTGTTTGAGGCCGCGGAGATGGACGGAGCGTCCCGGCTGCAGCAGATCTGGTACGTGACGATCCCGTCCATCCTGCCTACCATCATGATCATGCTGATCATGAACGTGGGGCATATGCTCAGCCTTGGCTTTGAAAAGGTGCTGCTGATGTACACGCCGTCCAATTCGGGCGTAAGCGATATCATCGACACGCTGGTGTACCGCACCGGCCTTGTCAGCCAGAACTATTCCTATGCGACGGCCATTGGCCTGTTCAGCGGCATTGTCGGCCTGATCCTCGTCACGTCGTCCAACGCTGTGAGCCGGAAGCTGACCGGCGAAAGTATTTATTAAAGGAGGCGGCAGTCTGATGCAAAAACGGTATCATACCCTGGAAAATATCATCTTCGACGCGATCGTTTATCTCGTGATGGCTTTCGTGCTGATCTGCTGCCTTGTCCCGTTCATTTACATGCTGGCTGTTTCCTTTTCCGGCACAAAGCCGCTCATCAACGGCGAGGTGTTTTTGTGGCCGAAGGATTTTACACTGGATTCGTACAAGCAGATCTTCACTTACCCAAACTTCTTCAAGGCATATGGCAATACGTTTTTATACGCGGTGGGCGGCACGGCCATCGCGCTCATCATGACGAGCCTGATGGCATATCCGCTTTCCAAGACGTTTTTGTGGGGCAATAAGTTCTTTACGAAAATGGTCGTGGTGACGATGTTCTTCTCCGGCGGCCTGATCCCAAACTACCTGCTGCTCAACAGCCTTCACCTTGTGGGGACGCGGGCGGCCATGCTGATGCCCTTCGCCATCAACTCGTTCAATCTTATCATCCTTATCAACTTTTTCAGGAGCATTCCCAATGAGATCGAGGAGGCGGCGCTGATCGACGGGCTGGGGTATTTCGGCATCCTGCGGCGCATCGTGCTGCCGCTCTCCACGGCGGCCATCGCCACCATCGGCCTGTACTATGCCGTGTTCTTCTGGAACGACTGGTTCAACAGCCTGATCTATCTCAAGAGCGACCAATACCCTGTTATGATGTTCCTGCGCAATATCGTGAACGGTACCATGGTCATCGGCACAGGCAGCGGCTCGGCGGAAAAGACGACCATTGCCATCTCGGTGAAATCCGCGGTCATCATCACATCCACCGTACCCATTATCGTGATCTATCCCTTCCTTCAGAAATTTTTCGTCAAGGGCTTGACCATTGGGGGCGTAAAGGGATGAGCGCGTTTCCGTCGTCAGCGGAACCCACAAAAGGCTATGCGAGCCACGAGGAGGCATGTCCAGTGGTACAGATCAAAACGATCGGCACCGAACAGCGCAACCCCAATACGCTGGAGATCGACCGCGCGGATACTGCGGAGATCCTGCGGCTGATGAACGAAGAAGACAAAAAAGTGGCGCCCGCGGTGGAACAGGTTCTGCCGCAGGTGGAAAAAGCGGTGGATGTAATTTACGCGCACATGCGCTGCGGCGGACGGCTCATCTACTGCGGGTGCGGAACCTCCGGCCGCCTGGGCGTGCTGGACGCATCGGAATGCCCGCCGACCTTCGGCGTGGAGCCGGGGCTGGTGCGCGGTGTGATCGCCGGCGGGCCGGACGCGCTGACCAACGCGGCCGAGGGCGCGGAGGACCATTTTGAGGACGGTGCAAAAGACCTGCAGGCGCTGGACTTCCGTGCACAGGACGTGCTTGTGGGCATAGCGGCCAGCGGGCGCACGCCCTATGTGCTGGGGGCAATGGACTATGCCCGGGCGTTGGGGGCACCCGTGATCGGGCTGACCTGCTGCCCCGGCTCCGCCATCGATGCGGCCGCGGATATCGGCATCGCCCCACAGCCGGGGCCGGAGGTCGTCACCGGCTCCACCCGCCTGAAAAGCGGCACCGCACAGAAAATGGTGCTGAATATGCTGTCCACTGCCGTGATGGTAAAGCTGGGGAAGGTATACAGCAACCTGATGGTGGATGTGTGCGCCAGCAACCAGAAGCTGGTGGCGCGCGCGGTATCCATCGTCTGCTGCGCGACCGGCGTGAGCCCGGAGCGCGCGCGCGGCGTTTTGGATGAGGCGGGTTTTTCCGCCAAGACGGCCATCGTTATGATCCTGTGCGGCGTGGATGCCGGCGAAGCCCATGCGCTTTTGCAGCGTGTGGACGGGCAAGTTTCGGCAGCGGTTTTATCGCGGCCGGACGGCGTACAGACCGATGCGTTTGTGCGCCGGCTGTAACAGCAAAAAGCGCCGGGACAGTCCAAGGCTGTCCCGGCGCAAGTTAAGTGCGGCGGAAGGCGGCGTTCTCAATACCGGCGGCGGAGCGGCGGAGCACCGTCCACACGGTGGGGACGGCAGCTTTCCCGGCTTTTTTCCAGGCTGGCCGCCGCGCGGTCGTAATCCAGATGCGCCACGGCTGTGAACAGAACATCCACCGCCACCATCTGGGCGATGCGGCTGCTCATGGCGCCGCTGCGGGGCGTGGCCTCCGGCGCGGAGATATACAGCCGGATGTCGGCGTTCTGGGCCAGCACGCTTTTGTCGAATTTCGTCAGCGCCACGGTAGGCGTGCCGCACTGGCGGGAAAGGGCCAGCATCTCCAGCACTTCCTTGGTATTGCCGGACATGGAGATCAGTACAGCCACATCCTGCGGCGTCATATTGGCGGCGTAGGTGAGCTGGATGTGCAGGTCACGGCAGAAGCACACGTTTTTGTCGATGCGCAGCAGCTTGTTGTACAGGTCCTCGCCAACCAGAGCAGACGCGCCGACGCCGAAAATGCGCACGGAACGGGCGTTCAGGATTTGGCGTGCGGCAGCCTCCACGGAGGCGGGGTCCAGCAGCTTTGTGGTGTCGCGTACGGCGCGGATGCTGTTGTTCTTGACGCTGAGGATCAGCTGGTCGATGCCGGTGGCTTCCCGGATATCGGAGAAGGCCGCTGCCTCGGCGGGCTCACCCGCCGTTTCATGCAGCTCGCTGAACAGGCTTTTTTTCAGGTCCTTAAGGCCGTCGAACCCGATGGCTTTGCAGAAACGCACCCATGCGACCTTGCTGACGCCGGACTCCTCGGCCAGCTGGCTGATGGGCTTGGCGAATACATTTTCCACGTTATCCAGAAAATACGAGGCCACCTTTTTTTCGGCGTTGCTCAGGTTTTCGTAAATGTTCTGCGTGCGTACCTCGATGTTGGTCATTTCACTTCTTCTCCTTTTCGGGCCGTGTTCACAGGCTGATTTTCCCCATCACCACGCCGTGCGCGGCGCCGGTGGCTCCGGGCGCGTTGTTGGCGCAGCCATACAGCGCTTCGTTTGCCAGAACGGCAAAGGCAACTGCCTCCTTGGCGCTGCTGTCCAGGCCGAGCTGCTCGTTGGTAAGCACCTGGCAGCCGGGCAGGCAGTCGGCTATATGGGCCAGCAGCACAGGGTTCATGCTTCCGCCGCCGCCCACGATCAGCCGCTCGGGGCGCTGAGGGCAAAACCGTTCCACACCCTCCCGGATGCACTCGGCTGTAAAGCGCGTCGCGGTGGACAGCGTGTCCCGCAGGGAAACACCCAGCGTCCGGGCATGTGCGCACAGGGCGTCCACATAGGCGGCGCCGTATACCTCGCGCCCCGTGGTCTTGGGCGGCGGGGCGCTCAGGTATGGGTCCTGCATCATCCAGGCCAGCAGTCCGGCGTTTACCGTGCCCTGCGCGGCCAGCCGCCCGCCGTCGTCAAAGCGGGCTTTTCCCTCTGTCAGCCGCGCGGCAAGCGCGTCCATGACCATATTGCCCGGGCCGGTGTCAAAGGCAAATACGTCATTCAGGGAACAGCCTTTGGGAAGTACGGTGATATTGCCGATGCCGCCGATATTCTGCAGCCCCACGGTGCGCTGCGCGTCCCGATAAAGCAAGTATTCCGTGTAGGGGACCAATGGAGCCCCAAGCCCGCCGGCAGCCATGTCCCGAACGCGGAAATCGCTGACGACCGGACAGCCCAGCCGTTCCGCAATAACGGACGCCTCGCCGGTTTGAAGCGTGCCCCGCACCGGGCGGCCAAGGTATTCCCGTGCGTCCGGCGCGTGGAATACGGTTTGGCCGTGGCTGCCCACAAAGCTGACTTTATCGGGGGCAACGCCCGCCTGTGCGCACACGGCCTCGCAGGCGTCGGCGCTGAGCTCACCCAGATAAAAGTTCAGAAGGCACAGTTCCTCCGTGCCGCCGAAATCGCCTGCCGCCACGCGCAGAATGCGCGCCCGCGCTGCGTCCGAGAAAGGCAGCGTGAGAAACGACAGCAGCCGCACGCGGGTATCCGTGCTGCAGCCGCTGATCTCCACCAGGGCGGCGTCTATGCCGTCGGCAGACGTACCGCTCATCAGCCCAATGGCCAGGCGAGGGCTTGCGTCGTCATGGAAAAGAGCGCGCTTCATAAAAATATCCTCCTTTATATGGCCCGCGCCGGGCCTGAAAAAGATGAAATAAAATTACAAACAAATTGTTCTTTAGTTTCAATTATACTCCCAACAGGTGGCGCCTTGTCAACAGAATCCATAAAAAAATTTACGAAATAAAGCGTAAAATGCATGTATTGCAAAGAAATATTTCAAAAATGAAAAATAGTTGCGCGGCTGACGCGCGAATAACAGGAAAGAGGGAGGAACCGGTGCATGGTGAAATGCGGGATCGACAGGATCGGTGAATTCGGTGCATTGTTCCGGGGCAAAAGGCTGGGGATGGTGACGTCTGTTTCAGGCGTGACGCTGGACCTCAGGCCCGGATATGTGAAATTTCATGAGGTCTATCCGCTGGTATGCCTTTTCGGCCCTGAGCATGGAATGTACGGCAAAGACGGCGCGGGGGAGGATGTGGACGATGTTGCCCGCGACAGCGCGACGGGCTTGCCGGTATACAGCCTGTACGGCGGCGAGGAGGGCAGGCATATCGCGCCGGAACGTTTGGAAACGCTGGACGCGGTGGTCTATGACATTCAGGATCTGGGCACGCGCTTTTACACCTTCATCTCCACGCTGCTCTATGTCATGGAGGACTGCGCCGCGGCGGGCCGGGAGCTGATCGTGCTGGACCGTCCCGCACCGCTGGACGGCGTGACGGTGGAGGGCGGCCTGCTGGAGCCGGAATACCGCAGCTTTGTCGGAGCGTACCCGCTTTGCATCCGTTACGGCCTTACCGCGGGTGAGCTGGCGTGCATGGTAAATGCGGAACAAAAGCTGGGCTGCCGGCTGACGGTAGTACCCTGCACAGGCTGGGAGCGCACGCGCCTGTTCAGCGAGACGGGAAACCTCTGGATGATGCCCAGCATGGGCATTCCGCATTTCAGCACGGCTCTGGTTTATCCGGGCACCTGTCTGTTCGAGGGAACAAACGTCTCCGAAGGGAGAGGGACCGCATGCCCGTTCGAGATGATCGGCGCGCCGTTTGTCGACGGCGCGGCACTGGCCGGGGCCATGAACCGGGAGGGCCTGCCCGGCGTGATTTTTACGGCGGCCTGCTTTACGCCATACGCTTCGAAGCACAAGGGCGAGCCGTGCGAAGGGGTGCTGCTGCATGTCAGCGACGCACATGCTTTCCGCCCGGTGCGCACGGGCGTTACACTGCTGTACCGCATCCGGGAGATGTGGCCACGGCAGTTCCGGTGGAAACCCCGGGATGGGAAGCCGCGGCGCTTCATCAGCCTGCTGGCGGGCTGCGGCGCGTTCGAGGACGAGCCGCCTGCACCGGAAGCGCTGCTTGCGGCATGGGAAGCGGACAGCGCCGCTTTTGCACGGCGCAAGGCGGCATATCATCTTTACAAATAAAACAGGAGGGATACAGATGGATCTACGGGAACAGATCGGGCAGAGACTGGTGACAGGCTTTCCGGGAACAGAGCTTACGGAGGATTTCCGCAGGATGGTGCGGGAGTACAAAATATCCAATGTGATCCTGTTCCGGGAGAATATCACGGATTGTGCACAGCTCAAACAACTGTGCGGGGAGATCCAGGCGCTGGTGCGGCGGGAAACGGGCCATGGCGCCTTTATCACAGCGGACCAGGAGGGCGGCCTGGTGACGCGTCTGCCCGGGGACGCGGTAAATGTGCCGGGCGCTATGGCCATCGCCGCCACGGGAGACCCGGAAAATGCCTACCGCGCCGGGCTTTTGACGGGGCGGGAGCTGCGCGCGCTGGGCGTCAATTTCGACCTTGCCCCCAGTGTGGACGTCAATTCCAACCCGGAAAATCCGGTCATCGGTGCGCGAAGCTACGGCGACACGCCGCAGGAGGTCTCCCGTTACGCCAACCGGATGATACGCGGCCTGTTGGACGGCGGCGTGCTGTGCTCGGCCAAGCATTTTCCCGGCCACGGAGATACGGACACGGATTCCCATCTGGCGCTGCCCTGCGTGGACAAAAGCATGGAGGAGCTGGAACGGACGGAGCTGCTGCCCTTCCGGGAGGCAGTGCGTGCGGGCGTGCCCGCGGTGATGACGACACATATCCTGTTCCCGCAGCTCGAACCGGAGCATCTTCCGGCAACGATGTCCCGGCGCATCATGACGGGGCTCCTGCGGGAGCAGATGGGCTTTGACGGCCTCATCGTCAGCGACTGCATGGAGATGCGGGCCATCAAGGACCACTTCGGCACGGTAAACGGCGTGGTGGCGGCCATGGCTGCCGGAGTGGACCTGGTGTTTATTTCCCACGACACACTGCTCAGCGGGCAGGCGGCCCGCGCGGCAGAGCAGGCCGTGGCCGAGGGACGGTTGAGCGCGGCGGAAATGCAGGCCAGCGTGCAGCGCATTCTGGCGCTGAAGGAAAAATGGGTGGACGGCATGCCCGAGGGCGGCTTCGATTTTGATGCGGCACGCCGGGAGAACGAGGCGCTGTTGCAAAAGACCATCACAGAGGTGCACCGCCCCGCAGGCGGGCGGCCCGCACTGGGGAGCGCGCCGCTGTGCATCGGCTGCCCGGCCTACCGCACGTCGCTGGTGGGGAATGTGGATGCCGGCGAGACGAACCGCTTCGGCGACGGTATGGCACGGGCGCTGCATGGCAGCGCGGCGGCCATGCAGCCGGAGCCGGGGCGGGAAGAGATCGCGGCGTTGGTAGAACTGGCGCGGCGGCATACCTCGGCCGTGGTGGGCACCTTCAACGGGCGTTTGCGCAGGGGCCAGCTGGAGCTGGTGGCCCGGCTGGCGGAGGCGGGCGTGCCCACCGTGGCGGTGGCGCTGCGCGGCCCGTACGATCTGGCGGGCCTGCCCGAAAGCGTGTGGACGCTGGCGGCATTCGAGTATACGGAGCAGAGCATTCGGGCGGTTGCGCGCGTGCTGCGCGGCGAGGCCGAACCAACCGGAAGGCTGCCCGTGACTTTATGAGCGGAGAAGAAAAAATGCCGGATATGAGATATGCGGCCGGGATGGACGGCGGCGGGACAAAGACGGTTTTAGAGGCCCGCGCGCCGGACGGACGCGTGCTGCTTCGGGAACGGTTTGGTCCCCTGAACCTTAACAGCGCTGCGGCACAGGCAGTGCGGGAGACGATGCAGGGCTGTACGGATGCGTTGGCGCGCCTGCCCGGCGGCCTGGAGGCCTGTGCCGCGCTGTGCGTCGGCAGCGCGGGCGTCAGCAATCCGCAGGCACGCGCGCTGCTGGAGCAAATGCTGCGCCGGTGCGGATACCGGGGCGCGCTTCTTTTGACAGGAGATCAGGAAACCGCGCTGGCAGGCGCGCTGGGCGCACCCTGCGGCATGGTGCTTATCGCGGGCACCGGGTCCATTTGTTTTGGCAGGGATGCAGCGGGTAAAACAGCCCGAAGCGGCGGCTACGGGCATAAAATCGACGACGAGGGCAGCGGCTATGCGCTCGGCAGAGACGCTCTGGCGGCCGTTGTGCGGGCGCAGGACGGCCGTGGGCCGCGGACGCTGCTCACGGATCTGGTGTTTGCACAGCTGAAGGTGGTTGACGTCGGCGGCCTGGTGCAGTTTACTTATGACCCGCAAACAGACAAAAAACAGATCGCGGCGCTGGCTCCGCTGGTTGCCCGGGCGTATGAAGCCGGGGACGAGGCCGCGAAAGCGGTGGTGGAAAAAGCATGCCGCGAGCTGGCGCTGCTGGTGGAGCCGGTAGCCCGCGCTCTGCATATGGAGGACGGGGTGCTGGCGCTGACGGGCAGCATTCTGCTGCGGGACAAAGCGGTGCGCGAGGGTACGGCGGCGCTGCTTCGGATGCGATTTCCGGGCATGCGGCTGGCGGAACCCAAAAGCGACGCCGCCGCAGGCGCAGCGCTTCTGGCGCTGGAAACATTGAATACAGAAAAAGGAGAAAATAAAAATGCCTGATATGCTGGTGAAATTATACGACCTGCCTGAAGATGCGCAGACGGCGTGCCCTCGGGATGAGAGCGTACAGATCCGCCGCGCAATGGCGCCGGATAAATTTCGTGTGGTGGAATGGGTGAAGGAGCACTCCGGCCTTTCCGCGGCAGGGGAATGCGACGTGTGCTTTGCCCGCCCGGCTGTTTCGTGCTTCATCGCCACGCGGGGCAAAAAAATCCTGGGTTATGCCTGTTATGATGCGACGGCTCCGGATTTCTTCGGTCCTACACGCGTGCTGGACGAAGAGCAGGGCGGCGGCATCGGCCGGGCGCTGCTGCTGCGCAGCCTCGCGGCCATGCGTGCGGAGGGCTACGCCTATGCAGTCATCGGCGGCGTGGGCCCGCAGGAGTTTTACAAAAAGTGTGTGGGCGCGATGCTGATCCCGGATTCCGTCCCCGGCATTTACCGGGATTTTCTCGGCGGGATGAAAGAGTAAAAAAGACCAAAAGAGGAACGGCCTGCTTTTGAGCAGGCCGTTCCTCTTTTGCTGTTATACTTTGCGCGAATGCTTTTTCAGCAGACGGGTCAATTCAGCCACGTCGATGGGCTTTGCGATATGCGCGTTCATGCCGCATTCCAGACAACGCTGAATGTCCTCGGCAAAGGCGTCCGCCGTCATGGCGATGATGGGGACCGACGCCGAATCCGCGCGGTTCAGCCCGCGAATCGCCTGTGCAGCCTCATAGCCTGTCATGTGCGGCATCCGGAGATCCATCAGGATAAAATCATAATAACCCTCCGGCGATTCCCGGAATTTGTCCAGACAGATCTGTCCGTCTTCCGCCCATTCCAGCTCCACACCCAGATCGGACAGCAGTTCACTTGCAATCTCCCAATTCAGCTCATTGTCCTCTGCGAGCAGGACACGGCTGCCGGAGAGGCCGGCGCCGTGGCTGGATGCAGGCTGATGCGTGGCTTCAAGGCCCATATACTGGCGCAGGCCATAAAACAAAGTGGATTTGAACAGCGGCTTGGAAATAAAACCGCTGATGCCGGCCTCACGCGCCTCTTCCTCAAATTCGGTCCAATCGTAGGCGGAGATCAGCAGAATCGGGATTTCGCTCCCAAAGCTGCGCCGTATCTCCCTGGCGATCTGGAGGCCGTCCATATCCGGAAGCTTCCAGTCCAAAAGAATGATCTGATAGTCATTGTGCTGCCGGTGGCGCTGAACGATCCGTTTCATCGCGCTTTCTCCGCTCAGCGTTGATTCGGCATTTACTCCGATCGACTTTAATGCGCTGACGGCGGTCTGGCATAATACCGCGTCGTCGTCGACTACCAGCATGTTCCAGGGAGGAAGCACCATGTCGGCTTCCGGAAGGGCGGCCTTTTCAAGGTCGATTGTGATGTGGAATTCAGTGCCCTTATTCAGTTCACTCTGAATGTCGATGGTCCCGCCCATCGCATCCACGATGTATTTTGTGATCGCCATTCCAAGGCCGGCTCCTTCGGTCTTGTGGATTCTGGCTTCATCCGCACGGCTGTAAGATTCGTATATCCTTTGCAAAAATTCCGGGGACATGCCGATTCCGTTGTCTTTCACTTTAAGGTGCGTCCGGACAAAATTTTCGCCGCGCGGGGACGCCTCTTCAAAGAGAGAAAGCTGAATGGAGCCACCCTCGGGCGTATATTTGGTGGCATTGGACAAAAGGTTCAGCAAAACCTGGTTCAGGCGGACGCTGTCGCAATATACGTTTTCCACCGTGATATTTTCTATATGGACGTCAAAGTTTTGCTTTTTGGTTTTGATCTGCGGCTGTATGATGCCGACAACGCCTTCAACAACTTCTTTCAACGAGATTGCTTCCAGCGTCAGGGTCAGCTTTCCGCTTTCGATTTTGGACATGTCCAGCACATCGTTGATGAGCCCAAGCAAATGCCGGCTCGACAGCGAGATTTTGCGCAAACAGTTCTGCACCTGCTTACGGTCGTCTATATGCGCCGTTGCGATGGCAGTCATGCCCACGATCGCGTTCATCGGCGTGCGGATATCATGGCTCATATTGGCCAGAAATTCGCTTTTGGCCTTGCTTGCCTCAAGCGCCGCCTGGCGGGCCTTTCCCAGCTCCTGCAGCTGCTGGCGGGTCAGGAAAAAGTACCGCAGAAAGATCAGCGTCAGGAAAAGCAGGATGGAGCCGCAGGCAAGCAAAGTGATGAAGGTGCGCTGCGCGCTCAGGTCGTTGATGCTTTCGTCCAACATGCCGTAAGGCATCACCGAGATGAGGTACCACTCGGAGTGCGGCAAAGGCTTGCCGTAGATCTGCAGGCTATTTCCGCCCGTGTCGAGCGTTACGGTGTAATCTTTCTGTTCTTCCAGCGCCGCGTCAAGCCCCTCAAGCGGGCCGCCTGCCGCGGAAGAGGCAGGCAGCGCGCTGAAATATCCAACCAGCTCCGTATTGGAGTTGGCAATCACAAGGCTGCCGTCCGGGCGGATGATATGGCAATAGATCAGAGCATCCTGATTTTCTGAAAAAAGAAAATCGCTGATATATTCCAGGGGCACCGCCGCGACCAAACCGGTGCAGGCTTCGCCGTCCTGCATCGGATAATCCGCGTCGATCCCGAACAGCACAACTTCGTTGCCGGCGGCGTCCACGCCAACGGCGACCCGTTGCTCGCTCCGCCTTAATGCGTCCACGAAGGGCGGCGGGTTGACCGGCTGGAATGCTTCCCCGCAGAGCGTTTCAAATCTGCCGTCTGAGGTACAGAGAGCCAGATATTCGAAACCGCGCACCTGCGCCCTGTATACGAGATCTGCATACATGGCTTCCTTGTCGGCGCTCTTCGACGGGACCACGGACACGATGCCTTCGACCTGAGCAAACCGCAGTTCGATGATGTTCTCAAAGTGCCGGGCCATCTGTTCGCTCATCCCGGACATATAGATCTCGCCGACTTCATGGATGGTCTTTGTGCTTTTCCGGCTCATATAGACACCCAGCATGGCAAAAACACCCATGCTGAAGACAAGAAGGCCGACGAAGCTGTATATCAGAAACCGCGTAGTATTCTTTTTTGCCAAGCTGCTGTCCATCTGCGGCTATCCCTCCCTGCACGTCTTGTAGGCTTCAACTGCACGGATGATCTGATGATAGTCGTCGGAGAGCTGCGGCATTCCGGCGGCTGCATTTTCAAAATCTCCGGCCTTAAACGCTTCTGTCATTCGGCTGCTGCTTTCGTACAGTCTGGTGAAAGAAAGGTTCCGGCAGATCCCTTTGAGCGTATGGACAAAGCGCAATGCTTCTTCGTAATTCCGGTTTTGCAGGGCCGTTTCCAGAGAGCTGAAGCTTTTGTCGTCTAAAAATTTGAGAACGAATTTCTGGACGGTCTGCTCACGCTGCAGCCTGCTCAGCACTTCCTTGTAATCTCCGCCGAATTCCGCATAGCAATCTCTTAACTCCATATCTCGACATCCCTGCCTTTGCCGGTATTTTCCGTTTGCGTGCTCACAAAGCCGGCGATGGCTTTGTTCTTACTCTTTTTTGCCTGATACATAAGCCTGTCGGCTGTTTCGAACAGCTCTGTTGTTTTTCCCACGCCGTATGCCCCGCCGAGGCTTACGGAAACGTGAAGCCCGGGGTGCTCGGCTATCGTCAGCCTGTCAACGGCGGCCCGGATCTCTTCCAGCTTTTTCCGGAAAATATCCCCGGGGAGCCGGTGGAAAATGATTACGAATTCATCGCCGCCATAGCGGATCACGGCGTCCGTTTTCCGCACGCACGATGAGACCGTTTTGGCAATGCGGCGCAGGACGATATCTCCCGCGTGATGCCCGTAACGGTCGTTGATGTGTTTGAAAGAATCGACGTCGATGACGACAACGGCCTCGATGTCGTCAGAATCCCGAAACTGTTCGTCATAATAGCGGCGGTTGTAAACTTCGGTCAGCGAATCGGTATATAACAGCTGAAGCGTCTCCGATGACGGCGGCGCCAGAGAGACGCTGTGCTCCCGTGCGAGTAAATTGTCATAGTCTATCCGGCCTTTCGTGTCCCGCCTGTGCCTGGCATTCCGCTCAAGCGCCGCGTGTCCCAATTCGCTTTCAAGCGTGTCGGAAATTTCCAGCAGGCACTGCAAAAGGGTGGGGTTAAACGCTCCGCAGCGGCCCTCGAAAATCATCTCCAGCGCTTTGCTGTGGGAGTACGCTTTTTTATAACAGCGTTCACTGGTCAGAGCGTCATAGACGTCTGCCAGGGCAACCACCTGGGCGGCAATGGGGATTTCATCTCCCTTCAGGCCGTCCGGGTAACCGTTGCCGTCGTATCGTTCGTGGTGCCAGCGGCAGATATCGGAAGCTACTTTGACAAGCGGCGCCTCCTGCTGGTCAAGCGGCAGTTCCGACAGCATTTTTGCGCCGATCAGCGAATGCCCCTTTATGATTTCGAACTCCTCGGCAGTAAGGCGTCCGGGCTTGTTCAATATGTCTCCTGAAATAGAGATTTTTCCGATGTCATGAAGCGATGACGCGGTACTGATCAAATTGATATCGGTTTGAGAGAGAGGATACCGGTCCGTATGCCGAAGAAGCTCCTTCAATAAAAGCTCTGTGATGGTTTTGATGTGCAAAACATGCAGGCCGCTTTCGCCATTGCGGAATTCTACGATGTGAGAGAGGATCGAGATCATGAGGTCGTTGTTTTTCTCCTGCTCGTAAAATTGTTCGGCGATGATATTTTCAAGGTGGCGCTGCCTGGCATACAAAAGCATCGTGTTCGAGATGCGGCGGCGCACGATCGCCGCGTCAAAAGGGCGGCTGATATAGTCAAACGCGCCCAGGTCGTAAGCGCGCTTTATGTTGGCGGGGGAGTCGTCGGCAGAGATCATGATGACGGCGAGCGTATCGTTCAGGTGATATCTGTTTATATACGCCAAAACCTCAAACCCGTCCATTTCGGGCATCATGATATCCAGAAGCAGAAGCGAAAAATCTCCGCCGCACTGTGTAAGAAGATCAATTGCCGCCGCGCCGTTATCGGCTTCGACGATATCGTATTGATCCTCCAGAATATCCACCAAAAGCGCCCGGTTCATTTCGGAATCGTCTGCAATCAGGATTTTTTGCTTTTCCATTGGGAACCAATCTCTTTCACAAATGAATTTCTATTTTTTAGTATAAAGGAACAGTTTAGGGCATAGCAACAATAATATTGGTAAGGGAAGCGAATAGCTTTGGCTTTTTGGCCTGACAAGCAGGGATATAAGGGTTATAATATCCTTAAAATAGCTGCGGCGAAAGGGAATGGTTAAAACAGATGCGGGAAGGGGAGACGGAGCGTGGAACATCAGGAGACTAAATTTTCATTTGTATACAATGAGGTCAAACAGCGTATTCTAAACGGCCAGGTCCTTCCGGGAAACAGCCTTCCGTCTTCCAGGATGCTTTGTGATCAATATCATGTAAGCCGGTATACGGTCAACCGGGTTTTTGACGCGTTGAAAAAAGATGGACTGATCGAGATACAGCCGCGCTTGGCGCCGGTCGTCCTCGACGGGGAGAAAATGCCAGGGTCGGAGCATATACTGCGGGATATTTTGAAAAAAAGAGAAGGGCTTGTACAGATATACCGGACATGGACCTTGATCCTTCCGCCGCTTCTGGTGTTTGCAACGCAAAACTGCAGCCTGGAAATGATGCCCCATTATAAACAGGCGATGCGCGTATCGCGCATTGGTGTCGCAGCCGGCGGCTGGCGTGCGTTTTCTGCTTTCGACAGGGACGTATTGAAGATAGGCGGAAGCCCTTTGCTCTGCGACCTCTATTCAACATTTGAACTGTACCACGATTTAACGTTCTTTACAGAACAATGCTCCTGCTTTTATGATTTTTTCCCCCGGGGCTCCGTGCCGTTTGCAGGTGTTATCATGGATATCATGAAAGATACGGACCCCGTCGTCAAGCACGGCCGGCTGACGGCCCTGTATCAAAGGCTCACAAGTTCAATCGAATGTACGCTGAAGCATCTGGCGGAGACTGCTCCAGATTGTCCGCCGCCGTCTGAAGCCGCATTTTCATGGCGGCCGCTGCGCGGTAAAGATTACTTTTATATGAGGATAATCAGCGACCTGAACCAGAAGATCGGCAGCGGGGAGTATCCGCGCAGGACGTATCTTCCTCATGAAAAAGCCCTGGCGGGCCAGTATGGCGTTTCGGTATCAACGGTCCGCAAGGCATTGGCGGAGCTGGAGCAAAGGGGCTTTGTGAAAACGCTGAACGGGAAGGGAACTGTAGTAATAGAGCCGGATTCTTCCCGGGTAAGCCAGGTGATCTTCAGCTCACGGCGCACAGAAGAAGCCATGCGGTATCTTCAGGCACTGCAATTACTGGTGCTGATCATCCACCCCGCGGCGCTTTCTGCAGCGCCGCTGTTTGCCGCAAAAGAACTCGATGAGCTGGATGGAAAATTTGCGATGCCCGATTCCATTTGTATCGTTGAGATCGTTGAGGCGATTTTAAAGCATGTCGAATTGGAACCCCTGCGTATCGTGTTGGCCGAAACCTTTCGCCTTACGGAATGGGGGTACTATATTGCTTACTATACGGACAGGAGGCAGGCGCTGGAAGATCTCAACGGGCGGGTTGCCGCTTCGGTCCAATATCTGCGCGCAGGCGATGCCGCTTCCTTTGCGGACAGCATTGCAGATTGTTATCGCCATGTTTTAAAGCGAGCCAAGGTATACATGCTGGAGAATTATAATTTTTATAAGGCGGCGAGCGTCCGCATCCCGGAAAAATACTGAACGCTTCGCTGCGCCCGGACAGCGCAGGCGCCGCGGAGACAAACAAGAAACCGCCCCTTATATGGCTGTCAAGCCATATAAGGGGCGGTTTGCTGAATCAAAATACGATGGAAAAGCGGGGTGTATACTCCCTTTTAACCTTTAATAGCAGCCTGTGCGGCGGCAAGGCGCGCGATGGGCACGCGGAAGGGGGAGCAGCTCACATAGTCCAGGCCCACGCGGTGGCAGAACTCGACGCTCGTCGGGTCGCCGCCGTGCTCGCCGCAGATGCCGAGGCCCAGCTCCGGACGGGTCTGGCGGCCCAGCTTCGCAGCCATCTCCACCAGTTTGCCTACGCCGTTTTGGTCCAGGTGCGCGAACGGGTCGCTCTCGTAGACCTTGTTGTCGTAGTAATAGCTGAGGAACTTGCCCGCGTCGTCGCGGCTGAAGCCGAAAGTCATCTGCGTCAGGTCATTGGTGCCGAAGGAGAAGAATTCGGCTTCCTTGGCGATCTCGTCGGCCGTCAGGGCGGCGCGCGGGATCTCGATCATGGTGCCGACCTCATATTTCATGTCCACACCGGCCTCAGCAATCAGCTTGTCCGCGGTTGCAACAACAACGTCTTTCACGAACTTCAGCTCTTTCACTTCGCCAACCAGCGGGATCATGATGTGGGGCACGATGTTGTAGCCGCACTCCTTGATGACGTTGATGGCCGCGTTGATGACGGCGGTCGTCTGCATCTCGGCAATTTCCGGATAAGAAACGGCCAGGCGGCAGCCGCGGTGACCCATCATCGGGTTGAACTCATGCAGGGAAGCAATGATGTTCTTGATAGTCTCAACCGGTTTGCCCTGAGCGTCAGCCAGTTTCTTGATGTCATCTTCCTCAGTCGGAACAAACTCATGCAGCGGCGGATCCAGGAAACGAATCGTAACAGGTTTCCCCTCCATTACTTCATAAAGCGCCTTGAAATCGCCCTTCTGGAACGGAATCAGCTCTTCCAGCGCCTTTTCGCGCTCTTCCACGGTTTTGGAAAGGATCATTTTACGGATCTTCGGAATTCGCTCCGGTTCAAAGAACATGTGCTCTGTTCTGCAAAGTCCAATCCCTTCTGCACCAAGACGTACCGCATTTGCCGCATCTGCAGGCGTATCTGCATTCGTGCGAACCCTCAATTTACGGAAGGAATCCGCCCAGCTCATGATTCTGCCAAAGTTGCCGCTGATCGAAGCCTCCTGTGTCTGAATATCGCCGTCGTAAATTTTACCGGTTGAGCCATCCAGGGAAATATAATCCCCCTCAAAATAGGTCTTGCCGCCTAATGTAAACTGCTTTTTCTTTTCATCGATCACAATATCTCCGCAGCCGGAAATACATGCGGTTCCCATGCCTCTTGCCACAACTGCAGCATGGGATGTCATACCGCCGCGCACAGTCAGGATACCCTCTGCAGCATGCATCCCCTCGATATCCTCCGGAGAAGTTTCCAGACGTACTAAAATGACACGCTCGCCAGTCTCATGGGCTTCTTTTGCTTCCTCTGCAGTAAAATAGATCTTACCGGCAGCTGCGCCAGGAGATGCCGGAAGAGCCTGTCCCATCACGGTTCCCTTTTTCAGTGCATCCGGATCGAAAGCGGGATGCAGCAGCTGATCCAGAGATTTTGCTTCAATTCTGCTGACAGCTTCCTGGGGCGTGATCATACCTTCATCCACAAGGTCGCATGCGATCTGCAGAGCCGCCTGCGCCGTGCGCTTGCCATTTCTGGTCTGTAAGAAATACAGCTTTCCGTCCTCGATGGTAAATTCCATATCCTGCATATCACGGTAATGCTCTTCCAGACGGTTTGCAATTTTCAAAAATTCCTCATAGCATTCCGGCAGGTCTTCTTCCAGTCGGGTAATGGGCTGCGGTGTACGGATTCCTGCAACAACGTCCTCACCCTGTGCGTTGATCAGATATTCGCCATAAATGCCCTTTGCTCCGGTGGAGGGGTTTCTCGTAAAGGCAACGCCTGTACCGGAGGTATTGCCCATATTTCCGAATACCATCGACTGTACATTGACTGCAGTTCCCCAGTCCCCCGGAATGTCATTCATTCTTCTGTATACGATAGCTCTTTCATTATCCCACGAACGGAATACCGCCTTTACCGCTTCCATCAGCTGAACCCGCGGCTCCTGCGGAAATTCTTCGCCCATTTTTTCCTTATAGATCTCTTTAAAACGCCGGATCACCTCTTTTAGATCCTCCGCCGTCAGCTCCGTATCAAAGTGAACTTTTCGATCTTCTCTTATTTCATCAATGACCCGTTCAAATAACGATTTGGGAACTTCCATGACAACATCTGAGAACATCTGAATAAAGCGTCTGTAAGAATCGTAGGCAAATCTCGGATTGCCTGTCCGTTTGGCAAAGCCTTCGACCGAAATATCGGTCAAGCCCAGATTTAGGATCGTATCCATCATACCGGGCATCGAAGCTCTCGCTCCGCTTCGTACCGACACAAGCAACGGATTCTCGGTATCTCCGAACTTCTTGCCGAGCTTTTCCTCCAAAAGTGCCAGTGCATCAAAAATCTGTATCTGAATTTCTTCAGAAATTGACCTGCCATGGTTATAGTAGTCTGTGCAGGCCTCTGTCGTCACGGTAAAGCCGGGTGGAATCGGCAGCCCGAGATTCGTCATCTCTGCAAGGTTCGCACCTTTTCCGCCCAGGAGGTTGCGCATATCCGCATTTCCCTCCCTGAATAAATACACCCATTTCGCCATTGTAATGGTCCCCCTTTGGTCTGTATTTACAGTCATTTAGCATTATGCCGGACTGTTTTTCTCATAAAATCATTCTAGCACATTAAAATATGTAAAGTCAAACAATATATTCGTTTTTTATTTGTGCAGTTTTTAGTTTTCCTACCAAATTTTGTCGCAGAACAAAGAAAATCTTTCACAAACAGCAAAATGTTGCCAAAAGGAGCCGTTCACGCGCAATACAATTCACCCGCGCCATTTGCAAAAAAATCCGCCTTCTCCATGTGGAATCCACACGGAAAAGACGGATCTTTCTAATTCACAGAATTAAGTACCCACGAAGCGCGTACTCGATTATACACAGCCAATTTAAAATTTCTTAGAAATCCAGCTTTTCTGCAAAGTATGCGTCCAGATCAGCGATCGCAACCCGCTCCTGCTCCATAGAATCACGGAAACGAACGGTTACGCAGCCGTCTGTCTCGGATTCGAAATCGTAGGTAACGCAAAACGGCGTACCGATTTCATCCTGACGGCGATATCTCTTACCGATATTGCCTCTGTCGTCAAATTCGCAGTTGTACTTCTTGCACAGCTGGGTATAGATCTTCTCTGCACCCTCGTTGAGCTTCTTGGACAGCGGCAGGATACCGATTTTAACCGGTGCCAGAGCAGGATGGAAATGAAGGACAGTACGGACATCTCCGCCCTCCAGCTCTTCCTCGTCATAAGCAGCGCATAAAAATGCCAGAACGACACGGTCTGCACCCAGAGACGGCTCAACAACATAAGGGATATATTTTTCATTCTTGGAATCGTCAAAGTAAGACAGATCCTGACCGGAAACCTCTGCATGACGGGAAAGGTCGTAATCGGTACGGTCAGCGATGCCCCACAGCTCGCCCCAGCCAAAGGGGAATAAAAATTCGATATCCGTTGTAGCCTTGGAGTAGAAGGAAAGCTCTTCTTTTTCATGGTCTCTGACACGCATTTCTTCCGGCTTGATGCCCAGAGTCTGCAGCCAGTCGATACAGAACTGTTTCCAGTATGCGAACCATTCGAGGTCGGTGTCAGGCTCACAGAAGAATTCCAGCTCCATCTGCTCAAACTCTCTGGTACGGAACGTGAAGTTGCCGGGTGTGATTTCATTGCGGAAGGACTTACCGATCTGACCAATACCGAACGGGATTTTCTTTCTGGAAGTACGCTGTACGTTCTTGAAGTTTACGAAAATACCCTGTGCAGTCTCCGGTCTTAAATATACAGTATTCTTGGCATCTTCGGTAACACCCTGGAATGTCTTGAACATCAGGTTGAACTGACGGATATCTGTGAAGTTGTGTTTACCACAGCTCGGACATCCTACCTCGTGTTCTTTGATGAAGTCCATCATCTTCTCCTGGGACCATGCATCTACGCTTCCCTCAATGGCAATGTCATGCTCTGCACAAAAGTCCTCAATGAGTTTATCTGCACGGAAACGCTCGTGGCACTCTTTACAGTCCATAAGAGGATCAGAAAATCCGCCAAGATGTCCGGAAGCGATCCATGTCTGCGGGTTCATAAGGATCGCACAGTCAACACCTACATTGTACGGAGACTCCTGAATGAATTTCTGCCACCATGCACGTTTTACGTTATTTTTAAGCTCTACACCGAGATTTCCATAATCCCATGTGTTTGCCAGGCCGCCGTAGATCTCGGAACCCGGGTAAACAAATCCTCTGGCTTTTGCAAGAGCTACGATCTTTTCCATTGTCTTTTCCATGATTTCTCTCCTCTTGACTTGCAGCTGTTCCGCCAAATGCGTCCGGAAAGCTCCGGAAAAAGCTGCTTTTTTACATTTTTGGTCTTATTATACTAGTATCCTCATGATTTTTCAAGGATATTTCCATTTGCATTGCTTCCTGTCCTGCTTTTGAAAAATAAATCGTTACGGTTATTCCGCAGCCGGCAGTGATCTATCTCATCAATTCCAGGATCTCCAGACTTTTAAACCGCTTGTCTGTATTCAGCTCCGTATACCGGTAAATGTGGCGTTCCAGTTCCCGCAGCACATCATCCCGCACTGTAAACGTATACAGCTTTGCCAGGGGGGACACGGCTATGTAGCGCATGGCATACAGGGCTGCCTCTGAGATCCGTTTCCGGTCCATGGCCATCCTGCTGCAGTCCGCACACAGGATCCCGTGCTCATCCTGGGAGAAAAAAAGCTCTCCATTTTCTTCTTCCGTAAGCTCTCTCCCGCAGCCTGCACACTGAAACAGCTGCGGCATCACGCCCTGGATCACCATAGTCCGCAGTTCATAGATACAGCGCACCAGCCGGTCTTCTATATGAGGATTCAAAATGGCTTTGATGGTCACATAGAGAAGATTCATCATCTCCTTCTCATCCGTTCCCTCTTTGCCAAAATAATCTGCCAGCTCCAGAAAATAATATCCATAGTAAACCCCCGGCTGCCGGGTGGCCAGCTCCACAAAATGATGCTGCACGCTGACCTGGTTCAGATTATAGCTTGTCCTTCCCTCATAAAGAGTAAAGCTTCCAAATACAAACGGGTTAGCTGCTGCCATGAACGGACTGTTCTGCCGTCTCGCTCCCTTGGCAAAAGCGGAGATCTTCCCCCTCTCTCTTGTGAGAAGGACGATCCGCTTGTCATAATCCCCTACCGGCATGGCAGAAAGTACCACTCCCTGTACGGTAATCAGATCACTCATTTTCAGATTTCTTTCTTATCATATCCAAAGTTCTTGATCAGGAAATCACTGTCTCTCCAGTTCTTAGTCACCTTGACCCAGAGCTTTAGGTTTACCTTTGCTTCCAGCATACGCTCCAGCTCATAGCGGGCATTGCTTCCGATCTTTTTCAGCATGGCACCCTGTTTTCCGATGATGATGCCTTTGTGGGAATTACGCTCGCAGATGATGGTCGCATCAATATCTATGATGTTGCTTCTTCCCGGACGTTTCTTCATCCGGTCGATGGCAACGGCGATTCCGTGAGGGATCTCCTCATCCAGTGCATGCAGAGCCTTCTCACGGATGATCTCTGCGGCGATCTGGCGCTGAGGCTGGTCGGTAACTGTATCCTCATCATAGAACATCGGTCCGTACGGAAGATATTTGAAAATACTTGGAATGATATCCTGTGTGTTTTTTCCGCGGAGGGCAGAGCAGGGAATGATCTCTGCAAAATCACAGATCTTACGGTAGGTATCGATCGCAGGAAGAAGCTCTTCTTTTTTTACCGTATCGATCTTGTTGATGATGAGAATCACAGGAACTCCAACCTTCTGCAGCTGCTCGGCAATGTGGCGCTCTCCCGCACCTACGAATGTGGACGGCTCCACCAGCCACATAATGGCATCTACCTCTTTTAAAGTTCGCTCTGCCACCTGGACCATATATTCTCCCAGCTTATTCTTTGCCTTGTGGATACCGGGAGTATCGAGAAATACGATCTGACCTTCGTCACAGGTATAAACGGTCTGGATACGGTTTCTGGTTGTCTGTGGTTTCTTGGATGTGATAGCGATCTTCTGTCCGATGAGATGATTCATCAGAGTGGATTTACCTACGTTTGGACGTCCAATAATCGCTAC
>OJSQ01001713.1_pt1 | contig 21915 bp, 17 predicted proteins | sample 1599551 | NCBI WGS metagenome assembly OJSQ01 (sample SAMN04168659, study PRJEB22393) | human gut metagenome | biome: human gut microbiome; feature: stool | host: Homo sapiens | collected 2014-05-12
CATAAAAGAGTTCATTCTTCCAGAAAATTTCATATTTTGTCACCTTCTTTCATATTGTTAGTAATAATATATAATTATTTTTATTTTTTGTCAACTATTTTTACTTTTTTTCTTATTTTTTCATATACCTTGACCAGTAGTAGTTCAACTGCAAGAAATGCAATGAAATATGCAAGTGCTGAAATGGTTCCTCCAAGTACAAATACAATAAACATTGCCGAAACAAATATATTGTACCATTTAAGATTTTTTTCTAATAATCCTATGATTAAAGCGCCTATCATTACCACCGTAAACAATAGAAAAAAGGGTTCTCCTGAGAAAAAGCTCATTACAACAATCCTCCTAAATACTTACGGTCAGCCTTGCCGTTATTATTCATTGGTATTTCTTCTATGTATTTGACCTTTTTAGGAATCATATACACCGGCAAAATTTCCTTTAAATTTTTTTTAACTTCTCTTCCAAACTCCTGAGGAGTTTTGCCATTTAGCTCTCCTGTAACAAAAGCTGTAAGACTTTTTACCTTACCCTCTTTCATATTTGGGACAACAACTGCATGACTAATCTGTGAAAGTCTAAGCATGTTGTTTTCTATATCTTCGATTTCGATTCTATATCCGTTTAGTTTTACCTGTAAATCAATACGTCCGTTATAAAACAACTGACCATCCATCTTATAGCCGGCATCACCTGTATGATATGCTCTATATTCCTTGCCCTCTCTTTGGCATGTAAAAAATGCTTTTTTTGTTAAATCATCTCTTTTATAGTAGCCGGTACTTACAGTGTCACCTATTATAATGATTTCTCCCTGCTCTCCATCTGCAAGGATATTTCCCTGCTGGTCGTGAATTTCCAACCATGTACCTTTCTTTTCGTGTCCTACAGGCAGCGACTTGTTAAGATCGCTCATCTGCTGCGCCAACTGTGGAGTGATTAGTACATCTGATACAGCCACCGTTGACTCTGTAGGTCCATATGTATTTACTACCAATGCCTGCTCAAATCTTTCGTGTAATTTCTTTGCAGTTGATATTGTAAGAACCTCGCCACAAAACAAGAATACCTGCAGGTGTGGAAGCAATTCACTGCAAAACTTTCTATCAACCAGACACACATCTGCAAAAGACGGAGTAGACACCCAAACATTTATGTCTGACTCTTTAAAATAGTCAAACATCTTACCATAGTCTTCCTGATCTTTTTTTGTCAGGGTATGTAGTGTTCCACCGCATGCCAGACATGTGTACAAGTCCATAACTGACAAATCAAATGAAAATGGTGCCTGATTTGCAAAATTCTGTCCTGTTTTTTCTTCTTTTGATGTTCCAAGGTCTACAGACCAGTCCAAATAGTTATTTAGGCAATCATATGTAATCTGTACGCCCTTTGGCTTTCCGGTACTGCCTGATGTAAAAATAATGTAGTATGTATCATAAGGCTTAACCCACGACTCCTTAGATATACAGTCAGGTTCATTTTCAATAATATCTTTTATATTTTGAAGATTTTTTACATTTTCTCCTTCAAAACTAATATCTCCCTCAACCTGAAAAATCACATCAGGATTTACACATTCAACTGTATCCATAACACGTGTATCAGGAATGGAAATGTCCTGTGGGCAATATGCCCTTCCCGACTTTACACATGCCAAGAAACAAACTATCATGTATAGATTCTTGTGTCCGTATACGACTACCGGTACTTTGCTTCCTTTAAACTCCCTGTCCAGCCACATTGCCAGTCTGTCTGAATACATATCAAGCTGCTTGTATGACATGTACTCTCCCCCACTGTGAATGGCTGTTTTGTCGCCACATGTTGTGGCATAATTCTTAATTTCTTCTAAAATCTTCATAATATATTCCTTTGTATATTGTTTTTTCATTGCATTGTAATACATTGACTAGTACAAAATATACAACTTTATACAGTTAATTACAAGTGTATATTTTTATAATATCTTATAGTTCCATCAAAATATCATCAAAATCAGTCTGATTTTACTTTTGTCCAAAGACCGGCACAATATGATTTAATTTCCTTTTCCTGGTAACCAAATTCTTCATTTTTCGGATTTGATGTATCAGGTGCACATCCCGGATTTCCTTTATATTCCACATCTCTAAAATACTCATAGGCTGACAGCACTGCACTGTCATACCCTATATATTCGGTATTTTGTATTGCAACATCCTTTTGCAGGAAAAAGTCCATAAACTTATATGCCAAATCTGTATTGGTACAGTATTTTGTAACAACCATGGAATCCACCCATACGTTACTTCCCTGGTCAGGTATAAAAAAGTCCATGTTTTCATTTTCCGAAATAATATATGCGCCATCCCCTGAATATACTACAGCCATAGCTTTATTTCCTGAAATCATATTGTCAATAACATCGTCTCCAACATATACTGGTTTCATTGTTTTATTCTGTTCCATAAGCCAGTTGTATGCCTGTTTCAACTGTTTTTTGTCCTTTGTATTCATCGAATATCCAAGACTTTTCAATGCAACCATAAATGAATCTCTTTCAGAATCATACATATATATATCGCCACTGTATTTTTTATTTTTTAGTATGTCCCAGCCTTGTTTTAAATCTTTCTTATTTACCTTTGTTTTGTCATAAACTATTCCAACGCTTCCCCAATAATATGGAACAGAATATTCCTGCTTTTTGTCATAGTTCATATTTAAAATTTTAGAAACAATTTTGTCCTTATTTTTTATTTTGCTCCAGTCAATTTTTTGTAGATACCCTTCCTTTATCAGTCTTTCAATCATATAATCTGAAGGCACCACAATATCGTACTCTGACCCACTTTGAAGTTTTGTGTATAGTGACTCATTAGAATCATATGTTTCATATACTACTTTACAATTATTCTCTTTTTCAAAACGGTCTATAAGCTGTGTATCTACATATTCACCGCTGTTAAAAACTCTAAGCACCGGCTTACTGTTAATTGATGCAAATCTTGAAATTGAAAAAACGGCTATAGCTACAGCTGCCAATACTCCCACACCAAGTGCTACCTTTTTCCAAATACCAGACTTTGCATTTTCCATGGTAATTGTTTTTTCTCTTCGTTTTTTTATGATTTTTGGTATTACTTCCACTGATACAAGTATGATTACAACCACCAAAATCAAAATGGTTGACAATGCATTAATTGTAGGATTTGTACGTTTTGTCATATTGTATACAACAATTGAAATATTTGCCACGCCGTTTCCGGTAATAAAATATGATACAACAAAATCGTCAATAGACATTGTAAATGCTAATAACATTCCTGCAAAAATTCCCGGTTTTATCATCGGTATAATAACTTTTGTCAACGCCTGAAAAGGAGTTGCTCCCAAGTCCATTGCTGCATTTGCCAGATTGTGATCCATACTTTTTACTTTTGGATACACGCTGATAATCACATATGGTGTGCAAAAGGCAATATGGGCCAGAAGCATTGTTATATAGCCTCTTTCCATTCTTGCAGATGTAAATAAAATCATAAGTCCAATTGCCGTAACAATATCAGGATTCATAATCGGCATATTGTTTACATTTAAAAGCCATTCCCTTACAACTTTTCTACTTCTTGAAAGTCCAATTGCTGTAATGGTTCCAAGAAATGTTGATACTGCTGTTGCTATAATGGCAATGCTTATAGAAACATATACTGCTGATATAATGTTATTGTCTGTTACAAGTTTTTCATACCATTTAAATGAAAATCCTGTAAATTTTGTCAGGGATTTTGATGCATTAAAGGAGAAAAACATTGTCACCAAAATTGGCAGATAGAAAAATATAAACATTATGGCAACATACATTTTAGGTCCAAGAGATAGTTTTTTTCCCATTACATACCTCCTTTGTTATCAGGATCAATTTTGTTCATAAGTCTCATCATAGCCAATATGATTACAGCAAGAATAACTGATATGGCACTGCCGAAGTTCCAGTCTCCCACTGATATAAACTGATTTTCTATTAAGTTTCCAATAAGCACAAACTGATGTCCACCAAGTAAAACCGGAATGACGAAAGCTGATATTGAAAGTAAAAATACCATTGTCACTCCACTAATAACTCCCGGAAGAGACAGTTTTAAAATAACTTTTGTAAATACTTTGAATCTGCCGGCGCCTAAATCGCTTGCTGCCTCAATTAAAGAATAATCCATTTTTGCTAAAGACGTGTGGATTGGTATAACCATAAAAGGTACCAGATCACATACCAAGCCCATAATCACGGAAAAATTGGTGTACATCATATTTACCGGATTAAGTCCTATGGCTTTTATTAATGAATTGATAATGCCATTGTCTGACAACAGACTAATCCATGCATATGTTCTTAACAGCGTATTAATCCACATAGGTATTGTAACCAAAAGAATCAATATACTCTGTGTTTCTTCATTAAATTTTGAAATAAAATATGCCATTGGATATGCCAAAATAAAGCAAATTAGTGTTGTTATCAAACCGATTTCAAGTGATTTTGCAAACACATTTATGTAAACCGGATCCAGTATTTTCCTAAAGTTATCCAATGTAAGATGAATTGTTAACAACGAATTATCACCGGAGGTAATTGAGTATAAAACTATTAACAAAAGTGGTAAAGCTATTAACAAAAATGACCAGATTATATATGGTTTAACCATTCCTTTATAATGACTCATAATCTCCTCCTAATTTTCCATTTTATGCATTACCTGAATGTCATATGGATCTATTGTAAGTCCCACTGTGCTATTCATGTTCAAATCTTTTGTAGTATGAACTTTATATTTTCTAATATCTGTTTCCACCAGATATTCGTAGTGTACTCCCATAAATATTTTTGACACAATGATTCCTGTGACTTTTCCAATTTCAGGTGATACCACCTGCATGTCTTCAGGTCTTAACACCACTTCTATTTCTTCATTTTCCTTAAATCCTTTATCTACACATTCCCACTGTTTTCCATCAAACACAACAAGACAGTCCTTTGGCATAACTCCCTCTATTATGTTTGACTCGCCAATAAAATTAGCCACAAATCTGTTTTGTGGTTCATTGTAAATATCCATAGGTGTTCCTATCTGCTGAATCACACCGTCATTCATAACTACAATAGTGTCAGACATAGACAATGCCTCTTCCTGATCATGTGTTACAAATATAAATGTAATTCCTACTTCTTTTTGGATCTTTTTAAGTTCTGCCTGCATACCTTTTCTTAATTTTGCATCAAGGGCCGCCAACGGCTCATCAAGCAACAACACCTTTGGCTCATTTACCAATGCTCTTGCAATAGCCACTCGCTGTTGCTGTCCCCCTGACAGGCTTGTTACATCTCTTTTGTCAAAGCCTTCCAGTCCTACCAGTTTTAACATTCTGGTAACTTTTTCTTTTATTATTTCCTTGTCTTCTTTTTTCAGATTAAGTCCAAACGCCACATTATCAAACACATTCAGAAACGGGAATAAAGCATACTTTTGAAATACTGTATTAACTTCTCTTTTATATGCTGGAACCTTTCCTATATCTTTTCCGTTAAACAGAATCTGTCCGTGACTTGGTTCTTCAAAGCCGGCAATTATGCGTAAAATAGTAGTTTTACCGCATCCGCTTGGACCAAGCAATGTTAAAAATTCATTTTCATATATATTTAAATCAATACCCTTTAACACCTGATTGTCATCAAAGTTTTTCGATAAATTTTTTAGTTCAATAATCTTTTTTCCCATTTCTGCCTCCCATATTTTTTCAATCTTTTTGCAATTCAGCATAACTATATAAAACAATCATATTAAAGTCAACAAAAGAGCCCTCTTAATATAGATAATAAACATTAATTATTCTTTTTAGTAGCAAATAAAAGCTACACTGGTTATTTCCAATGTAGCTTTCGTTTGTTTGGGATTCCTGCACCCTTTTTATAATATTTATTTCTTTTTGGACTTTGGATTTTCCCCTATTGTTTCTTTCATTCTCTTTTTTGCCAAATCTCTTAATACATATGCCAGCAAAATCAATACACCACAAATACTTGTTACAAATCCAAGTTTGATAAATGGTGTAGTATATTCTACACGGATATTATGAGTTCCCTTTGAGATTTTCACTCCTAAGTATGCAACGCTTGATTTAAAAGTATCTGTTTTCTTTCCATCAACATACACTTTGTATCCGTCAGCATATGGTACTGACAACTGCAAAATTTCATCTTTGTCTGCCTTAATTTTTCCTGTAATCAAGTTTGTGTCCATCTTGATATTTTCAAGAGTGTTTTCTTTTAACTTGTTCACCGCATTTACATAATTGTCAATTGGAACACATACAGCATAGGCATTATCAAACTCATATTTTCTACGACTTCTAAATCTTAATTTAAACTCGGTCTGAGCATCCTTTGAATATCCTAAGTTAAGAATTGTAGCATCTTTCTTGTAATAATATCCCCATTGATTTCCAAGTACACGCATACTTCCTCTCATATGCTTTCCTCTAAATGCAGCCATACGTTTGTCAGGGTTCAAATCTTTGACATGCATATTCTCAAAAACAATATATGTCTGGCAATTTTCCTTTCCCTGGAAATTAAGCCATAATTTTCCTTTTCTCTTGACAACAATATTGTTTTTTCCATTATCAGTTATATTGATTTTTTTTGTGTCTCTTTGTTTTTTGCCTTTTTTAATATTTTTACCAATTTTTACCTTTTCTATTTTTTCAACAGTAATTGGTATCTTTTCTATTTTTTGAGCAGTATTGTTTGTCTCAATACCATCTATTTGTTTATCTACAACTGCATTTTCAAGCAAAGTCTGCTCTCTTTGTACAGGATTTAACTTATCATACTGCTCTTTTGTCATACATGAGGAATATGTGATGCCAAGTGGAAGATATAATGCATTTTTGTAAACATAATTTGTTCCAAATCTTGTTTCATCTTCACCTATTTTATAATAGCCGTAAGGTGCTTCTTCTTCCTGGTTTACATAATATTTAATTCCTGCAAGTGCCATCAGACAAAGTCTGTCCTCAAGTCCGCTGACTACAAACGTTTTGTACTGATTTCCCATACATGCAGATACATAAAGATCTGTCATGCCTGTTGGAACAATACTCCAGTAGAAAGTTGCCTGATTGTATCCCCAGTAAGTTGATTTGTTAAGCATGTCTCTTTCTTTTTCCACACGGTAAAATGATTTGTCCTGCTTTTGTAACTTCTGTATTGATGGTGTTCCACCTTTTGACATATAAGTGTTGATTCCACCACTTCCTACATAATCCCAACAGTTGTACAACTGTTCATGGCTAAAGATGGTTTCAAAATTAAACGCTGCATTTACTGCTGCAATAATTGTCACACCATACAACACAATGCCTGACCATTTTTTATTTCTCAAAATAATATATGCTAAAACTACAACTATAGTTATAATTCCAAGAATGGCTGATTGTGTGTCTAATTTTGGCGTATCAGAACCGCTTTTTGCAATCCAGAAGAAACTAATATATACTGCCAATAGTATTCCCAATACTACAAATACCGGAATTTTTGACACGTCTTTTAATTCTTCTAATGCATAAACAAGCATTATTACAAGAAGAAGGGCCATACCATAACTAAATCTCATTGTAGAATATGAAAAACCGTTCATTATTTTTCCAACGATTTGGAAATTAAGCATTGCCAACAATATTACAAATCCTGCAATAAGTCTTCTGTCTGATTTTTTCCAATGGACTATCACTATACTTAACGCAAATGCGCCAAGCATACCAATGCCGGGAATCGCCCAACTGTGACCTATACTTGCTGATGAAACTATTCCTTTATACAATGCTTCATAATATTCCGAAGTAAAAAATGTTGTTGGAAGTGCAAGGTCTGCGTCAGTTCTTGCATTATTCAAAAATGCATAAACTGATGGGAACAAAATTACAGCTGCCATTGCCATTCCCCACAAGTATCCCACAATAATTTTTCCTATTCTTGTAAAAACTCTTTTTGCTCCTGATTCTTTATATATTCCTGCCTGTCTTATAAAAAAGTAAAGTGCTGCAAGAACTGTATTCATATACATAAAATAGTAATTGGATGCAAATGCAAATGCCACAACTACTGCCAGTGTAACTACCTTTTTGTCTCTTATAACTTTTTCAACTGCTGCAATTAATAATGGAAGATACATAATGCCGCAGAAAAACAGCGGATGTCTGATTCCACCTATTAATGCAAAGGGGCAAAATGCATAAAGAAGTGATGCAGGCAAAACACTGTATATACGTGTTTTGCCCAGGGTCTTACACAAATATGCTACTGCAATACCACTTAAATACATTCTGATAAATATAATACCTTTATACATTAATTCCGGTTGATTTGCAGGGAATAGTACTGTAAATATTGATGTAGGATCACCAAATCCATAATAATTTAATGTTCCTATTACATCTAATCCCTGTCCCAAAGAATAGTCCACCATGGCAAATTTGCCTGTAGTAAAGAACGTAATAATGGCATTTCTAATATATTTCAGCGCGACCAGATGCTGACCGGCTCCGTCTACACCCCAGATAAAACTTTTGCTTTCCGAGGCAAAGATTCCACTTAAAGTTAAGGCAAGCACAGTAAATATTGCTGAATACAATGCCATAAAGATTGTTATTTTTTTAATTTTATTTCCTTTTGTTTTATTGTTGTTATTATATATTTTTTTCATACATTTATCTCCTTTGTTAATATTCTATTACATTTGTGATATGTGTTCAATATCTTTAAAACGAATGGATTTTTGTTTTTATTGCATTGGCTTTTTAAAAATTTCTTCAAAAAAAGATGTTGGGAATTTAATGTCCTTAAGTATTCAGATTATATAATCAACTTCTACTTGAAAGGTATCATTTCATTTCTAACATCTTTTTTGTTGAACATTGCAAATCATAAAGATTTTTGTATTCAGTATATTTTTATATTTTTAACCTCTATTTTGAGCGTCTACCAGATTCTTGCTGTGATAAATTTCTCTAAGTTTTGGCTTTTCAATTTTACCTGTGGCATTTCTAGGCACTTCAGCAAAGATAATCTTTCTAGGTCTTTTATATCTTGGAAGTTCTTTGCAGAACTCGTTAATTTCTTCCTTTGTGCAATCAGTATCAGGATTTAACTCAACAATGGCTGCTGAAATTTCTCCAAGACGTTCATCAGCAAGTCCGATTACTGCTACATCTTTTATCTTTGGATACTTGCTTAAGTAATTTTCTATCTGAACAGGATAAATATTTTCACCACCACTGATAATAACATCTTTCTTTCTGTCTACAAGATAAATAAATCCGTCTTCATCCATTTCTGCCATGTCGCCTGTGTATAGCCATCCATCTTTTAAACACTCAGCTGTAGCTTTTTCGTCATTGTAGTAACATGTCATAACACCGGGACCCTTTACAATCAATTCGCCAACTTGGCCCTGAGCCACTTCATTTCCCTGTGGGTCTACAATCTTTGCCTGCCAGCCATATCCTGGCACACCGATTGCTCCAACTTTATGTATGTTTTCAACTCCCAAATGTACACATCCGGGACCAATTGATTCGCTCAGTCCATAGTTTGTGTCATATTGATGATGTGGGAAATATTCTTTCCATCTTTTAATAAGACTCTGTGGTACAGGCTGTGCTCCGATGTGCATCAGTCTCCACTGATCCAAATTGTAATCTTCTTTTTTAATCTCGCCTCTGTCTAATGCTAGTAAAATATCCTGTGCCCATGGAACCAACAGCCATACAATGGTACACTTTTCATTGGATACTGTTTCCATAATGGTCTTTGGAGTAACTCCTTTTAACAAAACTGCCTTTCCACCTGTAAGCAAACTACCAAACCAGTGCATTTTGGCACCTGTATGATAAAGTGGTGGAATACACAAAAATACATCATCCTTTGTCTGTCCGTGATGATTCTGCTCAACCTTTGCAGCATGCATTAAACTTTCATGATTATGTAAAATTGCCTTTGGGAAACCTGTAGTTCCTGAAGAAAAATAAATTGCCGCATCATCTTTGTCTGTTAATTTAATATCAGGTGACAATGATGAACAGTTTGATACCAGGTCGTTATAATCCTCTGCAAATGATGGGCAATCGCCACCTACATAAAACAAAATTCTCTTTGTATCAATTTCATCTACTATTTCTTCTAATCTTCCAATAAATTCAGGTCCAAAGAACAGTACGTCTGTCTCTGACAAGTCAAGACAATACTTAATCTCCTGCTCATCAAATCTAAAATTCATAGGCACTGCCAAAGCACCTGTTTTTAATATTCCAAAATAGATTGGAAGCCACTCTAAACAGTTCATCATAAGAATGGCAACTTTGTCGCCCTTTCTCACTCCACGGCTAAGTAGTAAATTGGCAACTCTGTTTGCGTTTTCATTAAATACATGCCATGTAATTTCTCTTCTGTACTGCTGTCTTAAATCCGGCTGAATCAATTCATATTCACGCCATGTTACCCTTTTCTTTTCCTGAATATCCGGGTTTATTTCTACTAGAGCCACATCATCTGCAAATTCTTTTGCATTTCTCTCTAATAATTCTGTAATTGGCATTTTATTATCCTTCTCTCTTATTTTTTGTCAATTTTCGCTATATGCACCAGATTCTAGTTTACATAACTTGTCAATAGGTTTCTAACTACTCTTTAATGTATAACCTGCAATTTTTTCATCTTTCCATCTGTTTGTTTAATTTAAAGTTATTTGCATTTAAGGTTATTTAGAAAAAATGAAACAGGTTATTTGCGTTTTCTCCTAAGATTTGCACTTTTTCATTATCATTCAAATCAATCTGGTCCAAATCCATTAGTGCCTGCTTTTGGTCGTACCATGGTGTATCTGTTCCAAATATAATCTTGTCACTGCCATGGTTTCTTACCATTCTTAAAAACTGTTCATTGCTCAGTTTTACCGGAAACTTCTTGTTAAGAGCCACTGCCGTGTCCATGAAAAATGGTAGCCCTATAAGTTTTTCTTCCACTTCATCCCACATACGCCAACCTCCCATATGTGCAAGAATCAGTTTTTCCGGCTGGATGTGACGCCATACATTAAGTACCATGTCCGGCGTACAATGTACTTTTTCCGGAAGTCCCACATCCTCTCCTGCATGAACGATTATGCCAAGTCCTTTATTTGCTGCATAATCCATTAAACGTATATATTTCTCGTCATCAAAATATGTTTTCTGATAATCAGGATGTAGTTTGATTGTCTTTAAATCCATAGCTACTATATCATCTATAATCTCTTTGTAATTTTCACAATCAGGGTGAATGGCTCCAAAGAAAAATATTTTTGTGTCCTGACTTTTTTCGTTATATTTTGCTGACATTTTATTTATTTTCTCCGGCTGGGCAATATTGGTTGCCACCGGACATACAACAGACAAATCTATGCCCGCCGAATCTGTGCTATCAATAAGGCCCTGCACTGTTGCAACTCTTTCATGTTTTACAGCAATTCCCTGACCTTTTAATATTTCCTTTTCCATTCCGGCAATAGTTTTGTCAGCTATCTTGTCCGGGAATGTATGTGTATGAATATCAATAATCATCTGATCATGTCCTTATCCAATTTCATATCCACGCTCAAATGCTTTGATGTTAATGTCAATTGTCTTAGGTGGAACTGTCTTTTTGATAACTTCAATCCACTGCTCTTTTGGAAATTCCATTTTGCTTGCGGCAACACCTAAAATAATCACATTAAACACTCTTGAATTGCCAAGTTCTAAAGCTTCTTTTTGAGCGTCAACTGCTATAACTTTATGTTTGCCTGAAAGACCTTCGATTATACCTTTAGGATACTCTGCTGCTCCTGTTACTACAGGCATTGGGTCTATTCTCTGGTCATTTACAATAATAACTCCGTCTTTCTTTAGGAAATGAGCGTAACGTAATGCTTCTAATCTTTCAAAAGCGATAAGTACATCAGCCTGTCCTTCTTCTACAATAGGTTCTGCAACACTTTCTCCATATCTTACATATGTAACAACGCTACCTCCACGCTGTGCCATACCGTGTACTTCTGAAAGTTTTACATCATATCCGGCCTCAAGGGTAATACCTCCAAGGATTCTACTTGTAAGGAGAGTACCCTGACCGCCAACGCCTACTATCATTATATTCTTTGTCTCTGCCATGATTATTCTCCTTTTTTCTTTAATTCTATTGCACCAAACTTACAGTTGCTCATGCAAAGTCCACAACCGTTACACATAGTCTGGTCGATTGAAACTGTGCCATCTGCATTTTTTGTCATTGCAGGGCATCCCGGAACTAAACATTGTCCACATTTAACGCATTTTTCAGGTACTGTATAACACTTGCCCTTTGGAACAAATGATTTTAATAATGCACAAGGAGCCTGTGAAATAATAACTGATACTTCGTCTCTTGCAACTTCTTCTTTTACTACCTTTGTCAATCTGTCTACATCAAATGCATCAACAACTTCAACGTGTTTTACACCAAGTGCATTACACAAATCTACCAAATCAACTGCATATGCAGGCTCTCCTGCCAATGTTTTTCCTGTTGCCGGATGATCCTGATGACCTGTCATACCTGTTGTTGAATTGTCAAGAATAATAACTGTTCCTGTTGCCTTGTTGTACACCATGTTCATAAGTGAGTTTACACCTGTATGAAGGAATGTACTATCACCAATAACAGCTACCCAGTTTTTAATATAATCTTTACCTTTTGCCTTTTCCATTCCGTGCAGTGTTGAAATACTTGATCCCATACAAAGTGTTGTGTCAACTACTCCAAGTGGAGCTACTGCACCTAATGTGTAGCACCCAATATCTCCTGCTGCATGTATTCTTAATTTCTTTAATACTGAATATGTACTTCTATGTGGGCATCCCGGACAAAGAATAGGTGGTCTTGCAGGTGCGTTTGTTGCTGCCTGTTCAATTTCTACCATTTCTCCAAGAAGTTTTTCTCTAAGCATGTTGGCACTGTATTCACCCTGAACAGTAAATAAATTCTTGCCCTCACACTTAATACCCATCGCCTTAACCTGCTCTTCTATAACAGGCTCAAGCTCTTCTACAACTACTACTCTGTCTACTTTTTCAGCAAACTCTTTTATAAGTCCTTTTGCTAAAGGATGAACCAATCCAAGCTTTAATACTGAAGCATTTGGAAGTACTTCCTTTACATACTGGTATGGGATACCACTTGTAATAATACCAATACTTGTGTCATTGTATTCAACCTTATTTATGTCTAATGTACATGCATCTTCTGCCATTCTCTTTAAACGTTCTTCAACATGAATGTGACGTTTGATGGCATTGCCCGGCATCATAACATTCTTTGCTACATTTCTTTCATATGGCTTGTCATCAACTTCCACTCTGTCTTCTAGATTTACAAGTCCCTGTGAATGTGCAAGTCTTGTGGTTGTTCTTAAAATAATTGGAGTATCATATTCTTCTGATAATTCATATGCTCTCTTTGTAAATACTCTTGCTTCTTCACTGTCTGATGGTTCAATAACAGGAATCATTGAAGCACGACCTACCATTCTTGTATCCTGCTCGTTCTGTGAGCTGTAAATACCAGGGTCATCTGCTACAACTACAACCATACCACCATTTACACCAATGTATGCCCCTGAATAAAGAGGGTCTGCTGCCACATTAAGGCCAACCATCTTCATCATTGTCATGGAACGGATACCGGCCATTGATGCACCAATGGCAACTTCTGCTGCTACCTTTTCGTTTGGAGCCCATTCTGCATATACTCCGTCATATTTTACTACATTTTCGCTAACCTCCGTACTTGGAGTACCAGGGTATGCTGATGTAACCTTTACACCTGCTTCATATGCACCTCTGGCAATAGCTTCATTACCTAACATAATTGTCTGTTTACTCAATCTTAATCCTACCTCTCTTTTCACTGCTTTAAAGTCCTAAAGACCATTATAAAATATCAATAAATATAAGTCAATAAAAGTGGTTTCATTTTCTAGCGAACCTTTGACTTATTTTAAAAAATGCCATATTAAAAGGAGACTTTCCTGTTTCCGGTAAAGTCTCCTTTTGAATAGTATTATATTTTATTAATTATTATTTTTTAGTACTTATCATATAACTACCATTTTTTCACTGGCATACTTTCCTGTCCAACTTAAAAATTTTAATAATTGAACCATCCTGCATTCATTAATACTGTTGACATTGCTGTCATTAATACAATAATAATCAGTGTAAGAAGTAATCCCTTCTTAAACATGTATGATGGTTTCATTCCGTATCCAACCGGTACTGAACGTACTGATGTTGGCAATGTATATGATAATGATAAGTTTACACCTATTGATGCAATAAATATATATGGAATAGGATTGATTCCAATGCCCTTCATTACTGAAATTACAATAGGAACTGCAACTGCTGCTGTTGCTGTATTTGATGTGACATCAGACAATATAATTGTCACTGTAATTATTACAAATATTGTAAGTAGTCCACCTGTAAGTCCCATATTTGATACAAGTTTTCCTATGCACTCATCAGCTCCTGACTCTGTAAGCAATGTTCCAGCTGCAAGACCACCTGCAAACACATACATAAGTGACCACACAATCTGAGTCTGAACATAATCCCATTTCATAAGGCGTTCACCGTTTTCATCAACAATAAGGAATGCTAAAATACCGCAGGCAATAAATACATATGCCGGTTTTAAATCAGGGAATACTGTTGCATAGAAATTTCTTGTAAATGCCAAAATAGCTGCAATTGCAAATAATACAAGGCAAATAATTTCCTGAATGCTCATTTTGCCCATATCTTTTTTCATTTCCTTAAAGTATTCTTTTGAGCCCTCTAACTGAATATTCTTTGGCTTAATTAATAACAAATAAATAACATTTGATACTATAAGAACTATCATTATAGGAAGGAATTTAACAACCCATGTTGTATACATAAATTCTGTTCCTGTTAATTTCTGAATGTAATCAACAATAACAAGGTTCATAGCTCCACCAAGTGGTGAGAACAATCCACCCATTCCGGCGCCCCATGCAATAGATAAAAGTATAACTGCTCCACTTTCGTCCTTTCCAAAGTCCTTAATTCCTGCATAATGAAGCATTGATACTGCAATTGGTGTAATTGTTGCACAAACTACTGCATTTGGTAACACTGCTGATAAAATTGTAGACAACAAAAACCAGAATACAATGTGTGATGATAATGAAGTACCCAGCATTCCTAAAAATGCTACGGCAATACGTTTATCTAATCCTGTAATTGTCCAAGATACTGTTAAAATTGAAGCTCCAAGTAATAACAGGATTGTTTCTGAAGCGTACTGTGATATGATTGCGCTCATATCAACTAATGAAAATAAAGCATTTACCGCAATAGGTAAAAATGCTGTAACTGCATAATCAATTGGTGCTGTAATCCACCAATAAGCCATCCACAAAACTGTACCAATAGCCATTCTTGCTTCCACTGCGCCAAATGCACTTGATGGTATTAAGAATGTACATAAAGCAAATATTGCTGGTCCAATTAATATGTGAATTAATCTTTTAATATTATTTGTCTTTGCCATAATCTTCTTCTATCTATATTCTGTGTCATTTCTTTTTGATTATAACATGTATAGTTTCATTCGCATATGAGAATATGTAACAGAAATTTTGCTGTTTATTTTGGATTATTTTGTAAATATTTACTAATTTTAGGTGTTTTTTGTTCCTTTAGCTATTTTGAGAAAGAATTTTACTTCATAAAAAAAACTGCCTGACTGATGATGTATAGCATTCTTCTTTGCCATCAAAGCGGCAAATACTGCACACACCAAAATCCAGACTGTTTTCATTTTTTATATATTTATTTTGTATGTTCTAAGTTTTTATATATTTTGATTATTCTTTTTATTTTAAATGTTCTTTTGCTACTGCTTCTGTTTTTTCTTCGTAACATTCAAACAAATCATCTACTTCTTTCCTGTCCTGTTTCTTTGTAAACAAACTAACAATTGGCACGATAACAAGTCCTCCTACCATGGCTATAACGCCTGAGTTGATTGATGACTTAAATATATATGAAAGAATTGTTCCCCATCCTGTAATATCTATTCCGCAGAGTGTAATAATAAGCTGAACAATTGCAATGCCACATCCCCAGACGAAACATACTACAGTAGCTGTCTTAGTAACACCTTTCCAATATAAACCATACAGGAATGGTGCAAGAAATGCTCCTGCAAGAGCTCCCCATGACACACCCATCATCTGTGCGATAAATGTAACTTCAGGATGTGAGTCTTTAAATATTGCAATTACAGCTGATATAAAAATAAAGAACACAATGAAAAATCTCATTATTGTAACCTGCTTTTTGTCTGACATTTCCTTCTTTGAAGCTGGTTTAATTACATCAAGTGTAAATGTAGAACTTGATGTAAGAACCAATGATGAAAGAGTAGACATTGAAGCTGACAATACCAACACAATAACTATTGCAACAACAAGTGCAGGAAGTGTTGAAAACATTGTTGGTATAATCGTGTCAAATAATGGCTTTCCTGTTTGAGGATTGATTGCTATTTTATCTCCGTATAATCTGCCAAATCCACCAAGGAAGTAACATCCACCTGCTACTATAATGGCAAATACTGTAGAAATAACTGTACCTTTATGTATGTCTTTTTCACTATTAATTGCATAAAACTTTCCAACCATCTGTGGAAGCCCCCATGTACCAAGGGATGTAAGTATAACTACAAATAATAATGCCAATGGATCAGGTCCAAGAAATGCTGTATATGCTCCCTGCCATCCTGCATCACCTGTTACTTTTGCAAGGCTTTTTGTTGCCTCAACCAAGCCACCATTGTCCATAAGCACTGCTCCTATAACAGCACAAATACCAAACAACATAATAATACCCTGAATAAAATCATTAATAGCTGTGGCCATATATCCACCAAAGATTACATAAAATCCTGTAAGCACTGCCATCACTGCAATTACAACCCAGTAAGGTATGTCAAATACAAGACCGAACAAACTTGAAAGTCCATTGTAAAGTGATGCTGTATATGGAATAAGGAAAATAAATACAATAACTGATGCCGCTACTTTTAGTGATGTTGAGTTAAATCTCTTTCCAAAAAAATCAGGCATTGTTTTTGCATCTACATGCTGTGTCATAACTCTTGTTCTTCTGCCTAATACGTTCCATGCAAGTAATGAACCAATAAATGCATTACCAAGGCCTGCCCATGTTGATGCCAAACCAAAGTTCCATCCAAACTGTCCGGCATATCCTACAAATATAACTGCTGAAAAGTAAGATGTACCAAAAGCAAAAGCTGTAAGCCATGGTCCTACTGAACGACCTCCCAAAACAAATCCTGTAACGTCGGTTGCATGCTTTCTTGTGTAAAATCCTACAAAGATCATTACAGCAAAAAATATAACCAACATAATTGAACATAATGTTACTGTCATAATGTCCCTCCATAATCTTAAAATGTATTTTCGTTCCTTTAAAGTGTTGAACTTTAAACCGTAACGCTTTAAAGTAGTGAAGCAATTATATAAAAAAAAGAGAGCCTTGTCAACTCTCTTCTTATTTAACTATGTAATTCAAATTAAATACAGGTTCTAAACCGTCTCCATACTTGACAAAGAGCTTAAACATTAATAACATTACAACTCTTTAATCCAGCAACGTCTTCTTCTATGCTGTATTTTATCAAATCGTTTCCACATAGATTGGACTTTTATATTCTCCTCAAGCATTGGTCCTGTCTCTGCATATTTCATGCCATCTTTCATTGCTGATTTTAATATCTGATTCATTAAAATAAGAGGAAGCCCCTTATTTTTGTATTCATCTCTTACACCAACCAGATAAAGTTCCAATGTTTCAGGCTTTGAATATGGTGCATAAAGTAATCTTGCCCATCCAAATGGTAAAAGTCTTCCATGTGATTTTTTTGAAGCACGCCCCATAGACGGTACTGTTACACCTATACCTACCATTTCATCTTTCTCGTTTACTATTAATGAAATAAATCTAACATTTACCATCATAATAAACTGTTTTACGTATTTTCTAATCTGTGCGTCTGACAAATCTACTTCGCCATACAATTCCTTTTCTGTGTCATTTACCACATCAAAAATATATTCGATATATTTTTTAAGTTGAAATCGGCTTTTAATTTCTACAACTTTTAATTTATTTTCTTTCAGAACTCTCTCCGTCATTTTATCGAAAATTTCAGGTGTCTTAGTTGGAATTTTGATACGGTTCTCAATCCAGTCAACTGACTTTCCATAGCCCAGCCTTTCCATATGTTCCTTATAATAAGGTGCATTGTTTATTGTAATGAAAATGCCGTCGTAATCAAATCCTTCTATTAACATACCCTGCTGATCCAAATCGCAAAATCCCATAGGTCCGTGTATTGCCTCAAGGCCACGCTCTCTTCCCCAGTCTTCAACTGTTTTAAATAACGCTTCTGATACTTCATAATCATCAATAAAGTCTACTCTTGTAAATCGTATACGTTTTCTGGCCCATTTTTTATTTGCCTTATGACTGATAATTGCGCCAATACGGCCTACACACTTGCCGTCTTTATATGCAAGCCACTGCCTTGACTCTGCGTATTCGTATGCCGGATTTTTCTTTGGATTAAAATTATTCATTTCATCAAAAATAAGGTCAGGCATTGCCTGTGGCACATTTCTATACATTTTTTCATTAAAACCTGCAAAGGTTCTAAGTTGTTTTCTTGTTTTTACTTCCTTAATTGTTACCATTATTTATCCTAAGTGTTTATCTGTTTTCTATTTCTCTAATCATATCAACTCTTCTTTGATGTCTTCCGCCTTCAAATTCTGCTCCGAAGAATTCATCAAGAATCATTTTTGCTAATTCGCTTCCAACTACTCTTGCACCAAATGCAATAATATTTGCATTGTTATGCTGCTTTGTAAGTTTTGCTGAATATGGCTCACTACATACTGCCGCGATAACTCCCGGCACTTTGTTAGCTGCAATAGAAATACCAATTCCGGTGCCACACATCAGCACACCATAATCTACTTCTTTTGAAACAACAGCACGACCTACCTCTTCACCTTTTGCAGGGTAGTCGCATTTTATGATTTCACCATTTTCATCATAGTTTGTTCCATAGTCTACACATTCGTATCCTTTTTCTGTCATATATTCAATTAATTCATTTTTTAAATCAATTGCTGCATGATCGCATCCAAATCCAATTTTCATAATTTTTATCATTCCTTTCGCTTCGCTCAAGGCACAAACAAGTAATGAAAAAATGTTGTGCCTCCTAGCATTTTATCTTTAACTTAATTATTCTACCTAATATAATTAATAGTGTCAAACCACATTTTCCCAGTATACGTTTTTATATGAACCATTTTCTCAGTATACGTTTTTATTTTTAACTCTTATTAATGAATCATTTAGCTGGTTTTTTTCAGAATCATTCATTTAGTGAAAAATTTTTTAAATTCCGTATTTTTTCAAATCAACTTTTCCATCTACTACTTCCACTCCGTCCTGAATCAGCCTTCTTGCCTGTTCATTTTTGCCACCAAAAGCAAAAGCACCTGACAACTCTCCCTTAGAATTTACCACTCTGAAGCATGGAATATTTTCAGGGTCAGGATTTTTATGCAAGGCGTTGCCTACAGCTCTTGCCATCTTTGGCTCACCTGCCATCTCTGCAATTTGACCATAAGTTGCCACATGACCTTTGGGAATTTTCTTTACTGCTTCATATATTCTTTTTGTAGGACTGTCAGTAATAATATCATAACTCTCAGCAATCATTCTTTTAATATCATCATTAGGCACACTTCCATCAAGTATAATTGTATTCCAATGATCTTTGTTTTGATGATACCCCGGAATAACAGCTTCATATGTCTGTCTCCAAAAATCTCTCCACTGTGGATCCACCTTAACATTTAGATTGATCAAATCATCCTTTTCATAAATCCAGAGAAATGCTTTTTTACTTTCCTTAACACGTACAAGTTGCCAATTGGTATCCTTAAATGGAGTGTCCAAATATGTATTTTCAAATGTTAAGCCAAACTCTATTGCTTCCCGTCTTGTATACATGCCATTCCTTTCATTTTACCGATATATTTCGTTTTTTAAACTTTGCTGGTTCTAAACTTGACTTTTGGGGATAAAGTTTAGAGCTTTTTTATTATTTTGTATAAATTTTCCTTACATAACAAAAAGGTGTGTCTGATACACTCAAACACACCTTATGCCGGTGACCGGAATCGAACCGGTACTGTGTTGCCACAACAGGATTTTAAGTCCTGCGCGTCTGCCAGTTCCGCCACACCGGCTAAGTGGGCAGAGAAGGATTCGAACCTTCGAAGGCGGTGCCAACAGATTTACAGTCTGCCCCCTTTGGCCACTCGGGAATCTGCCCATACTAACTTAGAAAGCAATTTTATATTTTATATAATTAAATCAAACTTGCTTGGATGAGATTATATAAAATGTAAAAGTTATTTGCGAAGCAAATGACAGTGAGCAAACTTTGTTTGCGAACTGCTTTCTAATGCATTGAAAGCTATCTTATACTCTATATAATCGAATCAAGCTTGTTTGCGAACTGCTTTCTTTTCTTCCAACAATATACATTTATACCATACTTATTATAAAAGTGCAATTACAATTTTATTTTTTTGACAATAATTTCATTCATTAAAATCCACCATTCTGGTATGCTCTATACCTCTTCTGCAATCTACTACAAAATCCAACCAATTATCTGTCATTTCAGTAAAAGTCAAAACTTTTAGATTTTTGTTGGGAGTATATTCATACCTATTTAATATCGATTTTCCCCTCTTCGTCAATGCCCCACGTTTTGCCTTCGTCTCGTAACCAGTACAATCAAATCCGAAAGCCATCTGGCTTTCCTTCACAAAATCATAAATTCTTTGACATCCCCCGTTATAAATAATATACTTAAAGTTAGTATTTTTCTTAAGGAGTTTTTTATGAATCGAAAAAAAGTTTTTTGGAGTGCTATTTTAATAGTTGCTTTGATTGTAATGTTCATTGCCGGTTACAAACTTTACATTAATAATAAGGGAGAAAGTGTTGACGTAGAACAATTTACCAAAGAATCTTCTACCACACAATCAACTTCCGGGTTAGCTGAAAACCATAACATTAATTGGAAAAAACTAAAGAAACAAAATTCCGACATTTATTCATGGATATACATTCCTAACACCAAGGTAGATTATCCGGTAGTACAATCTACAGGTGATGAAAAAGATGATTTTTATTTAACTCACAACATTGAAAAGAAATACGACATATATGGTGCCATATACAGCGAGATTCAAAATGCCACCGATTATTCAGACCCGGTTACCGTGCTTTACGGTCATAACATGAATAATGGTTCAATGTTTAAGACTCTTCATTCCTTTGAAGATCCTAATTTTTTTAAGAAGAACAAGTATATTTACATATATATGCCAAATCATAAACTGACATACAAAATTTACTCAGCTTACGTATATGATGACAGACACATTCTCAATTCATTTGACTTTAGAAATAAAAATATATTAAAAAAATATCGTCTCGCAGCCATCATTTATTATGTAAGATTTTTACTAAATGGAGCTTTTTTTTATTTGTGTATTTTATATCTTACAAAAAAATATCTCCTTCCAGACAAATCATCATTTCTTATTGGGGTTCCATTAATTTTACTGGCTTATCTGATGAATCAAGGAGGATTAACAAAAAGGGGCAGAGTAATGG
>OJSQ01001752.1_pt1 | contig 21523 bp, 19 predicted proteins | sample 1599551 | NCBI WGS metagenome assembly OJSQ01 (sample SAMN04168659, study PRJEB22393) | human gut metagenome | biome: human gut microbiome; feature: stool | host: Homo sapiens | collected 2014-05-12
GGAGCACCTCAAAAACACCATCATACACTAAATCAGTAAGTTGGCAGCATCACCCAATCTGCTGACAGACGAAGATAATGAACCCGTTATGGTTTTTAACGGAGAGAGGAATGTACTGGCAGACAGTCTGAAACCACAGCCTCTGATTCTTCCGGTCAAGGGAAAATAAGCGTAATGTTCATCACCAGATTATGTACGATGAGTTTTCCACTGTTTATAGCAATTATCTTGCTAATAACCAGACAGGAGTAACCAGACCAACCGAAAACACCGGGAAGGTGATTACCCGCTGGCAGAGGAAATCCGGTTTTTTTTGATGTCAGCCATAACGTGTTTGACAATAAAGCATCATGAAAGGGTGTTAATGAGTCCATGGGATAATTCATAAAAATAATTTACTGTGTTATCCTTTTCAAAAGAAATATTCAGAAGATAACCCCTGGCTGACAACCAGGGGAAGGGGGCATTAACAGTGTTATTATTGGTGAATAAATTATTACTTGTGTGCAGGATACACTAATGCAATATCTACTGATACTGTATGCCAGTATGTTTCATGCCTGCCGCTGAAAACGGCAATATCCAGGGCCAGATATATTCACCATTCATATTTCTGCATTTCTGTACAATTTTCTCAGAAAGCGTCTCATCAATTCTTTCACGCAACTTCTCCTGCTGTCTTAAAATACTTTCGCATATTTCGAAATCATCTTCCTGCATCAGCATTTCGGCGCATTTAATGATTTCTGCCCGTTCATGCAGCACAGAGGAATGATTATAGAGCCAGTTTACAAACAGCAATGCTTCCGGATATTGCCCCCATAACGGGTGGTATGTGGCATAATAATCTTCGGCAGTATCCGGACCGCCTGAAAAGTTATGCCATACAGCAAGTGGAAATGGATGCAGATTTCCGCACAGTATTTCTGCGATGTAAGTATTTGCCGCAAAGCCGCGACGAAATGCAGTTGCAGCTTTTACCAGTTCCCCATTAAGAAAATGCAGAAGGCCGAGTTCATACCAGTAAGGTGAAAATTCATCTGCATGTTCCTGCAGTATATGGCGTGCCTGTTCATGAGCGCCAGTGCGTAACAGTTCCGGTCCCAGTAGCCAGCGTGCACCATGATTATCTTCGGGATTGTAATCCAGTATTTTTTCAATGAGCATGATGGCATCCTGATGACGCTGTAAATGTGCATTTGCCAGGATTGCCGCATAGAGGGCACGAAGAAAAGGTCGGTTGTCAGGATGTATCCAGATGATTCTGCCACTGAAACCTTCAGGGATAAGACGATTGCCAATTGCCAGCCCTTTAAGGGCAGCATTCAGCGCCTTACGCGGGGCATTCTGCTCCAGAAATACGTATGCCAAGTGAGCGTGTACATCAATAAAGTCATTCTCCTGTCGGGCAAGGCGCCTGAGTTTGTTGATGTAACTTGTTTCGCTGATTTCATCCGCATCGTATGCATCAATCAGTTCTTCAAACTCATCCAGCAACGAGCCAAACCAGGTTTCCGGAAATATGAAACAGCCCTGGTTATCGTTCACTTCAAAGCGTAATTTGCCAGTCATATTCTGAACCTGTAAAAAAGGATGGACCATAACCTGCAGGCTATAAAAATTGTGATGCCTGGCATCGGTGTCCTTTTATTGTCCGGGATTAACGTTGCCCATGATAATACAGTGAATTCTGTTCTGTGGTAAGACGTTGAGTTATTGAATGAGAACCTCAGCCTGGCTGATGGTTCCGCCGGCATAAAAAAGAAATTGATTGAGGCGGGTGCTCTTCCCCTTAAGAGGAAGAGCATGTGTGTAAATGGCGTTCAGTCACCTTTTCAGTGGATTGTTAACTTTTGCATATTCAAACGGACTGATACACTCCTCCCTGTTTGCATCCAGAAAATCTGCCCACCATTGCAGCATAAGCCGACGTTCTTCCAGATGTTCTGCTTTATGAATATACGCGGCACGTACTCCGTTGCGCTCCTGATGACTCATCTGACGTTCAACCGCATCTCTTGACCATAAGCCGGATTCAATCAATGCACTGCACGCCATCGCCCGGAATCCATGGCCACAGACTTCCTTGGTTGTGTCATACCCCATCACTCTGAGGGCCTTATTTACGGTATTTTCACTGATTGGTTTACGTGGGTCGTGTGCTCCCGTAAAGATCAGACCATTTTCACCTGCCCATGTCTGAAGTTCTGCCAGTATGGCTACAGCCTGTTGGCTGAGTGGCACAAGATGTGGTGTTCGCATCTTGGAGCCCCGGTATGAAAATTTTACGCCTGGCAGAGGTTCGCGTTCGGCTGGAATAGTCCACATGGCATTGTCAATATCAATTTCAGACCAGCGGGCATATCTGAGTTCACTGGAACGAATAAAAACCAGTAAATTCAGCATAACTGCCAGTCGGGTGACAGGCTGGCCTTTATAACCGTCAATACGCGACAGAAGTTCAGGCAGGCGTGAAAGATCCAGAGCAGGGCGATGCTGGCGTTTTACCGTGGTCAATGCACCAGCCATATCCAGAGCCGGGTTATATCTGATGATGCCAGACTGTACGGCATAACGCATTACAGCAGATATTCTTTGCTGCAGACGACTGGCGATTTCATAAATTTGTTTAACTTCTGCAGCACGAACAGGGATAAGCAGATCCGGGGTACTGAGTGTTGTGATATCCCGGTTGCCGATAAAGGGGAAAACGTGAGTCTCGAGGCTTTTGAGTACTTTATCGCTGTGTGATTGTGCCCATTGTTTATTACTGGCATGCCAGCGTCGTGCAATATGTTCAAAAGAGAGCTGTAAATCAGGGACTACTTTTTTAGCTCTTTTCTGTTCGCAAGGGTCAACCCCCTCCGAAATCAGTTTTCGGGCCTCATCCCGTTTTGTACGAGCTTCGGAGAGAGAAACTTCCGGATACACACCAAGTGCCAGGGTTTTCTCCTTACCCAGAATACGATAACGGAGACGCCAGTAACGGGAACCATTAGGATGTACCAGCAGGAACATGCCAGCCCCGTCAGTGAGTTTATAAGCCTTGTCAGTGGGCTTTGCAGCCCGGATTTTTGCGTCAGTCAGTGCCATAGTTCAGCCTTCTGAATGCGTTAAAGAGGGTACAAATTCTGTCGAACTGGGGTATACCCGCAATTATACCCACACAATGGGGTTGATGTGGGGGGAATCTGGTTGAGTTCGGTAGAATTGATTTGGAGGCAGAACGCTTAAATTGTGGCGTTCTGAAACGAAAAACGGACCTCCGTGGAGGTCCGTTGATATGAACTTGGTGCCCGGACTCGGAATCGAACCAAGGACACGGGGATTTTCAATCCCCTGCTCTACCGACTGAGCTATCCGGGCAACGGGGCGCATTAAACCTGATTCGCCTCGTCTCGTCAATCAAATTTCTTCAATTTACTGCAGACTGCACAATCTATCATCACTTTGCCGCTAATGCACGCATTGTCAGGCAAACCAGGCGGTCCAGGCGGCGGAAAGGGGCATTGCCAGAAGGAGTGCTGGAAGCATGTTGACCACCGGGAACATTTTAATGCCACAGATGCGTAATCCGGTTGCCAGCAGCAATAAACCGCCTACGGCGCTGAAGTCTGCCATCATCGACGGTGTGGTCAGCGGTAATATCAGCGCGGCAGCCCACGCCAGCGTTAACTGGATGATCAGTAATGGGATACTAATCACCGATACCGCAATACCCAGCGAGCAGGCGAAGATCATCGCCGTAAAGAAATCAAGAAATGACTTGGCGATTAAAATACTCGGATCGCCGGTCATCCCTTCGTTCATCGCCCCGAAGATCCCGGTGCCGCTGGCGCAAAACAGGACAATAATCGCGACATAATTCTGAATAAAAGATTCATGCGCTGGCTTCTTACGTGAGTGGCGAAACAGATTTTGTGCTTTGGTGACCGCGGTATTGACGCCTTTTTCCAGCAGACAAATTTCGCCGATTAATGCACCGAGTAAGGTTGCTAAAACCATCGCCGGAAGGTTGGCGCATTTCACCACCAGTAAAATACCAATCCCCAGCGATGCCAGACCAAAAATTGATGTCATGGAGACGCGGATACGTTCCGGTAAGCGTTGGCTGAGCAGTGCGCCGAGAACGCCACCCAGTAAGACTGCACTAGCGTTGATAAAAGGGCCGATGACCACAAGAGTTCCTGTTAACTGTATTGTTTGATTTTCTTATTATGAACTTTTTGCCTTGTTGATGGCTTGTCTGGTCGCAAAGTCCTGGCTTGCACGCTTTAGCGAAAGGTGCCATGATTGCGCGAATTTTCTCCTCTCTGTACGGAGTTTGCCCGATGCACGCCACCTCCTTACATTCTCTCGCTTATCGCCGTTTCGCGCGAAACTCCTCCCTTTTTCTGCTCATGCGGTGAAGTTAACGCACGCTCACTGCAGGACAACAGTAAAATCAGAGCGTTTCTGCTTTTACTGATGTCTGGCGGTCGGAGCTGGTGACCAGTTTGACCCATATCTCGTGGGGCAGGGTTTTTCACCTTGTCCGGTATTCTTACTTCCCCGAAACGGGTTTTGCGCTTATGAAATCAATGAATATTGCCGCCAGTAGTGAACTGGTATCCCGACTTTCTACTCATCGCCGCGTGGTGGCGTTGGCAGATACTGATTTTACGGACGTCGCGGCAGTCGTCATTACCGCTGCGGATAGTCGCAGTGGCATTCTTGCGTTGCTTAAGCGCACCGGTTTTCATCTACCGGTGTTTTTGTATTCCGAACATGCTGTTGAATTACCTGCGGGCGTTACGGCGGTAATCAACGGCAACGAGCAGCAGTGGCTGGAGCTGGAATCCGCAGCCTGTCAGTATGAAGAGAATTTGCTGCCACCGTTTTATGACACGCTGACGCAGTACGTTGAGATGGGTAATAGCACCTTTGCTTGCCCTGGACATCAACATGGTGCGTTCTTTAAAAAGCATCCTGCCGGACGCCATTTTTACGATTTCTTTGGCGAGAACATCTTTCGCGCCGATATGTGTAACGCTGACGTAAAATTGGGCGATCTGCTTATTCATGAAGGATCGGCGAAAGATGCGCAGAAATTTGCAGCCAAAGTCTTTCATGCCGATAAAACCTATTTTGTGCTGAACGGCACATCGGCAGCGAATAAAGTGGTGACGAATGCGCTGTTAACGCGTGGCGATCTGGTGCTCTTCGACCGTAACAACCATAAGTCGAATCATCATGGCGCGTTGATTCAGGCGGGGGCGACACCGGTCTATCTGGAAGCTTCACGTAACCCGTTTGGTTTCATTGGCGGTATTGATGCGCACTGTTTTAATGAAGAGTATCTGCGCCAGCAAATTCGCGACGTTGCGCCAGAAAAAGCCGACCTGCCGCGCCCGTTTCGCCTGGCGATTATTCAGCTGGGAACCTATGACGGCACTGTCTATAACGCCCGTCAGGTGATCGATACCGTTGGGCATCTGTGTGATTACATTCTGTTTGATTCCGCGTGGGTCGGTTACGAACAGTTTATCCCGATGATGGCGGATAGCTCGCCGCTGCTGTTAGAACTTAACGAAAACGATCCGGGGATCTTTGTGACTCAGTCGGTGCACAAACAGCAGGCGGGATTCTCACAGACGTCGCAGATCCATAAAAAAGATAACCATATCCGTGGACAGGCGCGTTTTTGCCCGCATAAGCGGTTGAATAATGCCTTTATGCTCCATGCTTCTACCAGCCCGTTCTATCCGCTGTTCGCCGCCCTGGACGTTAACGCCAAAATTCATGAAGGGGAGAGTGGGCGTCGGCTGTGGGCTGAGTGCGTTGAGTTGGGTATTGAGTCGCGCAAGGCTATTCTTGCGCGCTGTAAGCTGTTCCGCCCGTTTATCCCGCCCGTTGTTGATGGCAAATTGTGGCAGGATTATCCGACGTCAGTGTTAGCCAGCGACCGCCGTTTTTTCAGTTTTGAGCCGGGGGCGAATTGGCACGGCTTTGAAGGATATGCCGCGGATCAGTATTTTGTTGATCCGTGCAAGCTGTTACTCACCACGCCGGGTATCGATGCCGAAACCGGCGAATATAGCGACTTTGGCGTTCCGGCGACGATTCTGGCGCACTACCTGCGTGAGAACGGCATTGTGCCGGAGAAGTGCGATCTCAACTCCATTCTGTTCTTATTAACTCCGGCGGAAAGCCACGAGAAGCTGGCACAACTGGTGGCGATGCTGGCGCAGTTTGAACAGCATATTGAGGATGATTCGCCGCTGGCTGAGGTGTTGCCGAGCGTTTATAACAAATATCCGGTGCGCTATCGCGACTACACCCTGCGCCAGTTGTGTCAGGAGATGCACGATTTGTATGTCAGTTTCGACGTCAAAGACCTACAAAAAGCGATGTTCCGCCAGCAGAGTTTCCCGTCAGTGGTGATGAATCCCCAGGATGCGCATAGCGCTTATATTCGCGGTGAAGTGGAGTTGGTGCGGATTCGTGATGCCGAAGGGCGAATTGCGGCAGAAGGGGCGTTGCCTTATCCACCTGGCGTGCTTTGCGTGGTACCCGGGGAAGTCTGGGGTGGGGCGGTTCAACGTTATTTCCTTGCGCTGGAAGAAGGCGTGAATTTGTTGCCGGGATTTTCGCCGGAGTTGCAAGGTGTCTATAGCGAAACCGATGCGGATGGCATGAAACGGTTGTACGGTTATGTGTTGAAGTAAGAATAAAAAAACGGGTCACCTTCTGGCGACCCGTTTTTCTTTGCGTAATTAGTGGCTAACCGTCTGTGTACCTGTCGGGACACGAACGTGTTTATATTTGAACATCGCCATGAACGCGAAGGCCAGCACCACGGAGTAACCTGCGAAAATCAGCCATACGGTCTGCCAGTCGGTAGTGCCGTTTTGGGTGTACATCTCAACCACTTTACCGCTCACGATGCCGCCGAGGATACAGCCGAAGCCGTTGGTCATCATCAGGAACATCCCCTGCGCGCTGGCGCGAATTGCCGGGCTAACTTCTTTTTCGACAAACACCGAACCAGAGATGTTGAAGAAGTCGAATGCGCAACCGTAAACGATCATCGACAGTACCAGCAGTACAGTACCGAACGGAGTCGGGTCGCCGTAAGCAAACAGAGCAAAACGCAGGATCCACGCCACAATACTGATCATCATTACGTTCTTAATACCGTAGCGGCTTAAGAAGAACGGGATGGTCAGAATGAACAGGGTTTCAGAGATCTGCGAAATCGACATGATGATTGACGCATGCTGCACGATGAAGCTGCTGGCAAACATCGGATCTTTGTCAAAGCTGTGCAGGAAGGTATTACCGAACATGTTGGTAATCTGCAGTTCCGCGCCCAGCAGCATTGAGAAGATGAAGAAGATTGCCATACGCTTGTTTTTAAACAGCGCGAATGCATCGAGGCCCAGCAGGGTTGTCCAGCTCTGATTCGCTTGCTGTTTAGCAACCGGAATATGCGGCAGAGTCAGGGTAAACAGAACCAGAATGGCGGAAAGCGCTGCGCCAATATACAGCTGCATGTGGCTTAATTCGAAGCCGGACAGGCTCACCACCCACATTGCCATGATAAAGCCGATGGTGCCCCAGATACGGATTGGCGGGAAGTCAGTAACGATATCCATCCCGGCATTTTGCAGGCGATAGTAAGAGATGGTGTTGATTAACCCAAGCGTTGGCATATAAGCAAACGAGTTAATCAATATCACAAGGAACATCGCCTCCGGCGTAGTGACCTCTGCCGCCATGAACAGCGTGATAGCGCCAATGGTGTGGCAAATGGCATAGACCCATTTCGCACTTAACCATTTGTCGGCCACAATCCCCAGCAGCGCAGGCATAAAGACCGCGGCGATACCCAGTGAGCTATAAACTGCGCCGATAGAAGCACCGTCAAACTTCAGGGTAACAAACATATAGGAGCCGAGGGTCGTCAGCCAACTTCCCCACAGACAGAACTGCAGAAAAGAGAGGATTTTCAGCTGCAGCTTAAGATTCATGTTAATTTCCTCACATCGTGATGCGGATGAGTGTTTGAAAAAGCACATTTGACCGTGCGAGATGATGGGATTCTATCAACTTCGCGGACTGGTTTTTTGTTACCTGTGGCAAATAATTGCAAACATTCCCAATTTGCAAAACGAAATTGTGATGTGGATAACATTTTTGCCCCTGAGCATCGTCAGGGGCGGTTAGTGGAATTATCGGCGGCGGTAGGATTTTTGCGCGGTATTCACTTTATAAAGATAACGGCGAGATTCCGCAGAGGGATGGCGGGTCGTCAGCGTTTGATAAACATCGCCCGGCGTCATGGTGTTAATAATATTGGCCGCCTGAATCTTGTCATTCGAAAAGACTCGCAGCACGCTGCCTGCACCGCCGTTATAGGCGGTGATGACGGCATAACGCCGCGACGTTGGGTTATCAATTCCGCCGAGATAAACATTGTTCAGCATCGCCAGATACGCGGTGCCGATATCAATATTGCTGGCAGGATCAAACAAGAAACTGCGGCTCGGCGTGCCGGATTTCCCCTGCGAGCGGAACACATCTTTCCCGGCAGTATGTTGTACCACCTGCATTAATCCCAGCGCATCGGAACGGCTGACCGCATACGGGTTAAAGGATGACTCGGTCTGCATAATCGCCAGAATCAGCGACTCATCAACGCCATATTTCCGTGACGCCTGGCGGACCATGCCGAGATATTTGTGCGCACGTTTATCAAGGTGGTTTGGCACCATGTTAATGGTGACGCTATAGATGATTCGTAGCCCGTTGCTACGGCTTTTCAGACGGTTTTTCAGCAGATAATCCGCGAAGTTGCTCGCGCGACCTTCCCAGCGAATCGGCTGCCCGGTGTTGTCCACCACCTGACCGTAAAGGAAAGGTTCTTTCGAAATCGTAATGTCATCAACGTCGGAATAGAGATCGACCGAACTCGGATCGTCACCCATCAGCAACGTTTTGATAATTGCCCGGCGCAGATGCGCGGCAGGTTCTGTCCCGGCGATGGTTTCGATAGTAATCGTACCGTCATCGAAGTTGATGTGGCTGCGGGTCTGATATTGATCGGTGTATTTCACGTAGTCCTTAGGACCGGCGATCACCACCTCTTTGAATCCCCAGATGTTCTCAATATTGTGGGCAAATTGCCCCATCAGAATATCAAAACCGTTGGTGTCTTTGACCCAGGCTTCGTTATAGGTATCGCCTTTTTTGGTCGTCGAACAGGAGATGAGCAACGGCGCAATCAAAGCCAGCGCGAGATATTTTTTCATCATTCCGGGTGCGTGTTGTGTTTGTTTTATGCAAGTTGCCGGAGGCGTGCTCCGGCACTGTTTTTATTTTTTATCTTCCGGCGTATAGCCCTCGATATGCACCTCTTTACCCTCGAACAGGAAGTTGACCATCTCCTGCTCCAGCAGCTTGCGGTGCTCGGCATTCATCATGTTGAGTTTCTTTTCATTAATCAGCATGGTTTGTTTGTGCTGCCACTGCGCCCAGGCTTCTTTGGAGATCTCGTTATAGATGCGTTTTCCCAGCTCGCCGGGGTACAGCTGAAAATCCTGACCTTCTGCTTCACGTTGCAGGAAAGTACAAAAAATCGTTCTGCTCATAAATCATCCTCTTTATCGACTCACGCGCTAAACCGGCGCGCCAGTGCGTAACTGCTGTAACAAACGCTCCACGGGAGCCGCCAGGCCAACTGACGGCGGTTGCGCTAAGTTATACCAGAGCGCATTGCCTTCATCCATGCAGCCGGTGAATGACGACACGGGAAGCCACATAGGCACAATATCTAAGTGGAAATGGCTGAAGGTATGGCGAAACGCGGTCAGCTGCGTCAGGTTATCAGCAACAATCTGCCGTTGCGCCAGCCATTGCCGCAAACTTTCTTCGTCGGCAAACTGCGGGAAACAGTATAAACCGCCCCACAATCCGCTCGGCGGACGCTGCGCCAGCAATACTTCATCTTCGTGCTGTAACAGCAGAAAGTAGCCAGTACGCTCCGGCAGCGTCTGTTTCGGTTTTTTGCCCGGATAAAGCGACCAGCTATTGTTAGCGGTGGCAATACATCCGTTTTGTAGCGGACAGAACGAACATTTCGGCTTCGAGCGCGTGCAAATCATCGCGCCCAAATCCATCATCGCCTGATTAAACCGTTCCACGCCAACCGCGGGCGTCACCTGCTCGCTTAAACTCCACAGTTTATTCTCGACCTCTTTTTTCCCAGGCCAGCCGCTTACAGCATAGCAGCGCGCCAGCACCCGTTTGACGTTACCGTCGAGAATCGGAAAGTGCTTACCCAGAGAAAGCGAGAGAATCGCGCCTGCGGTAGAACGCCCGACGCCTGGTAACGCCGCGACTTCTTCAAAGGTTTCCGGGAATTTACCGCTGTGTAAGGTGGCCACTTGTTGTGCCGCTTTATGCAGATTGCGCGCGCGGGCGTAATAGCCAAGCCCGGTCCACAAGTGGAGAACTTCATCCAGCGGTGCATTGGCGAGATCGGTCACCGTCGGGAAGCGCGCCATAAAGCGTTCAAAATAGGGGATAACAGTCGCAACCTGAGTTTGTTGCAACATCACTTCTGAGAGCCATACTTTGTAGGGCGTCTTGTCAATTTGCCAGGGCAGCGTTTTCCGCCCGTATTTATCGTACCAGTCCAGAACCTGGGCTGAAAATTGCGACGCTTGCATGGTCACCGAATTCACTGTTGTTGGGGGCAAGATTGCAGCACAGCGACGGCAGGGTGTAAACCGGAACTTTCCGCAGCCACGGCCTTATCATGCTTGCATCCGGCAACTAACTTTGGATAATGCCCGTTTTCAGAACACTTTCACAAGCGACTAAATCTTTATGAAAAACGACGTCATCTCACCGGAATTTGATGAAAACGGCCGCCCACTGCGCCGTATCCGTAGTTTTGTGCGCCGCCAGGGGCGACTGACAAAAGGCCAGGAACATGCGCTGGAAAACTACTGGCCGGTGATGGGCGTTGAGTTCAGCGAAGATATGCTGGATTTCCCCGCGCTTTTTGGCCGAGAAGCGCCGGTGACGCTTGAGATTGGTTTTGGCATGGGGGCGTCGCTGGTGGCAATGGCTAAAGATCGCCCTGAGCAGGACTTCCTCGGCATTGAAGTGCATTCACCGGGCGTTGGTGCGTGCCTGGCTTCTGCGCATGAAGAGGGCTTAAGCAACCTGCGCGTGATGTGCCACGATGCGGTTGAAGTGCTGCATAAAATGATTCCTGACAATTCATTGCGCATGGTGCAGCTCTTTTTTCCTGACCCGTGGCACAAAGCGCGCCATAATAAACGCCGTATCGTTCAGGTGCCGTTTGCCGAACTGGTAAAAAGCAAACTGCAGCTGGGGGGCGTATTCCATATGGCGACCGACTGGGAACCTTATGCGGAACATATGCTTGAAGTGATGTCTTCGATTGACGGTTATAAAAACCTGTCAGAGAGCAATGATTACGTGCCGCGTCCGGCATCACGTCCGGTGACGAAATTTGAACAACGTGGTCATCGTCTTGGTCACGGAGTATGGGACTTAATGTTCGAGAGGGTGAAATAATGGCAAAGAACCGTAGCCGTCGTCTGCGTAAAAAAATGCACATCGACGAATTCCAGGAATTAGGATTTTCGGTGGCATGGCGATTCCCGGAAGGTACATCGGAAGAACAGATTGATAAAACCGTTGATGATTTTATTAACGAGGTTATCGAACCGAACAAACTGGCCTTTGACGGCAGCGGTTATCTGGCCTGGGAAGGTCTGATCTGCATGCAGGAAATCGGCAAATGCACCGAAGAACATCAGGCGATTGTGCGTAAGTGGCTGGAAGAGCGCAAACTGGATGAGGTACGCACCAGCGAACTTTTCGACGTTTGGTGGGACTAAGAAAGCATACGGGCGATGACAAATGCAAAACTGTCTGATGCGCTACGCTTATCAGGCCTGGAAAGATGCACAATCGAGTAGGCCTGATAAGGCGTTTACGCCGCATCCGGCATGGATGACATGTACTTTGTTATCAATCTGGGGCCAGCAAATGCTGGCCTGATTTGTTCTTGAGGGAAGACTATGATGCGCAAAATGCTGCTGGCGGCAGCACTTTCAGTGACGGCGATGACCGCTCACGCCGACTACCAGTGCAGCGTCACGCCGCGTGACGATGTGATTGTCAGCCCGCAAACCGTGCAGGTGAAGGGCGAAAACGGCAATCTGGTGATCACGCCAGACGGCAACGTGATGTATAACGGTAAGCAATATTCCCTGAACGCCGCCCAGCGCGAGCAGGCGAAGGATTATCAGGCTGAACTGCGTAGCACGCTGCCGTGGATTGATGAAGGCGCGAAAAGCCGCGTCGAGAAAGCCCGTATTGCGCTGGATAAAATTATCGTTCAGGAGATGGGCGAAAGCAGCAAAATGCGCAGCCGTCTGACCAAACTTGATGCGCAGCTGAAAGAGCAGATGAACCGCATTATCGAAACGCGCAGCGATGGCCTGACGTTCCACTATAAAGCCATTGATCAGGTTCGCGCCGAAGGCCAGCAATTAGTTAATCAGGCAATGGGCGGAATTTTACAGGACAGCATTAATGAAATGGGCGCGAAAGCGGTGCTGAAAAGCGGCGGTAACCCATTACAGAATGTGCTGGGAAGCCTGGGCGGTCTGCAATCCTCAATCCAAACCGAATGGAAAAAGCAGGAAAAAGATTTCCAACAGTTTGGCAAAGATGTTTGTAGCCGCGTTGTGACTCTGGAAGATAGTCGCAAAGCCCTGGTCGGGAATTTAAAATAATCCTCTATTTTAAGACGGCATAATACTTTTTTATGCCGTTTAATTCTTCGTTTTGTTACCTGCCTCTAACTTTGTAGATCTCCAAAATATATTCACGTTGTAAATTGTTTAACGTCAAATTTCCCATACAAAGCTAAGGGATAATGCGTAGCGTTCACGTAACTGGAGGAATGAAATGGAGTTTTTCAAAAAGACGGCACTTGCCGCACTGGTTATGGGTTTTAGTGGTGCAGCATTGGCATTACCCAATATCACCATTTTAGCAACCGGCGGGACCATTGCCGGTGGTGGTGACTCCGCAACCAAATCTAACTACACAGCGGGTAAAGTTGGCGTAGAAAATCTGGTTAATGCGGTGCCGCAACTGAAGGACATTGCGAACGTTAAAGGCGAGCAGGTAGTGAATATCGGCTCCCAGGACATGAACGATAATGTCTGGCTGACACTGGCGAAAAAAATTAACACCGACTGCGATAAAACCGACGGCTTCGTCATTACCCACGGTACCGACACGATGGAAGAAACCGCTTACTTCCTCGACCTGACGGTGAAATGCGACAAACCGGTGGTGATGGTCGGCGCAATGCGCCCGTCCACGTCCATGAGCGCAGACGGTCCATTCAACCTGTATAACGCGGTAGTGACCGCAGCTGATAAAGCCTCCGCTAATCGTGGCGTGCTGGTTGTGATGAACGACACCGTACTGGACGGTCGCGATGTCACCAAAACCAACACCACCGACGTAGCGACCTTCAAGTCTGTTAACTACGGTCCTCTGGGATACATTCACAACGGTAAGATTGACTACCAACGTACCCCGGCACGTAAGCACACCAGCGATACGCCATTCGATGTCTCTAAGCTGAATGAGCTGCCGAAAGTCGGCATCGTTTATAACTACGCTAACGCATCCGATCTTCCGGCTAAAGCACTGGTAGATGCGGGCTATGATGGCATCGTTAGCGCTGGTGTGGGTAATGGTAACCTGTATAAATCTGTGTTCGACACGCTGGCGACCGCCGCGAAAAACGGCACTGCAGTCGTGCGTTCTTCCCGCGTACCGACGGGCGCTACCACTCAGGATGCCGAAGTGGATGATGCGAAATACGGCTTCGTCGCCTCTGGCACGCTGAACCCGCAAAAAGCGCGCGTCCTGCTGCAGCTGGCTCTGACGCAAACCAAAGATCCGCAGCAGATCCAGCAGATCTTCAATCAGTACTAATCACCTCGCCCCGGTATCGTGCCGGGGCTTTTTCACTTCAGACTTACGTCCATTGCCAATTTTCATCACCCTAATGATAATCACCAGAATAAATTATTCCGCGCGAGGGTTTTCGGGTGAAAAAGCAATGGATTGTTGGCACGGCGCTGCTTATGTTGATGACTGATAATGTCTGGGCAGATGGCGAACCGCCAACTGAAAATATCTTAAAAGATCAATTCAAAAAGCAGTATCACGGCATTCTCAAGCTTGATGCTATCACCTTAAAAAATCTTGATGCTAAGGGTAATCAGGCCACCTGGTCAGCGGAAGGCGATGTCTCTTCCAGTGACGATCTCTATACCTGGGTCGGTCAACTGGCAGATTACGAACTGCTCGAACAGACCTGGACGAAAGATAAACCGGTAAAATTTTCGGCGATGTTAACCAGTAAAGGAACGCCAGCGTCTGGCTGGTCGGTGAACTTTTACTCTTTTCAGGCGGCAGCCAGCGATCGTGGGCGGGTGGTCGACGATATCAAAACGAATAATAAATATCTGATCGTGAATAGCGAAGATTTCAATTATCGCTTTAGTCAGCTTGAATCAGCGTTGAATAACCAGAAGAACTCGATTCCTGCGCTGGAAAAGGAAGTGAAAGCGCTTGATAAGCAAATGGTGGCGGCGCAGAAAGCAGCGGATGCATATTGGGGAAAAGATGCAAACGGTAAGCAAATGACCCGCGAAGACGCCTTTAAAAAAATTCACCAACAGCGTGATGAGTTTAATAAACAGAACGATAGCGAGGCGTTCGCGGTTAAATATGACAAAGAGGTTTATCAACCGGCGATTGCGGCATGTCATAAACAGAGTGAAGAGTGTTATGAAGTGCCGATTCAGCAGAAGCGAGATTTCGATATAAACGAACAACGGCGACAGACTTTTCTGCAATCACAAAAACTTAGCCGTAAATTGCAGGATGACTGGATAACGCTCGAAAAAGGGCAATATCCGTTAACGATGAAAGTTTCAGAAATAAACAGTAAAAAAGTCGTGATTTTGATGAAAATTGACGATATCAACCAGGCTAATGAACGCTGGAAAAAAGATACCGAACAATTGCGGCGCAATGGGGTGATTAAGTAATTTTTGCGATGACGCATGAGTTGTTGCCGGATGCTGCGTACACGCACGCCGCATCCGGCAATACAAATTTACTCCGCCAGAAAAAGCTCCAGCAACGAATTTAAAAACAACTTCCCATGTTCCGTTATCTGCCAGTAATCTGCACATTCTGTGAGATAACCCTGAGCGATAGCCTCTTCTAACTGTGGGCGAATAACTTCTTCAGAAAGGCCAGTATACTGGCTAAACTCCACGCGCGGCGCGGCTTCCAGCAGACGGAAGCGATTCATAAAGAACTCAAACGGTTTATCTGCAGCATCGACATCACGCTGGCTTTCCAGATATCTTCCCTGCATAAAACCACGCGGATGACGCGTTTTGGTGGTACGCAGAATGCGACCATCCAGGAAGGTGACTTTGCCGTGCGCGCCGCAGCCAATACCGATGTAGTCGCCAAATCGCCAGTAGTTGAGATTGTGCTGGCACTGATAACCTGGTTTGGCGTAAGCGGATGTTTCATACTGCTGATAGCCCGCTGCGGTTAATAACTGATGCCCCTGTTCGAATATATCCCACAACGCATCGTCGTCCGGCAGCACCGGTGGGCGAGAGCCAAACAGCGTATTAGGTTCGATGGTCAGTTGATACCAGGAAAGATGCGGAGGATTCAGTTCAATAGCCTGGCGCAGATCGCCTAGCGCCTCTTCCAGTGATTGATCCGGCAGCCCATGCATCAAATCGAGGTTAAAGCTACGTAACCCTAAACCGCTCGCCAGCTTCGCAGCTCGTTTCGCTTCTTGCGGGCCATGAATGCGCCCAAGTCGTTTCAGCTTTTCTTCGCTAAAACTCTGCACACCAATAGAGATGCGGTTCACACCAGCACGCTGATAATCGACAAAGCGATCGGCTTCTACCGTACCAGGGTTCGCTTCCATAGTAATTTCTGCATCCGCTGCCAGCGGCAAACGCGCACGCACGCCGTCCAGCAGCGTTTGCATCGCCGGGCCGGAAAGCAGGCTCGGCGTACCACCGCCAATAAAAATTGTCTTTACTTCACGGCTCTGAGCGTAAGCCACATCGTTGTCCAGATCGTTAAGCAGATGCTGAACATAATCGTCGTGCGGCACTTCTCCTTTCAACGCGTGAGAGTTGAAATCGCAGTACGGGCATTTCTGCACGCACCACGGGATGTGAATGTAGAGACTCAGCGGCGGTAATTTAACCATTACGTAAAGCGTCCAGCAGCAGTTTCAATGCCTGACCACGGTGGGAAATGGCGCTCTTTTCTTCGCGGGTCAGTTCGGCAGCGGTTTTCCCTTCGGAAGGTACGAAGAAGATTGGATCATAACCAAAGCCACCAGTGCCCGCTGGTTCACGAGTAATCACGCCCGGCCAGCTACCGTGGCACACCAGCGGAGTGGGATCTTCCGCGTGACGCAGATATACCAGCACGCAGTGGAAACGCGCCTGACGTTGGTCGTCCGGTACGTCTTTCAGTGTTTCCAGCAATTTTTGCAGATTCTTTTGATCGGTCGCGTCTTCACCGGAATAACGCGCGGAGTAAATGCCCGGCGCTCCGCCAAGCACATCTACCGCCAGACCAGAGTCGTCGGCAATTGCCGGTAAACCGGTCACTTTTGCCGCATGGCGCGCTTTCAGAATCGCATTTTCGATAAAGGTCAGGCCGGTTTCTTCAGCGGAATCTACGCCGAGGTCTGTTTGGGCCACGATATCAAGACCGAAGTCGCTAAGCAGCGACGCCAGCTCACGCACTTTACCGGCATTGCCGGTTGCGAGGACAACTTTTTGCATAGGATACCTAATTAATTAACGCCGCGATTTCTGGCGGGATTTGTTGCGGATTAATGATTTTAATTTGTTTGTGGCGGCCAAGTTCGCCTTTTTCAATCACCACCTGGCTTTTGGCAACCCGGAATTGCTTACCGAGAAACTTCACCAGATGACTGTTGGCCTGACCGTCAACCGGCGGCGCGGTAATGGCGACTTTAACTTCGTCGCCATGTAAACCGACAATAGAATCACGGCTGGCTTTCGGCTGAATATAGAGCCGTAAAACCAGACCGTCATCATTAACTGTTACGGCACTCATAACGCCATCCACAGCCCCGGCAGCAGCATGTTTCCGGTTGCCTGTAATACTTCTGCGACACCCATATTGATGACATACAGCAGCAGAACGAGGATCATCGGCGAGAAATCAATCCCACCCATTGCCGGTAGCAGGCGGCGAATCGGGCGCAGCAGCGGATCGGCCAGCTGAATCAGCACGTATTCAATCGGGCTACGCCCCTGGCTTACCCAGCTCATAATCGCCATCACCAGCAGGACCCAGAAAATCAGCAGGCCGATGGTTTTCAGCAGAATCAATAAACCGGCAATCCAGATGATTGGCAGGAAGGTCACCACTTTAAACAGCACGATGGCTTTGATAAAACTGAGAATGTACGCAACCAGCAGTGAGGCGCTGTCAATTGGCCCCATTGCCGGAATAACGCGGCGCAGTGGCCCGATAATTGGCTGCGTTACCTTCACTACAAACTGTGAGAAGGGGTTGTAAAAATCACAATGAGCCCACTGCATCCAGATGCGTAATAACAGCACCATGGTATACAGCTCAATGACCGTTGAAAGCAGGAAAGTCAACGTATTCATGGCGTTCCTTTAATTCCTTATTTTTTAGAGTAATCACGCGCACCAAAAATTGCAGTGCCGATACGAACCATCGTGCTACCTGCCGCAATGGCGGCTTCCATATCGTCCGACATTCCAAGAGAGAGCGTGTCGATATGCGGGTAGCGCGTTTTCAGTCCGGCAAATGCTACAGCCATTTGGCGTGCAACTTCAAACTGCCTTACATATTCTGACTCAGGCGCAGGGATTGCCATCAGCCCGCGCAGACGTAAACGCGGTAGTTCAGCGACCGCCGCTGCCAGCTCGTCCAGTTCAGCCAGTTGAATCCCGGACTTACTGTTTTCATCACTAATGTTAATTTGAATCAGAACGTTAAGAGGGGGAAGTTCTGCCGGGCGCTGGTCATTGAGGCGGGTAGCGATGCGCAAACGGTCGATGGTATGACACCAGTCGAAATGCTCTGCCACCAGGCGGCTTTTATTAGACTGCAACGGGCCAATAAAATGCCATTCTAATCCTGTTACGCCCAGTTCCTGAAAGTGGCGAATTTTATCTACCCCTTCCTGAACGTAGTTTTCACCAAATTGACGCTGCCCGGCATCAATGGCTTCTGCGATGGCGCTCGCAGGTTTTGTTTTACTGACTGCAAGCAGCGTAATTTCTTCTGGAGAACGGCCGCAACGCGTTGCAGCCGCTGAGATTTTGTCCCGGACCTGTGCCAGGTTATGCGCAATATCGTTCATTTTCCGAGGATCTTAGTATGAATATGGAAGAAATTGTGGCCCTTAGTGTAAAGCATAACGTCTCGGATCTACACCTGTGCAGCGCCTGGCCCGCACGATGGCGCATTCGCGGCAGAATGGAAGCTGCGCCGTTTGACGCGCCGGACGTCGAAGAGCTACTGCGGGAGTGGCTGGATGACGATCAGCGGGCAATATTGCTGGAGAATGGTCAGCTGGATTTTGCTGTGTCGCTGGCGGAAAACCAGCGGTTGCGTGGCAGTGCGTTCGCGCAACGGCAAGGTATTTCTCTGGCATTACGGTTGTTACCTTCGCACTGTCCACAGCTCGAACAGCTTGGTGCGCCACCGGTATTGCCGGAATTACTCAAGAGCGAGAATGGCCTGATTCTGGTGACGGGGGCGACGGGGAGCGGCAAATCTACCACGCTGGCGGCGATGGTTGGCTATCTCAATCAACATGCCGATGCGCATATTCTGACGCTGGAAGATCCTGTTGAATATCTCTATGCCAGCCAGCGATGTTTGATCCAGCAGCGGGAAATTGGTTTGCACTGTATGACGTTCGCATCGGGATTGCGGGCCGCATTGCGGGAAGATCCCGATGTGATTTTGCTCGGAGAGCTGCGTGACAGCGAGACAATCCGTCTGGCGCTGACGGCAGCAGAAACCGGACACCTGGTGCTGGCAACTTTACATACGCGTGGTGCGGCGCAGGCAGTTGAGCGGCTGGTGGATTCATTTCCGGCGCAGGAAAAAGATCCCGTGCGTAATCAACTGGCAGGTAGTTTACGGGCGGTGTTGTCACAAAAGCTGGAAGTGGATAAACAGGAAGGACGCGTGGCGCTGTTTGAATTGCTGGTTAACACACCCGCGGTGGGGAATTTGATTCGCGAAGGGAAAACCCACCAGTTACTGCATGTTATTCAAACCGGGCAGCAGGTGGGGATGTTAACGTTTCAGCAGAGTTATCAGCAGCGGGTGGGGGAAGGACGTTTGTGACGTTGCCATGCCCGATGCGCAAGCTTATCGGGCATACAAAGGCAATAAATGTCTGATGCGACGCTAACACGTCTTATCAGACCTACAATCGCTGCCACATGTAGGCCGGATAGGCGTTCACGCCGCATCCGGCAAGATGGCGGGATGGTACGACTATCCGCCAGGCTTTTAAATCGCCTTAATATCCCTGCTCGAAATAGCTTTCGAGAATAATAACCGCAGAGGCAGAGTCGACTTTACCTTTGTTGAGCGCCCGATAGCCGCCCTGTTCAAACAGACCGGAGCGCGCTTCTACGGTGCTAAGACGCTCGTCATGGAGCTTTACTTCAACACCGAAACGACCATGAATACGGTTGGCAAATTTACGCGCTCTGGCAGTCAACGGCTGTTCTGTGCCGTCCATATTCAGCGGCAAACCGACGATGATTTCGTCCGGCTGCCACTCTTTCAGTAAACGTTCGATGAGATTCCAGTCCGGCGTACCGTCCTGCGCTTTAATTGCAGGCAAAGGGCGAGCGGTGCCGGTAATGCGTTGGCCGACCGCTACGCCAATGCTTTTGGTGCCGAAGTCGAAGGCGAGTAAGGTTCCACTCATCAGGCATGCCCCGCCACACCAGGCATGGTGAGAATATCCACACCAATCAGTTTTGCCGCCTCGCGCCAGCGGTCGGCAATCGGCGTTTTGAACAGAATATTCAGGTCTGCCGGAGCGGTTAGCCATGCGTTGTCGAGAATCTCTTGTTCAAGTTGGCCTTTCTCCCAGGAGGCATAGCCCAGAGCCACCAATATGTCAGACGGTTGTTTATCGGTGCCGAGCGTTTCCAGCACATCGCGGGAAGTGGTCATCACCGTGTTGTCTGAAATGCGAATGCTGGAAGCAAAATTGGAGGGCGGAGTATGCAAAATAAACCCGCGATCTTCAGCCAGTGGGCCGCCGAGCATAACCGGTTTATCCAGACGGATTGATTCATCACGCGGCTCCGGCGTGATCTTCAGCTTTTCCAGAATCCCTTCAATTTTGAGATTTTCCAGCGGCTTGTTGACGATGATCCCCATTGCACCATTGGTATTATGTTCGCAAATGTAGACCACGGAACGACGGAAAATCGGATCCTGGAGAGCAGGCATGGCAATAAGAAAGTGATGCTGTAAATTCATTGTCAGAGGTTCTGTTTCCTGGTTCAAAAAAGCAACAGCGCCCAGTATGCGTGGAAAGAAGGGCGCTGTCACTCAGAGTCTCAACGAGATCCTTCTCGCTAAGGTGGGTTACTGCTGCTGTAAACGTGCTTCGATGGCATCCATTAACATTCCGGTGATCGACACCGGAAACTCTGCTTCAATCTCACGAATACAGGTTGGGCTGGTGACGTTAATTTCAGTCAGACGGTCGCCAATGATATCCAGACCAACAAAAATCAGCCCTTTTTCTTTCAGCGTCGGCCCGATCTGACGGGCGATTTTCCAGTCACTTTCCGTCAGCGGACGAGGTTCACCGCGACCACCGGCAGCCAGATTGCCACGGGTTTCGCCCCCCTGCGGAATACGCGCCAGGCAGTACGGAACCGGCTCGCCATCCACCACCAGCACGCGTTTGTCGCCATCTTTAATGGCTGGCAGGTAATTTTGCGCCATGCAGTAGCGAGTGCCATGCTCAGTCAGGGTTTCGGCAATCACGCCGAGGTTTGGATCGCCTTCTTTCACGCGGAAAATCGACGCGCCGCCCATACCGTCCAGCGGCTTAAGAATGATGTCGCTGTGTTTCTCCCAGAACGCTTTCAGCTGTGCTTTATTGCGCGTAACCAGCGTTTCTGGCGTTAAGTCAGAGAACCAGGCGGTAAACAGTTTCTCGTTACAGTCGCGCAGGCTCTGCGGCTTGTTAACGATCAGCGTCCCTTTCTCTTCGGCACGTTCCAGAATATAGGTCGCGTAGATAAACTCGGTATCAAACGGCGGGTCTTTACGCATCAGGATCACATCGAGATCG
>OJSQ01001801.1_pt1 | contig 21021 bp, 16 predicted proteins | sample 1599551 | NCBI WGS metagenome assembly OJSQ01 (sample SAMN04168659, study PRJEB22393) | human gut metagenome | biome: human gut microbiome; feature: stool | host: Homo sapiens | collected 2014-05-12
CCCGCGACCCTAACCTTGGCAAGGTTATGCTCTACCAACTGAGCTATTTTCGCATTTACTATTCCATTTAAGAACTCTGCCGTGGGTTATTCCCAACTGCGATGCAAAAGTAACACCTTTTTTCTAAAAGCAAAAAAAATCAGAGAAATTTTTCCAGCCTCAAGAATGAAATCTTTAAAAAGACCATCCCCTCTTGTTTTCTGCCATATATTTCGTAATTTCGACACGTTAAATTAGTTTACAAACCGGGAAGTTGAAAATTGAATTTCATTTTCCATTTTTCAACTCTCAATTTTCAATTATATTATGGCAATAATCAGAGAATTAAATGGACACACGCCGAAATTCGGCAAGAATTGTTTTTTAGCTGAAAATGCCGCTGTTATTGGCGACGTGGAGATGGGTGACGATTGTAGTATATGGTACGGAGCTGTTCTGAGAGGTGATGTACATTATATTAAAATAGGCAACAAAGTAAACATTCAAGATAATGCGACGATACACGCAACGTATCAAAAATCTCCGACCAATATCGGGAATAACGTTTCTATCGCCCACAATGCCGTGGTTCACGGATGCACGATTCATGATAACGTACTGATCGGCATGGGTGCTATCGTTCTTGACAACGCTGTCATTGAAAGTAATTCCATCGTGGCAGCCGGTAGTGTGGTGACGAAAGGTACCGTTGTTGAATCCGGTTGGGTATATGCCGGGGCTCCCGCTAAAAAATTGAAACAAATGGGTCCGGAACTCTTACGTGATGAAGTGGAAAGAATCGTGAATTCCTATTCCATGTATGCTAGCTGGTACAAATAATTTAAATTCTAAATTTTAAACTCTTTAAAATGAGCGTTATTGTTTCTCCCTCGCTATTATCTGCAGATTTTCTGCATCTATCAAAAGATATTGAAATGGTCAACCGTAGCCAAGCCGATTGGTTTCACTTGGATATCATGGATGGCGTATTCGTCCCTAATATATCTTACGGACTTCCGGTAGTTTCCCAAATAAAAAAAATGGCCACGAAACCACTGGATGTACATTTAATGATCGTGCAACCGGAACGTTACGTGGAGGCTTTTCATAAAGCCGGAGCAGACATATTGACCGTACATTACGAAGCGTGTACTCACCTGCACCGCACTATCCAGCAAATAAAAGCACAGGGCATGAAAGCCGGAGTTTCACTGAACCCACATACTCCGGTCTCTCTGTTGGAAGATGTTATCGAGGATATTGATGTTGTTTTGTTAATGAGTGTAAATCCGGGATTCGGAGGACAGTCTTTCATTGAACAGACCATCAATAAAGTTGACAAACTGAAGAAACTGATCATGGAATCCAACTCCCATACCCTTATTGAGATTGACGGCGGGGTGAATTTCGAAACCGGAAAACGCTTGGTAAATGCCGGAGCCGATGCCCTTGTAGCAGGTAGTTTCGTTTTCAACTCTCCCGATCCGGAAGCAAACATCAAAGGACTAAAGGAACTATAAATGGAAAATTGAAAAGATTCAGTGATTACAAAACGGTGGCCTTGTGCGGTTGGAATCTAAAATCTAAAATCATTAAATCTAAAATTAATAAGGTGGAAGCAATTATAAAACTGGAAAACGCCGTCATCCGGCAACAAAAAAACACGATTCTCAAAGATGTATCCCTAGAGATCAAAGAAGGTGAATTCGTTTACCTGATCGGTAAAGTCGGGAGCGGGAAAACATCTTTGCTCAAAACATTATATGCCGAACTCCCCCTTATTTACGGTAAAGGAGAAGTCGCCGGTTACCAATTAAGCAAGATCAAGAAATCACAAATTGCTTACTTACGACGCAAATGCGGGATCGTGTTCCAGGATTTTAAATTACTGACAGACCGGAATGTTTACGCAAACTTGGAATTCGTGCTGAAAGCCACAGGCTGGAGAGACAAGAAAGCAATCAAGGAAAGGATAAACGAAGTGTTGGATAAAGTCGAACTCCCTGACAAACGGGATAAATTCCCACACCAATTGTCCGGTGGTGAACAACAACGCATCGTGCTTGCCCGAGCATTGCTAAACGCCCCTCCTATCATCCTAGCTGACGAGCCTACCGGAAACATCGACCCGGAAACTTCCTATCGATTAGTTGAACTACTGAAAGACATCTGTGATAGTGGCAAAACAGTCGTTATCGCCACCCACCAATACGACCTAATAAAACATTTTCCGGGAAAAGTATTCCGATGTGAAAACGGTGTTCTTCAAGAAGATGTTTCGTTTGCAGAGAACCAAGCTGCCATGACAACAATCATCTCAGAAAATCCCGTTATTGATATTGAGAGTCCTACGAAAGAGATAGAGGAACCAACAGTTGTACATGAAGTTATTTCTTTAAATGAAGATCCGGAAATCCTCTCTCACACCGAACCGACTTTACAAGAAGGGCAAGAAATTACACTTGTAACAGAGGATTCTGAAATTACAGACTCCACAACAGTATTAATAGAAGAAAAAATAACGGAAGAACCACGGGATGCCTCCGAAGAAAATGGCTTATCTGGAAATGATGAAACGAAAAAAAAAGATGATAATGGTCCTGATATTGTGGGATTTGAATTGATATGATACTTAAAAGGTCGGCATTAGCCGACCTTTTATATCATCTTTATTTCGTATTTAGTTTTGCTTGGAAATCAACAGCCATGCATCTGCAAACTCCGGATATTGTTCACGAACTTTTAATAATTCTTCACGAGCGGATGCCTCTTCGTCAAATCCAGCAATACTTACCCGACTCATCCCGGCACTATTCTTCATGATAATACTGTGATAGCCCATCCCGTTCAATTTTGCCTGTAATTTCAAAGCATTATCCACGTTTGAAAAACTGCCGACAATCACGTTATAACGTTTCAACACGTCCCCGTGAGTCATAGTTACATTCTCTTCCCGAGAAACGACAGGTTTTGTATTTTCAGTTTTCTTTGTGGGATTTTGTGACGTGGTTTGCACGTTTTCTTTCACTACAACAGTCTCTGTCTCCTCTTCCTCAAAAGGTGGTGCGTAAACACGTTTGTTAGTACCGCAACTGACAGTGATAAATGCCAATAAAATTACAGATACAATAATTCTCATTTTTCCCAATTTTTAATGTTATCAATCTTATATTAAAAAGGCAAATTTAGTGATAATACATGAGAATTGGATTGGAATAAAAAAGATTTTTTCTTGCATGAACGAAAAAAGAGAAAAACACGGATAAATCTAACACACCCTCCTAGGCTATTATTAATTGTTATAACAATATGCCAAAACAAGCATAATCTTCCTATCAAAAAACGAACGATTAATAATCATACAAATATAGGTTATTAATGGTTATTTTCACATGAAATTATGTTTTTATTAATTTTTTTATTCCCAGTGTGAAAGAGGCTCTAATTAGTATTCGGTCTTATCATAACAAAATCAACACTTTTACTATTATTAATCGTTGGTTTAAAGATACGGCATTTACATGGAAAGTCAAATAACAACAAATTTCTGGGGACAAGACAGCGATAAAGCTTTCCGCTATTTATATGACAAATACGCATCAACATTGCGCTATTTTTCAGCTAAATATGTAGATGATGATGCGACCATTGAAGATGTAGTACAAGATGCCTTTCTCAATTTGTGGGAAAAAAGGAACGAATTTAAAACAGAAAGCACGATAAAAGCTTATTTATACAAAATCGTACGTAGTTTCTCTGTTGACACGATTCGTCGCAGAAACATTGCGAATCGATATGCCGAAAAAATTGTTCTCGAAAAAGAAGACCAAGAATTCTTTCTGGAAAACATCGTTGAATCAGAAGTTTTCCAGATGATCCAAACCGTCTTTGACGAACTCTCCCCTTCTTGCCGAGAAGTGTACCAACTCAGTCTTCATGGGAAATCTCATGAAGAAATTTCCCAGTTACTGGACATATCGATAAATACAGTGAAAAAGCACAAGAACAATGCAAACCATTATATGCGGGAAAGATTGAAACATGTTCTTTCCATATTTTTATGTATCTAAATTAAAATTTCATATTGTCAAGGAAACTATAATTCTTTCACTCTATCTTCATTCTTTACTCCCCGACCACTTTTCTTTACACGATCACACAAGCGTCCAAAATTATAGACTAGGGTAAACGACACCCACCGACCTCGCCATTGTTCATCTTTGTGGTAGTAAAACGAGTCTGTTTCTTTCACGTTTTCCACATTGATATGTTTCCATAAAAACTTGTCCACATCAACTAGGAAAGATAACCTTGAAGTAAAAGTATATTCTCCTCTCAAAGTAGCTGTTGAGATATTCAAATTTTGTATGTTGTACAGACGTTGACATAGGACGAATATTTCCAATAATTCCAAGAGTTGCCTTTTTGAATAATGTAACATAAACTCCCGCAGCTGCTTTAAAATTCCAAAGAGGAAAATTACTTCTAGCGATAGAATAATACGTGTACTTCGCCTCTCCCGAATACCATATTTGAAGTTTATCAGGAATCTTGTATTCAAAATTCATATTCAAAGAAAACATTTCCGAACGATTCATATTTCCGTAAGTAGTGATAAGCACACCTGCTTCATTCGTGTAGTCATAAGGATATATAGCATTACCCGAATGTTTGTACTTTGCCGAAAAAGCTAAACTTGTCTTTTTTGTATAGAAACGATAATTAATCGAGAGCAACTGGGATATCTCCGGCTCTAAATCCGGATTACCCACTTTCCAATGTGAAGGATCAGAACGATCTACAAAAGGATTCAGATAATAAATATCCGGGCGAAAAGAAGGAACCGAATATAATATTGAAAACGTGGATCTCTGGCTTAATAAAAATATAACTGAAGCACTAGGCGTCACATCAAAGAAATCCTTTCGCACCTTTTGGCTCCTATTGCTGAATTGCATTTCATTTATCGTTTTCTCAAAACACACTTCTGCCCTTAAACTCATTTTGACCGTAGTAAAAGAATAACTTGCCCGAAATGCCGGAACATATTGATCATAATTCAATTCCTCATCACTGCGATACTGTCTGGCAACAAGTTTAGCCGTCAGGAAATATGAATGTCTTTCATTAATTGGATTCGTAAAATCCATTCCTAGAGTGTGTTCTGTTAAACGCAATCTATTCTTGAACATTCCCCTAGAATCCTCTATCCCTAATTTCCCGGTTAACTCTTGTACATACCGTTTTCTCCCTTGATTATTTTCCATACCATACGTAGTAGTGAAAAGCCTCCCTTCTTTTTTCCGAAACGACTTCTGATAATTGATTTTTCCCTTCCATTGTTCCTCTCTATTCGTATTCTCATTTTCAAAAACATAAGATTGAACCTTGTTATTCCCTTTGTTCCATATCATGGTATTTCCTTCTTGAAACTCCCTCTCTCGACAATAAGAGTATTGCCCGGAAAAAGTAAGTAAATCATGGTCAGAGAAATCGTAACTTGCATTTAATTGTAACTCATGCGAATCATCTTTCGACCAAGTTATCAATTCCGATTCCGTTCTGTGTATCGTGTCATCCCTATAATTTATTACCTTTGTCTTATCTGTTAACTCCGAATAATAGGTGTATCCCGGTTGATAATTCACATTATACACCAATTTCCCAATTTTTGAAGTTACCCCTAAATTCGGTTTAATGAAGTCTTTACCGAAATCAATCATAATATTCCCGACAATACCATCCGGCAAACTCCCCTTTGTCACGATATTAATCACGGCAGTCTTATCACTGTATTGTCCTTGTGGCGAGGTGATTAATTCAACTTGTTTCATCTTATCTCCTTGTAACAGTCGAGCCACGTATTGATTTGCCTCCGAAAGAAAAAGATTCTTTTTCCCGTTAATCGTAATCACGAAATTCGTCCCTCCCATCACTTGTAATTGTTTCGTTTTCAAGTCAATATTAACAAACGGAAGTTTCTCTAGTATCTGCATCGCCACAGAATTTTTGGCCATTGAATCTTGCTCCACATCATATATGATCCGATCTACTTTCGTTGTTAAAGATTTTTTGTGCTTTATCACAGTTACTTCATCCAAGGTAATCCCTTCTTTTATTCTAAACACACCTAAATCACCTCGATTTCCCTCTATCAAAATATTTTGTTGTAAAATCTCGAATCCTACACAGGATATGTTCAATTTATACATCCCCTTTTCCACGGCTTGGATTAAAAAGAAACCATCATCACCACTTACAGCATGGGCAACAACCTTTAAATCTGAATTTAGTAAAATAACATGAGCTTGAGAAACAGGTTTCTCCTCCAAGGTTTTGACATAACCTTGTAAGATTTGTCCAGTTCCTTTACAAACGACCAAGAAAAATAATATCAAAAATAATATTCCTTTTTTCATTAGATTTCCTATAACTTTTTATTCAAATTAGATTTCTTCACACAAGAACTTAAATTCTGAATTTATTATCGTCTCTATATTAGTGTTTTCGCCTTCTCGATTATTACTACATTCATGACTTCTTCACCCACTTCACCGCATCCGCAAAAACCAATTGTTCCGGGAAAGCCCCTTTATCATGTAAAATTAGTTTTACTTTACCCTTGACTAGCGGGAGAACACCTACTTGGATCCAACCACATTGAGGCATTTGTTGCTGGTAAGAATATTCTTCCTTTCGTCCGAGATTGTCTGACAGATAAATGTTTTGCAGTCCATTTCGGAGAAACGACATCACAATATCCGCACGATAATCTCCTTGCTCCAACGTGTAATAATAGGCCACTGAATCAGCTTGCCTTTGGTACCTGAAATCCAGGTCTAACTTGTATATAGACACCCCATACTCTCCTTGTTCCGGAATTTCCGTTTTCCATTCCGCACGGGCCTGGCTGTTTTTCGTCTTTTTACCTAAAAAACTCCGTACGGGAAAACCGTAAGCATCTATATAAACGGAACTAACCCATCCCGGGGCATTGTCGGTCAGAAAATCGACCCCACTATCTTCCACGATCATCTTATCCTGCAATAATTTCCCTAACAAGGATTCTTTCGTCTCCGAAGCGAAAACATGAAATCCTTGATCCTCATTGTCCACGACAATCTCTCCTGAAGACGGTAAAAAGCAAGAGGGTTCCAACTTTTTCCGTCCCGCATGAACAAGCGCTTCCTGGGGAAATTCCATGAAATTGTAAATATAATTACCCGGGATATTCTGCGCTAAATTAGATTGCAAGATCACACCTCCTACACTATGGGATAACGGGAAACAAATCCGGGAACATTCACCGGCCCGGATCATAAAATCCCCTACATTCAACAAATCTCTTGAACCATCGCCTTTATCCGTGTACGCAGAAATAATTCCGTTCACGTCTGAAGAATTCCATACACTGAAAGCAAGCATCGGCCCTTCGTTTCCCTTCCCCGTGTATTGTTCAATATCTTGTACACGAAGTGCGGCAAGTCCATGTTGGTCATACAATTCGCATATTGCCTCAACAAGATCGAAATTAAATTCACGTTCAAATTCTTCCGCCAGACATTCGAAAGTAACGCGAGAAAAAGAATTCCTAGATCGGAAATTGTTCATGAAAACAGCAAAACTATCCTGATTCACTTTTATATTAATCTGTTTTCTCAAATAAGCGGCTTTTAGCTTGTAAATGGCATCTAAATCACAAGACTTTCCCGTTCCTTTCAATACATCTCGTAAACTTTGCGAAGAAAGAGTCCGTATCGCTTTATGTTCACCGGTTTCTCCGACCTTGTATAATTCCCATTGTATATCAACTTGATTATTTGCTCGCATTCCTGTCATAATTCGATTAATGCCCGGAAAATTTTCAGAATAAATGTAATCGCTAAAATCAGTAAACATGGGAAGAATTGAAGCCGGATTCTTTATTATTTCCGGTGTAATTTGCTGCCCGGCAATAAAATCCGGCAACGCCATTTTTCTCAACACGCTAATTTCTTCCCCTACATTCGCCGTACAAAAATTACGAATCGCCTCACTTTCGATCTCTGTTCTAGAACTTCCGGTAACGGCTTTTTCTCTTTTATCCGCATACTCCTTTACGGGAAGATAATCTGATTGATCGAAACAATTTTCCGGTTTAAAGATTAATTCCGGTTGAATCCGTTCACTCCTTTTCCTATTTTCGCCACGATAAGCACAAAAACTAACCGGGGTTTCAATGAAAGCCAATTTATGAAAAGGATAAACTTCTCCGTTTAGTTTTTCAAAATATGCTTTAGCCTCACCAATTCCTTGCACAAGCCCTTCTCTAGTCGCCTCAAGCGAAGAGAACAAGGCTCCTTTTTCATCAAAATAATACAATTCAAAACGAGTATCGTCAATCGTAATCTCTCGTTTATTATACCTGCCCATGCACAATGTTAATCCCGGCAATGCGTGAGCATGATCAAAACGGGTTCCATCCCCCGTTTGTGAAGCCTCCCCTTGAGATATAACGGTATAACTTGAATCATGGATAACGGTTAACACGTAATCCGTAAAATACCTGTCGGCAAATTGTAATGCCACGGGAGATGTCTGAAACTCCACAGTCGGATACCATAAACATTCGGGAGTTAACAACGTGTATTCATCATCAACCAAAGCTGTATGTTTCCCGTATCTCAAAATATTAATACTCCATTGTGTCGCGTAATAATCCTGATCCGGAATATCTAAATAACAAACACTCTCGTCAATTTCTCCGGCATAACGAATCACGAACTCTTTCGCCTCTCCCGGCTCCAAAGAATGGTGTAATGATATGGCAAAATCTTTTCGATCGAAATTCACGCTAGTCTCTCCAGTCGTTATGCCATCAACATATAATCCGGGATTCAGGAAAAGGAAAAATCCATCTATTTTTTCCCGGTAGGGATTACGAATAGTCAGCGTGTCATTCACGATCATCCGAGTTCGATGTTGGCTATACTCGATATGTTGACGGATAATTTCCACACGTTTCCGTGTTGCATACTCCATGTACAATTTCACAAACTCCTGTCTTTTCTGTCGGTCTTTTTCAAAATGGAAATAATAAGTTCCTCCTACCCAGATTCCTGTAATCAGCACAATAACCCCCATCCATTGTATCCATCGTCTATTTCCGGGATTATTCGGTAAACGTTTCAATCTAACTACAGATAGCAACATGAAGGCAATACCTAACATGGCAAATGCGATTCGTTGAGTCACATACGGGAAAAGTCCCACGTGTTTTCCCGTGGCATCCGAGAACACATTAGGTATCGAAATCGCCAGATAGTCCAAACTGCCATATAAATAATCCGTCAAAACAAAAACATTAAAAAAGATATATCCTATCAAGCACAATAACGCCACGGGCCATATTTTTATCGTGACGGTTATCCACAAAGTTATCCCGACCAAAAACAATAAAGAAGGGAGAGTTAATGTCATGAAATAAAATACATACGGGAAAAAAACAGGAGATGATTGCATTGAAAATTGATGGACCCCCCATGTAATCACAATGACCAGCACGTTCAACACCACGAAACTCCCCACAACAGCCAGTAATTTCCCCATTGCGTAATCGCCATTCCCATGAGAACGTGTGCTTAGCGATTCAAAAGAGTCTAAAGAACGATCTCTCCGGATAAAATCACCCGCTATAAAGAGGATAAAAATTCCCTGAATAAAATTGAAAAGAAAAGCACTCACGAAAGGAATCGAACAAGATAGTGCATTCAGAAAATGAATAGGAAAGTCCACTTGTATAAACCATTGAGCCGCCAGACTCCCACCTACCAATAAAAACACGAGAAAAATGAATAACCAATTTCTCCTTAGTAGCTTTGCCTCATAGTGACTGATTAATAGTATTTGATTGATATTCATAATTCTCGCGTTTTAAGTTATTAAAATATTTAAGCCATTTCTACATAAATCTTTTTAGGTAATATAAAATATGATTCCCACACCTCTTCTATTTCCTCTCTCTGATTTTGAGAAAAACGATAATCACCCAATATTGTAACAGTTATAAACAAAAATTGATTACTAGGCATCATTAAATCAACAATTGGTTTTGTATACCAAAGTGTCGGATTTTCCACATATACATTAAAATGATGAAAAACACTAATCTTAAACGAAACCCTTCCATCAACATCAGTTATTCCATGATAATTTTTCCCGCCAGCTTCATGGACTGAAATACCCATTCCTTTTATAGGATTACCGAAATTATTACCAACTAAAGTTATATACAAATTATCTTGTCCAAATGAAGCCAAACCACAAAGAACGAATAAAATCATTAAATACTTTTTCATAACATCATAAATTTTTATTATTATATTTCTTTCTAAAAATTTTATACCCTTGTAATGCCATAAGTAGCATAACTGCACCTATCCCCCACCACATCCACGAAAGACTTTTACTAGCATTTAAAAGTTTCATCTTTACAATTGGAGATCTATTCACCATATCATTTTTCCAAGTGACACGAACTTCCTCGATTGGTTCATACCCTTCTTTACTAAATTGGAGATAATACGTTCCAAAGTTTTGTATTTCTATTTTCTTAATCTGCCCTTTAAAATCAGTTTTATTAACAACTTCCTCTTTTACAAACCGATGAAGACTATCATATACAATTACTTTAGGTTTATCAATAGGATTCCCTTCTGAATCAAACACGCCAATCTTTATTGCAGGTTCAACATACTGTGGTTGAGCTTGTGTCAGCAAACTGGTTCCAGATAAAAGTCCTAACAAACACACGAATTTTATTGCTAGATGTATCATTTCTTCATTTATTATTTTTTACAACATGCTCAATTTCCTCCATTCCCGGATTGGTATCCAAAACCATCCCATCCGGAGAAATCAAGTATAGAGTAGGCAAAAATTCTACCTTATAATCATCGGCTGTATCACTTCCGTTTATCTCCTGATCAACACGTAATTGTTTCCATATAGGTTGATCCTCTTCCACGGCTTTTAACCAATCCTCCTTTTTCTTGTCACAGGAAATAGCAATCACTTCAATCCCTAATTCTTGCAGACGACCATATTCTTTTTTCAACTCTTTAATCTTCATGCGACATGGTTTACACCAAGAAGCCCAAAAGTCAATCAATAAATATTTCCCCTTGTAATCCGACAATTTTACGTTTTCCCCCTTTAGATCCGGCAAAGTAAAATCCGGGGCTTTACCCGTTAATTGTTTTTGTTTTGCCGCCTCATATTTTTCCATGATCTCCTTTCTTATTTCCGAATCAGGTCCATCCCCCATCGCTTTCACAGTTCGTGTGAATAATTTAAAATCATAACTGATTATCCACATATTATCCTGTACCAACATGGCCGCCACGGAACTACCACTGAAATCAGTCACCATATCCAATAGCAGATCGTTCCCTTGTTTCCATAATCGTTCATTTTCTCGTCCCAATGACTCTAAATCCCCTTCATCACTTGTTTCTGCCATTCGTTTTTGCAAATCGAACCTTTCCGTCGAGTTCTTCTCGATCTTTTCGAGATGAGCGTTTAACCGGGATTGCATTCCTTCCTGCCCGGTCTCGACTAAATAATTATTACCTATCTTTTTCAACTGGTACTCTCCGGGTTCTGAATAAAAATAAACTCTTCCACCATAGTTTCCCATATTTAAATAAAGCAAACGATTCTCCGCCTTACCTTTTAATGTAAAAGTACGATCCCCACGTACCGTACTTTTTGCAAGAGTATCAGTACCTTTCCCTTCCCCCGTGAGTAAATAAACTTCAGTGGCTTTACTATTTTCGGGCAGGGTACCCTGAAGGGTATAATAATCCGAAGGTGTACATGCTAGACACGCCACACCCAATACAATACAATCTATGATTTTCATGTTGTAAGAGGTATATATTTCAAAGGAGACGCTTTAAGCATCTCCTTTGAAAAAAGATTCATTAAAAAGATTCATTAAAAAGAATTAGGAAAATAACTATAACTAACCATGGACATAGACGGATCGACATAATGCATCTTCACCACTTTCCCCTCTCCTTCCAGCACGCGCACCGGCTTACCATAAGGCTTACCTCCAAGAATCTCGTATAAATACACTTTATACTTCCCATCCTTATGAGTAGCAAATACCAAATAATCAAAGTTTTTATCTGCATTATCAGAACCCGACCAGTAACGATTACTAATATAAGTAATCTCTTCTCCCGTAGCCATATCCGTCGGACGAAGTAACTCTTCCGTATTCTGTACCAGATCATACATATACAATTGATTATCGTTTACAAAATACATCACTTTAGCTGTCAACTCATTCACGGCAAACAGATTCGCCCCGTTCAATTTAGACGAAGTTGCAACTTCTGTTACCTTTTCAATCGGGTTAGAAGGATCCATTCCCAACACCAACTGATAAATATAATGTTTTCCTGCAGTATTCTCATCTTCAAACAAAGCATACCCTGTACTCGTTTCATCCATGTAATTCTTTCCAAAGAATTTCAGATGGTGAGTTATACCGTTAGGCTTATTCGGTTTTTCTTCACCATTCTTGTCCAAATCACTATAAGTATGTAAGCTACCATTAAAATCCAAAAACAAAAAGCGTCCTTTCAATTCGTCTAAATAATAAAAACAAGTACTCGCAAACACACCGTTCTGGTTGGGTTTTGTTTCCTCGTCATCATTTACCATAGCGGGGAATCCGAACTTTCCCGTTCCTAACAAATCCCAAAGGGATGCCTGTGTGGAAAAGTATGCTCCTTTATCAGAAATATATCCGACCCCGTATGCATTTCGCCACACATAATACGGCTTTTCTTCGGGAGCCTCACCACCAAGGAACATGTTACTATGAGTATAAATCGTACTCATATCCTCGATATTAGAAATCCGGACATCCTTCTCCGTGCAAACAGTTAAAGCCTTCGTGATCACGTATTCTGCCGTGGTTTCATCAACAAAACAATATCCGGGATCTAAGCCTAAGCTAACTGGCGCATCAGGCATATGTTCCCCATCCATTTTCAAGAAAATATTATCCACTAAACTGTTATCAGAAGCGTGCAAATCCACGTCTGTTGAATTTCCCATATCTTTCAACAGGTAGAAACCTTCTGAAAATTTAGTCACCACGCTCAAAGACATCACCTGATACGTTTCCAGCTTATTGCTCTTATTCGTTACCCGAAAGGTCAAATCATAAAACCCTTGTTTAATATTTACCGGAAAATCCAACACCCGATCAGTTCCAATCGTGTCCAGTATTATTTCTATTTTATTGGAAGTCGTACCCGACCCTTTCGTCAGGTTCAACGTCCATAAATATTCAAAATCACTCTCCCCACCCGTTGCCGTAACGGTTGGTTCCAGATGAAGAACATCCTGGTAGGACGTTTTCGTGTAACTCTTTTCCAATCCTTCAGTATTAATCGTACTGATTTCATGATAGTCATAGTTTCCCTCGTCGTCATAACATGCCGAAACAAGTAACGCGAATAAACAGACTGATAATATATTGTATATTTTCTTTTTCATAACTTGTCATTATTATCTTTCATACCGGGTAAATCTAACTAACGCTCCTTCCGTTTCACCGGGCTCCGGTGCCTCTCGAAGAGGTTCTTCACCTCTGGCAGCTCTCGCCTCATTTTCAGCAGCCAATTTCCGAGTGAAGAAATAGAACCAATAATCCGTCATTCCCATATCAACGCTACTCGGATCACCAACTAACGAATAGAAAAAGTCATCGTTCATCTTGATTCCTAAATCTGCCGTGGCATCAATCATAAACTGATGCTTCACTTTACCATATTTTCCAGCGAAATAATACGATGCATAAAAATCCCAGTATTTCGGTTGCATCAATATATCTGCCACCCGAATGATCTTCTTCTGATATTTTTCGTAGCCGGGAATAAAGTTTTCATTGTGACCGATCTGAACACATAATGTCACCTCCTGTTGTTTTAATGAAGGATCACGTTTTAATATTATCGGAAAACGTACGGTATTTTTTCCCGCTGGAATCTTGTAATAATCGGCAACAAGCGGATCATCAAAAGCAATATAATGCTTTCCTGCCACGGCTTGTTCTCCCTCTCCTTTCTTCACTTGTTCCAGTACAAACGAACGTTCATGATCTTCTACATACCCCATCGTTTCAACTTCCAACCAAACGGTATCGAATACCCGGGTTTCAACATCGTAAACAAATGTACGAGGAATCACGGTATCGGCCATCGTGAATGGTTCATATATAAAATTCAAACGATTCTCCGGTGAATTATACACCCCCATCTCATCTTCACATGCGAATAATCCGAAAATCGGTAATAACCATAGTATATATTTATTTATCTTTTTCATAGCTTTCTACTTTTAATTTGCGTTCAGTTCTGTACTTGGTAATGGCACAATATAATCCTGTTCGCCAACCTCCCGATCCGTCTTCCATAACATATTTTTTATTCCCAAACGTTTGTAAGTATAGAACATTTGTCCTTCTCCAAAGAATTCTCTACGATATTCCCGGATTATCTCGGTCATCAACTGTTCTTGTTGTAAAGGAGACGCATCCACGTTTCTCGCTTTCATATAAGGAATATAAAGAGCATTAGCCTCATTCAGCGTGGGAGCAGATTCGATAGCAATCAAGTACATCTCGGACAAACGAATCAATGGAACCACCTGTTTCTGCGTGGCCAACACCTCCATATCCGTGTTCGTGGTTGAGGACGGTTGATTGTACTTTTTTAGCAAAGGTTTTATAGCCCCTTGATTATCAGGTGTACGATCCCACACTTGCACTCGGTTATTCACGGCCGTAGATTGTCCGGCAAACAAATCATTATTAAACTGTTTTTCTGTAAGGTATATTCTTTCAGTTTTATCGGATTTAAACAATTTCTCTGTATTACTTTCAATCTCGTAATTACTTAAAGCCAAAATACACTCTGAAGGCAAAGCAAAATTACTACTACTAATATCTCCCGCTCCCGCCAATTCCAAAACTTTCTTACCATTCTTATCGACGGCATCAATAATTTCTTTTGCTGCAGTATATGCTTCTGTTTTCTTCCCCATATACATATACAACCTTGCCCGAATTGCTTTCACTGCATAATAATTGAAACGGAAACGTCTAAATCCCATAAACTCGTCCGCCAGCTCTACATTATAATTTTTTGTATCGAAGAAATTATCCAATTCTTGGAAAGAATAAGTAAATAACGGATCATGATCTTTAAACAAAGCTTCAGCCGCATCTAAATCAGCAAGAATCAAATTCGTGAAATCATTATATGAATAATGCGGAATCATCACCGTGGACACGGTTTTAGCATACGCCAAAGATACCTGTTTATCAGAATTTTGCGGCATTTGCCCAAACAAACGTAATATTTCCATGTGACAAAATGCCCGAATCGTTAATGCCTCTGCCTCTACAATTGCCCGCATATCCTCGTTCGTGATCACCTCCTTGTGATCGGGCATATTCTGTAGTATAATATTGGCTTGGGCAATTGTATTATACATCTCCCCGTAAATTGCGGATATTAATGTCTTCGGATAATCGTTTTCATATTTGAAAGCCTTGAGATCCTCTGCCCCCCGATAATTACTCTCCTGATAACTCCAATGTTGGGCCATAAATTCAATATCCGTAATCGTCAAACTTAGCCCATATAAATTTTTGGAATTCAATTTAATATAGCAGGCAGTCAAGGCATTTTTAAACCCGGAAACCGACTTGAACATATCTTTTTCATCGGTTTGAGTCTCCGGCTTTACATCCAGCCAATCATTACAAGAGGCTAGCGATAAAGTTGCGAATAACGTGATATATAGTAAAATTCTTTTCATAATACCATTGTTTAAAACATTAATGAAAGGGTTAAAGCCAGTCTGCGGGCAAACGGATAAGAAGTTCCTCTTTCACGCTTGATAGAAGAAATATAGAATATATCCGACATATTAGCCCCGATACTGATTGTCTCAACTTTCCACTTGTCACGCAAGAAATCTGAATGTAACCGATACTCCACACTGGCACTTTGGAATTGGAACACGTTATCATCCATCACGAAACGGGAAGTTGCTTTTGTCTCCACGGAACCGTATCCCTTGTAAGGTTTCACGTCTCCAATATGCTGCCATCTCTTTTTCAACACACGACTATCAACATTATTCTTATCAATTTCACCATTGGTCACTTCCACCTTGTTAAGCAAGGTTTCGTTATATTGTTGGCCTCCCCATTGATAAGCAAATGACAGATTCACGGCAAGATCCTTCCAAGCAAAGTAAGTACTGATATTACCTCTGTATTTAGGTTCATCGACTCCAAAATAACGCTTGTCGGATGGATTCCATTTATCCGTGATATTCCCATTCTTATCCAAGAAAATTTCATATCCGGTACTCGGATCAATTCCCATGGAAGGAACAGCCCAAATTGAATTCTGTGCATACCCTTCATACAATAACTGATTAATCTCTACATCTTTTGATTTGTAAAGCTCATTCTGCCGTTTGATTGCTTCAGAAAGCTTGGTAATTTCATTCTTCGTGTAAGCTAATTTGGCTGTCATAGACCAGATGATATTCCGGTGCGTATCACGCATTAAATATCCACTAATCATGGCCTCGTAGCCCGTATTTTTCACCTCTCCCACGTTATCCACGTAAGAACTGAATCCGTTCGCCAAAGGCAAATCCATTTGAGACAACAAATTAGAAGTCTTTTTACTATAAATATCGAAAGATGCCGACAAGCGTCCGTCGAAAAGTCCAACTTCAACACCACCGTTTAATTGCTTGGTAACCTGCCATTTCAACTTTTCATTTCCTAATCCCATCAACTCAGACCCGTTCCAAATAATGTAACGTTTTCCCGTATAACTCTGGAAAGTTGACAAAGCCTGATAGGAAGAAAACTGTTGAGATCCGGTTTCTCCGTACGATCCTCTAATCCGAAGATTATTCACGATATTCTGATTCTGCATGAACTTCTCGTTATGCACGTTCCACCCGATACCGGCACTCCAGAACGGGGCAAATTTATTTTTTGTCCCGAACAACGATGAACCATCCACACGGAAAGATAAATCCATGAAATAACGATTGTTATAAATGTAGTTGACATTCCCGGTAAAACCAACCCGACGAGACAATTCTTCCGTACCTTTCGGTACCCCATTTTTCTCATACTGCAAAGCATTACCGATGAAATCCAATTTACCATCAGGAAATCCTTCCACGATAAACGTGTAGAAATGATTTTTCTTCTGGGCTATAGAATAATCGAATCCGGCATATAGCTGGTGTTTTTCATGAAATATCTTTGAATAACTCAACGTCACGTTTGCATCAATATTAATATCCTCACCTGTTCCGTAAGTGTACTTTCCTTTGCGAAAATAACTATCACTATCTGTAGCAGTCGCAAAAGTCGTGTGATCGGCAGGTAAATAATTATCAGAAGTACTATTTTTCTTTTGTAAGCCTAATTGAGCTCGTAAACGCAAATCATGATTAATGCTCCATTCAATAGAAAAATTATTCGTGATCAAGGTATATTTATCCTCGTCGATTACCCCCAACTGGGCATTATAAAGCGGGTTATACTGTTTTGTCCCTTTTATCGTGTACACCTTGATATATTCTCCATTCTCATCTTTTATCCGGTAATACGGATTCATTTTGGCATAATCAGAGAATGTTCCATATTTACTTTCTTTTCCTTTATTTATATCAATACTAGTCTGATTCTTAAAGAGCACATTCTTCACGGAATATGACAAAGTTACCGTACCACTGAAAGTATTTCTCTCGGATCCCTTCATCGCTCCTATAACAGAATTATAAGAAATATTTGTTCCCCAACGAAAAGACTCATTTCCACCCTCTAGACGCAAATTATATTTCTGACCAATACCGGTCTGTACAGGTTGGCTCAACCAATGCGTGTTCACACCTTTCAACACCTCCGAATATAATTGACCATATTTCTCCTTTAACGCCCGATCGTTAACGACATCATCTTCATCATCATAGAGTCCGACAATCCGCTCCAATTCCAATTTGTCACGGGCATTCAATAAATCGTATGAAGAAAGGTCTGGCATTTCAATATTCATTCCTCCTTGCACGTAAATTTTCAATTTACCGGCTTGAGGAGCCTTCGTGGTAACAACAATAACACCATTTGCACCCCGAGAACCATAAATTGCCGTGGCAGAAGCATCTTTCAGTATGTTGATACTTTCAATCTCCTCGTCATTAAAATCCATTAACTTCTGCAAAGTAATCTCGAATCCATCCATGATTACTAACGGAGCATTCAATTGTTTGGATGCTTGTTGATTTAATTCATCCACGCTCATGGGTAAAGAGGAATTACCCCGGATATTAATTTCCGGTATCACGTTCGGGTTACTTCCCAAAGCATTGTCCATCACGACATTGATTGAAGGGTCGATGTTACGCAACGTGGCTAACAGATTTTGGCCTTTGTACATCTTCAACTCTTTGGCAGAAACGGCCGTAACAGCCCCCGTGTAACTTTCCTTGGATTTCGTGAAAATACCGGTCACAACCACGTCATCCAATGTTTCCGAATCCTCGACTAACTTCACGTCTAGTTGCGTCTTCGAACCGACGGCAATTTCTTGAGTCTTCATCCCGACGAAAGAGAAGATCAAGACTTGCTCACTATCACCGGGTATTTCCAATTTATACTCCCCGTCAGCACCAGTTGCCGTTCCCAAGGTCGTACCTTTAATGATAACCGTAACTCCCGGCAACACGTTTCCTTGCTCATCCGAAACCTTACCTGTAATTGTTTTCGATTTTTTTTCTTCTTGGCTTACAGCCTTTTTACGAATAATGATCGTCTTACCATTTATCTCGTAACCGAGATCAGTCCCTTTAAGACAATCCGTTAAAATTTGTTCAATCGTTGCATCTTTAAAAGCAACATCTTGTCGGGCAAATGATTCCAGATTCACGTCACGATAAACGAAATCATAATCAGAATTCTTACGGATCTCACTGATAATCTCTTTTAAAGACGCATTTTTCAATGAAAACGTAATCTTTCTTTCCTGCGAATACGCATTCAGACTAATTTGGGTTGTGAAAATTAAGAAAAGGAGGAATAAAAACCGCCTCTTCCCGACGACATTAGAAATTTTCTTCATAACTTTGTTTTTTGAATTCAACAATTCCTCACACCCTGTGCCAACAGGGAGTGAAATACGAAAAGTAGTGTTAGCAGCGCTACTTTTTTATTTTACAATAACCGTGTTATCTTTTATTTCAAATTGTACTTCTCCGGTTTTACCGATTAATTCTAATACTTGAGTAAATTCTTCGTGTTTTTTCATGTTCAAAGAGAATTGGTATGAACGCAATTCATCCCGACTATAGAATACATCAATGTTATACCATCGTCCCAAGTCGGTCAGGATTTTTTCCAACGGACAATTATCATACACCAAACGTCCGTCCGCCCATGCCAAGTACAAATCGACATCCACGTCCCGAACTTCCAACCCCATCGTTGATTTATTAAACAACACTTGTTTATTCGGAACAAGTTTCACACTTTTACCTTCCACCCTTACCGTTACTTGACCACTTTCCAACGTGGTTTGTATATCCTTTTCGTCTTTATATGCCCGAACGCCGAAAGTAGTTCCGGTAACCAGCACTTCCAATTCTCCGGCTGTCACGACAAAAGGATGTTCCGTATTTTTCGCCACCTTAAAATAGGCTTCACCGGTTAAATACACCTTACGCTCCTTACCCTGAAATTTCACGGGAAAGCTTAACGTTGATTCCGAATTTAAATAGATCATCGTACCATCTGATAGCGTAAGTAAATATTCTCCACCCCGTGGAATCTCCAACGTGTGAAAAATTTCCGTCGTGTCGGGAGAATCAATATCCCTGTATTTTAAAGATCTGGCGCTAACCAATAATAAACTGTCACTCTGAGCCAGATCAGAACGTAACACCTCGTTTTCCAGATCAACTTTACGCCCATCGGGTAAAATCAAAACGGCCCGGGAACCGGGAACTTGCACCTCATTCTTAGCTATCGGAAGAATTTCGGTTTGTTCTTTATCCCCGGAAAAATAAAAAACACCTCCCACGCTTAATATTAACACAATAGCAGCCGCATACGGGAACCATTTTATCTTCCGAACAGATCGACCGGATCGTGCTTTCTGTTGGAGTTGCCACCATCCTCTCTCCTCCTCTTCTTCCGTTTTCACGAAACGGGAAATACTTTTTTCCACGTGTTCGCTTGACAACATTCGTTGAAAAAGTTCTTCATGCCTCGGGGAAACCGATCTCCATTCGTTCAGTTCTTTTTCCTGCGCATTGTCCGTCATTCCCTGTATATGCAGGAAAATCAACCGGGCTATATGTTCTTCTTTGCTTAACATCTTTTTTGGCTTTTATACTAAAGCGATTTGGGGTGCGTTTGGTGTAATAAAAAAATCACTTTTTTTCTCACTTTTTTATTATCATCTCTGTATTTGCAAGTTAGCATCTTCGTTTTCTGGCAATAGATGTCGAACAGATACAAAAGCATCTATTTATAAATCATTGATTTACAAGAAAGATATTTATAACAGTCCAAAAGATGCAATCAACGGGGTTACAAGTTAAAATATAATCCATATTTTCGCGAAAGAGAATTCAAATGATCAAAACACAATAAAATGAGAAAACTATTATTTTTATTCATGCTGATCTGTACCATGCAGTTACACGGGCAGACAGTCAGGGAATGGATGGGATTACCTCCCGTCCCGGTAGAGTTCCCGGCTTTCGGGGACATGAAAAACGTGGAAAACAAAACATTTTCCCAAGCGGATTTATTAACCCTTTCCACGTTTAATATCGAAAACCTAACCCCTGCCGTGGGCGAACAAGAACTACAATATCACTCTCTAACTTGGGAATCTGCAACCGTGAATGATAACATTGTTATCTCCCAAAATAAAA
>OJSQ01001815.1_pt1 | contig 20844 bp, 19 predicted proteins | sample 1599551 | NCBI WGS metagenome assembly OJSQ01 (sample SAMN04168659, study PRJEB22393) | human gut metagenome | biome: human gut microbiome; feature: stool | host: Homo sapiens | collected 2014-05-12
TGTAGTATGTGAAATACGACTTGTATGTTTGATTTCCAACATGGAGGAATGATTTTGGAAAAATATTTACCTATCCTAAGAAACAGTCCGTTTTTTAAAGGTCTTACAGATAACGAGATATTATCCATATTGCATTGTGTAAATGCAACAGCAGTTTCTAAAGAACGGGATTCCTATATTTTCAGAGCAGGAGATTCTACCGAGGTAATGGGACTTGTGGTGTCAGGCTGTGTTCTTGTTATGCAGGAAGATCTCTGGGGACATCGGAATATTTTGTCAAAATGTCATGCCAGTGATTTCTTTGGAGAACCGTATGCAGCAAGCCCGGGAGCTGTTTTAAATATCAGTGTGGTAGCGGATGAGGATTGTGAAATTATTTTCTTAAATATCCAAAGACTTCTGGTTACTTGTCCAGCTGCATGTGAGCATCATCAGAAGCTGATCCGTAATCTGGTTCGTGTCCTGGCAAATAAGATACTGATCCTGAACGATAAGATCACACATGTTGGAAAGCGAACAACAAGGGATAAATTATTATCCTATCTGTCTGCTGAATCTATCAAACATTCGTCATTGTCTTTTGAGATTCCTTTTGATCGGCAGCAGCTGGCTGATTATCTTTGTATTGATCGTGCAGCAATGTCTACGGAGATATCAAAGTTACAAAAAGAAGGCTTTATAAAAACAAATAGAAATCATTTTGAAATAAGGCTGCCGCAACCCCACTGGGTTTAGACGATGGGGAAAGGCAGCTTTTTTCACAGAGTTTTGAGCTCAGGGATTGCTCACTCGACCCGCAGCATCCGATAACCGATGCCGATGTGCGTTTGTATGTATTGCTGCCCATCTTTCCCGTTTTCCAGCTTTTTGCGCAGGGTTGCCATGAATACTCGCAGAGAAGCAATATCATTTTCCCAACTGCTGCCCCAAATCTGTTGCGTAATGTAGGTGTGTGTCAGAACCTTACCAACATTTTTGGAGAGCAGGCACAACAGTTTGTATTCGATGGGCGTTAGGTGCAGTTCTGCACCATCAAGATATGCGCAGCCTGCCGCATAGTCGATTTTCAGCGCACCGTTCGTAAAAATTGGGGTTTCCTTTGCCGTATCTGCTTTTATCAACGCTAACCTTCGCTGCGTCACCCGCAGTCGTGCCAACAGTTCATCCACGGAAAAAGGTTTCGTCAGGTAATCGTCCGCCCCGGCATCCAGCGCCCCGATTTTATCAGAATCCTCTGTCCTGGCGCTGATTACAATGATCGGCATATTCGACCACGAACGGATCTTTTGGATGATCTCCACGCCATCCATATCTGGAAGTCCCAGATCAAGCAGCACAATATCTGGATTGTGAGACAGCGCCTCCATCACGGCGCTTGCGCCGTTTTGCGCCGAAAGATACCTGTATTCGTGAGTTTTCAGCGTCGTAGTGATCAGATTGCGCACAGGGGTATCATCTTCTACAACAAGGACAAGTGGCTTATTCATTTAAGTTCACCTCACTAAGTGGTAATGTAAAGGAAAAGATGCAGCCATGCGGCGAATTGTTTTTCAGCGTTATTTCGCCATGATGTGCATGAATGATGGCTTGACAGAGCGTGAGCCCAAGTCCGAGGCTTCGGCGGCTGTCGCCAATCGGATTTCCCCCGGCAAAGAACATTTCAAAAACACGCTCCTTTAGTTCGTCCGGGATACCAGGGCCGTTATCGCTGACACAGATCTCAACCGCATTTTTTTGCTGGATTGCCGTGATGCAGATGTTAGAGCCAGCCGTAGTATATTTGACTGCATTGTTCACCAGATTGATAAGCACCTGCACGATGAGTCCTGCATCCACCCGTATCAGCAGCGGCACGTCTCCGCAATCCACCGTGATGTGATGTTCTGTCGATCTTCGGTCGATATGCCGTAGTGCTTCCGATACAATATCGTCCACAACCTGATCGGAAAGACGCAGCTTGACGCTGCCGTCAGCGATTTTTGTAATGGAGAGCAAATTCTCAACCAGCTCGGTCAGCCACTGTGCATCGTCATGAATGTCCGTAAAAATCTGTTTCCGTGTTTGCTCATCCAGCATGTCATAGCTGTGCAGCAGTGTGTCGGCGTTGCCGGAAATAGAGGTCAGCGGTGTCCTGAGATCATGAGAAATTGAACGCAGAAGATTAGCGCGAAGCTGTTCGTTCTTTGCAAGAACGGCAGCTTCTTCCTTTTCTCTGGCATTTCGCAGGTTGTCCAGCGCCAGAGTGCACTCACCGAGAAGGGAGAACAGAACGCTGAATGTAAATGCGTCAGGCTGCGTTTGCTTCTCCATCGGAATCCCGACAACGCCGTAAATTTGCTGCCCAGTACGAATGGCAAGATACAGTCGTTTTGCTTTGGGAAAGTTTTGCGTTGTTGCTCCGGCACGTTTCCGGTTTTGCCAGACCCAGTCGATCACATCCTGTTCCTGGTCTGTGTCCGGGGCACTATAGGGGCAGCTTGCGTCAGCCGGGTAAAGGATCCCTTTGGACAGCGCGCCTTCCTGTGCCGGATAAATCAGGATGTTCCGCTGCATGAGCTTTTGTATCTGCGTTGCGGTCATCCGGTAAACTTCCTCAGATGTTTCCGCCTTTTGAAGCTGCCTGTTCATATCAAAAAGCAGCTTTGTGCGATAAGCGTCCCGTGCGGATAGCTGCGCGTGGGCTTTGAGCTTGGCTGCAAGTGTACCGGTCAAAAGCGCAGCCATGAACATGACGGCAAAGGTTATGGGATATTTGCTTCCATAGGCGACCAAAGACAGCCTGGGTTCTGTCAGAAAATAATTGAACAAGATGACACTCAAAAAGGCGGACAGCACGCCGCAGGTATATCCGCTGGTAAAAGCGGAGGTCAGAAGCACACCCAGCAGATAAACCATGATGATATTGGCATCCGCAAAGCCAAGCCGCAGAAACAACCATCCGATGATCGTAGCGGCTGTCAGAATTCCGACAGTCAGAAGCAGTTCCCGGGCGGTTGGAAGCGCCGGGCGAACGGCGAAAAGTGATTTCCTGGGATAGCTTTTATAGACCTCCGCATCCGGAATGATGTGAATGTCCATCTCCGGCGCAAGCGTAATGAGCTGTTCTGTCAGCGTCGGTTCGCTCCAGAAATGCCGTCGCTGCACGCCGCTGCGCCCAATTACGATTTTGGTCACATCGGAGAGCCGCGCATATTCTGCAATCTGCGTTGGTACATCTTCTCCATGTGTTGTGATGATCTCTGCACCAAGCCGCTGCGCAAGACGTATATTCGCCTGCAGTCGAGCGATATCTTCTGCGTTCATGCCAGAGTATCCGGGAGTCTGCACATAGAGCGCGGTAAGGCTTCCGCAAAATGCCTGCGCCATTTTTCCTGCCATTCGTACAATACGTTCATTGGATGGGGACGAGGACAGGCACACCAGAATATGCTCTTTTGATAGATTGTTTTCATTGTTCTGCACAGTTTCACCACCCCTCTTGATGGTATTATAGCACCAAAATGCGGCGGTTTCTATTGTGTCCAATCGGATTCGTTTCTGATTTTCGTACAGAAAGCGATCCAGCTGCTTCATCAGAAACCATCCGAACAGGAACGTTAGAGCCATCCCAACGATCAAAATGACATCTTTCACATTGTTTCACCGTCCGTTCATATCCGGAAACACTTTTGCAGCGCCTTATATTCACCCAGCGCTAAAATTGTTATTTCTCCTGACAGCACCGTATCAGACGTAATTGAAACGTCGGTTTTTCCGGAATGTTTGATGCCAAGAATGTTAATGCCATACTTCCTGCGAATATTCAGTTCACCAACGCTTTTGCCAATCCACTCGTGTGGAACTTCTACTTCAAAAATGGCGTGCTGCTCGTCGATCTCCATGTAGTCGAAAATATGATCGGCAGTATATCGAATTGCTGCCCATTCTGCTACCTGCTTTTCCGGGTAGATCACATGGTCGGCTCCGTTGCGAAGCAGAAACTTTGCATGTACATCCCGCTCTGCACGCGACACTACACACTTCGCGCCAAGCTCCTTCAGAAGCGACGTCGTTTCCAGCGAATTCTGAAAGCTGCCGCCAATGGTCACGATGCAGACATCGAAATTACTGATGCCAAGGGAACGAAGAAACTCCGCGTTTGTACTGTCTCCAATTTGCGCGTTGGTGACGAGGTGAAGTACATCATTGATCCGTTCTTCGTTTGTATCGACTGCCATGATCTGATGCTCCAGCTGAGATAATTGCATAGCGATATGCCGTCCGAAGCGGCCTGCGCCAATCAATAAAATGTTTTTCATGTGTAAAGACTCCTTATCCAATCATTATTTTTTCCTGCGGCAGCTTTGCGCCGTTTATTTTTTTACCGGAAAACGCTGCATAAATGAGCGTAAGACCGCCGACTCTGCCCAGATACATGAGCATGATCAGCACTATTTGGGAAGGGAGATGCAGCTGAGGCGTGATACCCAGCGTCAATCCCACTGTTCCGACTGCCGAAGCCGTTTCATACAGGCATGCGGAAAGCGTCAAATCTTCATACACGCTGATAAAAACAGCGCCGCCAAAGAACAGTGTAAGGTACATTGTCAGAATGGTTGCGGCGGTCTTGACAGCGCTGAAAGCAATCCTACGTCCGAAAAACTGAGCATTCTCCCGCTGACGAAAGGTTGCGGCAGTATTGGCAAGCAAGACCGCCAGTGTCGTTGTTTTTATTCCGCCTGCCGTAGAACCCGGAGAACCGCCAATGAGCATCAGAAGGATCATTATGCCCTGCGACGCACCGGACATTGCAGATAGAGTTACTGTGTTATAGCCCGCGGTCCTCGGCGTAACGGACTGAAAAAAAGATGCCAGCAGCCGCTTTCCGGTAGAAAGCGCGGAAAAGTCGGTGAAAAAGAAAAATACGGCGGGCAAAAGAATTAAAAGACCTGTCGTGACAAGGATCACCTTACTCTGCATCCGGTAGCGATGAAGCCGCCACTTGTTTTCGCAGACATCGTCCCATGTCAAAAAACCAATGCCGCCAACTACGATCAGCAGCATGATCGTGATATTGATTGTCGGACTGCCGGCATAGCCGGTAAGGGATGGATAGAGATTACTTTCTGTTCCAAGAATGTCAAATCCGGCGTTGCAGAATGCGGATATGGAATGAAACACTGCCATCCAGATGCCGCGCCATCCATAGTCATGGCAAAACACCGGCAGCATGGCCAGTGCGCCCAGCAGTTCGATCAAAAACGTTCCTCGCAAGATGAACCGTGTCAGACGGACGATTCCGCCGACCTTTGGCGCAGAAATTGCATCTTGCATGGTGCTGCGCTGCATCAGGGAGATTTTTCGCCCGGACAACAGCGCAAACGATGCTGCTACGGTTATGACGCCAAGTCCTCCGATCTGGATCAGTACCAGAATGATCGTCTGTCCGAAGCCGGACCAATAGCTTCCGGTATCTTGAACAACAAGTCCTGTGACGCAGACGGCAGAGGTCGCGGTAAACAGCGTTTCATTGAATGGCGTTACACATCCGGCTATTGTGGAGAGCGGAAGCATCAGCAGCAGCGCTCCGAGCAAAATGACCCCGGCAAACCCTAATGTGATAGTTTGAAAAGACGAAAGACGGTGCTTTCGACGGATGATTTTCTTTGGCATAAAGGCAGCTCCTTATTTCTGTGATAATTATATTTTATACGGCCAGAGATTTTAAGATCGGATAAGGGACGGGGACGTCGCATTAAGGTTGGATAAAGATGGCAGAGCGCGCATTCTATTGGATACCAGAAAAAACCTCTCCGCAGTCGGGAAACCGGCGGGAGAGGTTTTCTTTTTCGAAATTTATGGTATGTTTTCACACATTGCAGGCGCATGCAGCGTCCCGCGTCAGAATCCGAACCTTACAGTCTCTGCTGTACGTTGCGGATGTACGCTTCCTGCAGCTCGGGGCTCTTTGCAGGATCGATATCGTCCGGAAACTCGGCGTCGATGGTGGACACCTCCGGTCTGTAGTTTAAGCGAAGCGCGTGTTTCTCGATGTAATCCGTCGCTTTGTTATAAACCTCCTCCGTTACTCCGTTTAAGGTAATAGTATATAATTTTGACATCTGTGTATCCTCCGTTTCGTTGAAATTCAGCACCTCTGCTGATAGCTTCAGTATATACCTGTCTGGCAGATTTTAAAAGAGAAAAGACTCATATTACCTGTAGAAATAATAATGATAATTATTACTAATATTGTACAAAATAGACAAATCTAACAGAAATTTGTTGGATTTCATTTTATAAGATGGTAAAATAGCTTCAAAACGATGGGAAAATCCCGGTGGCGAGGACCGCAGAAATCAGGGGTCAGCCCCCGGTCAAAACTGGAGATTTTTTACCTGAAAAATCGAAATTGTAAAGGAGATAAGTTTGAAATGAAGATTCGCAAGGCGGAGAAAAAGGATATCCCAAGAATTCTTGAACTGTTGGGACAGGTATTGCAGATCCATGCAGAGATCCGCCCGGATATTTTTATACCAGGCACCACCAAATATACCCTTTGTGAGTTGACGGAATTATTGAAGCAGGAGGATAAACCGGTCTATGTTGCTGTAGATGAGGACGATTTGTGCATGGGCTATGCCTTCTGTCAGCTCAGGGAACAGCCCTTTTCCACCAACATGGTGTCCTTTAAATCATTGTTTATTGATGACCTGTGCGTTGACAAGCAGGCACGAGGGCAGCACATTGGGGAAAGTCTGTTTGAATATGTGAAGCAACAGGCAAAGGAACTGGGCTGCTACGAAGTAACCCTGAACGTCTGGACAGGAAATACATCGGCAGAGCACTTCTACGAAAAAATGGGCATGAAAACAAAGGAACGGCAGATGGAATATATCCTGTGAGCCGGTTGGGTCAGGTCCTGGTCAAAACCGGACACGATCTACGCTTTGTTTCGGGACGGTCAGTTTCTGACACAGAGTATCCAGTCAGATAAAAATCAGGAAGTTGTGGAGGATATAGGATCATGTCAAAAGAGGAGTATTTGATTACCGATACGCCGCTGAAAGCGCTGACGGTTTTTGCAATGCCGATGATTCTCGGCAGCTTTTTTCAGCAGGTATACAATATGGCTGACTCCATTATCGTCGGTCAGTTTGTGGGTTCCTCTGCGCTGGCGGCGGTTGGTGCCTGTGCAGCTCTGACCAATGTTTTCATTTGCGTGGCACTGGGGGCTGGTGTTGGTGCAGGTGTGCTTGTGAGCCGCTATTTCGGTGCAAGGGAGTATGGCAAAATGAAAACCATTGTGTCTACATCTCTGATCAGCTTTTTGGTTCTGAGTATCCTTCTGGGTGTCTTTGGCTTTTGGTTTTCCCATGGGATGATGAGCGGCTTACAGACTCCAGCCGATATTCTGAAGGAAGCAGTGCTGTACTTGCGGGTCTATTTTGTGGGCTTTCCGTTTTTGTTCATGTACAATATTCTCTCTACCATGTTCACTTCCATCGGTGAATCAAAAATTCCGCTGGGACTGCTGATCTTTTCATCCATCCTGAATATTGTGATGGATCTTTGGATGGTAGCCGGTCTGGGGCTTGGCGTGTTTGGCGCAGCACTGGCAACCCTGATTGCCCAGGGGATTTCCGCTGTGTTTTCACTATTGATTTTCCTCTATCGGATGCGGCGGTATAAGAGTGTATTTGCCTGGTTTGACGGGCGGGAGTTGCGCTCGATGCTTCAGATTGCTGTTCCATCGGTTCTCCAGCAGTCTACCGTGTCTATCGGTATGATGATCGTACAGGCGGTGGTAAATCCTTTCGGCACACAGGCTCTTGCAGGATATGCGGCGACGATGCGGGTGGAGAATGTCTTTTCTCTGATTTTTGTGTCCATCGGCAATGCAGTTTCGCCGTATGTTTCCCAAAACCTTGGGGCGGGCAAACCCCAGCGCATCAAAAAAGGCTACCACGCAGCATTGGTGTTGGATGTGTGCTTTGCGGCGCTTGCCTTCCTTGTCATTGAAACGCTGCACATGCAGATTTCTTCGCTGTTCCTTGGAAAAGACGGAACCGCCCTGGCATACCAGGTGTCTGGAGATTATATGAGATGGCTCGGTTACTTCTTTATCTTTATGGGAATTAAAATGGCGACCGATGGAGTTCTGCGCGGACTCGGAATCATGCGGCCATTCCTCATTGCCAACATGGTAAACCTTGCGATTCGCCTGTCCGTGGCACTGATCTGCGCACCGCGTTTTGGCATTGATTTTGTTTGGCTTGCTGTGCCGGCAGGATGGTTTGCCAACTTCTTGGTTTCCTATGCGGCACTCAGAAAATCCTGGCCAATGGATAAAGCGGTACGCGCTCGCTAATATCCGGTTTGTCAAGTTATACTAGCGATTTTACGGCGGGCCTTGGTCCGCCGTTTCTTTTTGCTTTATATATTCTTTGCCCTGCTGTACGCCTCGCTCCTGCCATTCAGCGGTAAGCTCATTACGGACACGGATAGAAAGAAGCCGCTGATGAATCCAGTCTGTATCATATCCCTTTTTTGATAGGTCTCTAAAGCACGGTCGATTGCCTGTTCTGGGTCAATCGTTTCTTCGATGCGTTCACGGCCAACTTGGGCCAACCAACGCTTAAAAGGTTCTGCCTTGGAGAAGGAATTGACTGGATAATTCTCAACAATCCTTCTGTATTGGCCGCTTGGATTTTTCGCATTTTACCATCTGCAGCTGGCATTTGAACTGGGGTACAAATTGTACCCCAGTTGGCAGACAGTTCTGGATCACGAGTTCGCATTTTCTTTATCTACATATACTTTCTTTTGAATACGATTGCCAAAACGACACAGATAATAATACCAATGGCATAAGGAATAGCCAAGAGTAATGCCGTACTTGCCGGCGCACTCCACGCTTCATACTTGCCTCCCCATTCCAAAGCGCAGTAATTATATGCAACGACTGCACACATAACATCAGATAACAAAATGGCAAGTACAGCGAAGATGGTTGATAACTTTTTCATGCGATTACCTCCTCGTATCACTTTTTGGTTGTGTTCTTCAGGAGCAAATACGCACCAACAACAATAGCTACAATGCAAAGAATCAGAAAAATTCCATTTCCGTCTATCTGAATCATAGAAGATTCACTTGACTGATTAGAAGCAGTTGGATTAAATATCGAGAGCAATCCCCATAAGATCAAGCATACAATGCCACCCACACAGATGATAACACCAAGAAACCAATTTGTTCGGTCACTTGTGTTTTGGATAGTGCCTGTTTCTGGAGCATTATCATTGCTTTCATTCTCATTTTCGTCTTTCAAAAGATAATCCAATGAAACATCGAAATAATTGCTTATGGCTATCAGTTTTTCGCTCTCTGGTACAGACTGTCCAGATTCCCATTTTGATATTGCCTGTCTCGATACGCTTAGTTGTTCTGCGAGTTGCTCTTGCGAAAGCCCGCTCTTTTACGAAGCATATATAGTTTGTCTGAAAGTGCCATGTTTCCTCCTTTCACATTAAGCATACTAAGTGTATGAGTAGAACACTATACACAGGCGTATGCAATTACGCAACCAGCAGTTGCAACTGTATTTTCTGGCTTTTTTACTCCTGTAACAGCCAATCGGCTATATCATGAATTTCGATTCCTTCATAGCTATATTTGGGATGCTTGGTTCTGGCAATAATCATTTTCGGATAAGCATCTCGGATCTGAAGCAGAGGAGAGCATTCTCTCTCAAATGTTTCCTGCCCGGAAATGTTGTCGCTGACCTGAATATAAATCTTCTCGCTGCCTCTCTGAGCAACAAAGTCGATCTCCTTTTGATAGAGCTTGCCGACATAGACATCATATCCACGGCGAAGAAGCTCGATGCAAACGATGTTTTCATATACTCTGCCGTAATCCATATTTCTGCTTCCCAGTATTGCATATCGAATACCGCTGTCACACAAATAGAACTTTTCAGAGCTTTCAAGGTATTTCTTACCTCGGATGTCGTATCTCTTAATATCATAAAATACAAAAGCATTGCACAAATACTTAATGTACTTGCCGACGGTTACATGATTGGTTGGAGTCTCATTTGCTGTCAGTAGCTGACTGACCTTATTCGGAGAAGTCAGGTTGCTGATATTATCCATAAGGAACTCGCTCAGACGCTGTAAAACCAAAGTGTCCGGGAGCGCATATTTCTGCACCAAATCCCTTGTAACAATCGTTTCGTAGACCTCTTTGATATAGTATGTTCTGTCTTTTTCGGTTCTGTAAGCGTAAGAACCTGCTAAACCGCCCTTGATAGCGTAATCATCAAAGAGCTTATCTTTATCACTAACATCATCATAATATTGGCAATATTCCTGGAAGCTGAAAGGAAACACATGAATTTCAATATAGCGTCCGGTAAACAGAGTTGCCAGATCCGCACTCAACAGGAAAGCATTAGAGCCTGTTACATAGATGTCGTATTTTCCCTTAGAGTACAGGCTGTTGATTGCCAACTCAAACTTGGGACACATCTGAACCTCGTCTACAAACAGGTAGTTCATTTTACCTTCCTGATAATGTTCTTCCACATAGGCGTGTAAGGAATGGTATTCCTTGATTTCTTCATACGCCAAATCCATGAAGTCAATGAAGATGATATTGATATTTTCAAAATGGCTTTTCAGGTAATCAATATACGCCTGCATCAGCTTGGACTTACCGGATCGACGAATGCCCGTGATAATCTTGATGTCAGGAGTACCATTCAGTTCAATGATTCTGTCGAGATACTTTGCTCTTGTAATTGTTTTCATATCGTCACCCACTTTCAAAAGTCGAAGATTTTTCATTTCTTGAAACTGCTTTGATGTACTTATTATACTGTCTGCTAATAGTATATGCAAGAGACGCTTTCAAAAACACAAAATATTTTAATTTTTGAAAGCGGAGACTATGTAAAGGCAATCCGAAGGCTGCCCCAGGCATCAAGCCTATCCCGTTTACACAGGTTCATTATCATCTTCATTGGCGGAACTATCTGCATCATCGTCCTCAAACTCCGGATCGTACCCATAGTCCTCGTCAGCGTCCACATAATCAGCATCCGGGTCAGGCTTTGCCGCTTCCTGTTCCTTCTTCTTTTCCTGAACTTTCTTAAATACGAAGAATCCACCGCCACAGGCAAGCACAATCAGAGTAAGAATCGCCGGGAGCATATTCTTAGATTTCGGCTTTTCCTCCGGTGTCGGTTCTGTAATTTCAGGAACCGTTTCAACCACTTCTGGCTTTGTTTCCTCAACCGGCTTGGTGAACTCTGCAACTTCCTCCTCGTCCATCAGCTTGAGCAGGTCGGCTTCATCCACCTGGTTCAGAAAATGCACGGTTTCCTCGCCCTTATCATCACGGTCAATGATGATATAGAAGTAGTTTCCGTTTTTGGTAACGGCAGTAATGAATTGCTTTCCACTTTTCGTAGGTGAACCAACATCATCAACCAGAGTCAGATTGCCGTCAGGAGTAAGGGCAGGTTCGCTTGTGTCCGTGTTCTGCATGAACGCACTCATATCCATCGAAGAGATTGCCGATGCCAGCGGCTTAAACCGCAGCGATTTTAGCCGACTGTTCAAAGAGACCTTTGGCCAGCCCCCCCAGCAGTTTCTCATCCAATACCGCCTGACCAAAGCCGCCGAGCTTCTGAAGAACACTCGGATTTCCGTGGCGGAAGTCGGACGTTCTGTGGGATACGACAACCAGCTTCATTTCTCCCGTGCATTCAGAAGCGTCTTTGGGGTCCCACCCAGTGAGTATCGGAATCTGCATTATTTCCACACCGAAAAATGATGTGCTCTTTTGACAAAGTAAAAACCAGGGCTTTGCTCCAGAATGTCCGTTTTCAGGAACATTCTGAGAACAAAGCCCTGGTTTTGCTATTTGCAAATTACCAGACGAAGGAAAGCACCGTTTTGTGGGGCCCCTCCGGGAGCGTTATTTCATACAGAAAATCGTTCTTTTTCACACTGCTCGTCATATCTACGGAATTAACCATGACCTTTTGAGGCTCTTTTTCAGAAAGCCATCCCAGTGTTCCGGACTCTTTGACTACCACAGTCTGAGTGCTGTCGTTTTCGAAAATGCTTTCAACCGCTGTGAACCCCACAAATTTATCCAGCAGCCCCAGGCAGGTGCCGTATTTTTCCTTTGGAAGCAGGACAAACCATCCAAAGCCGCCCAAATCAAGCCTGCTCTCATAGCTTTCCTGTTTGCCCAACGAAAAAGCGTTTTTGGCAAAATAATCGTACACCCAATAGTTGTCGGATTCCTCCAGCTGCGGAATATCTGCCGGACGGAATGAAAAGTCCTGTATGCCGTCGGTCAGATTGTAGACGGCAATGCCTCCGCCCTTCTTGACAGAACCCCAGGAAGCGGTATTGTGCAGTTTTAATACACCCGTCTTCATAGGATCCGAAAACATGCAGTCTTCTGTAGGCTTTGCTGAATGATCCATCATCAGGATTTCGCCGTTGTGATAGGCCAATGGCTTCAGCACATCCGGATTTGTGTCCCCAATTTGGTCGCTGACGTAGATGGGGCCGCCGCTGATCGCCCGCAGCAGGCTGTGCTTAACGGCATCCTCATGCTTTGTCCAGAACATATCCCAGTCACAATAATACAGCTCATCATGATACACCGAATTGTAAGCATTCTGCAATAGATGTTCCACAAAGCCGTTTTCTTTGTTGGGCACAAAGTCATCACTGTTTCTGGAAATTGCGGAGGTTGGTCTGGACAGAATATTCTCCATCGCCATTCCCATACAGTTGATGATGGCACCATCCATGTAAGAAGCGCCGCCTTCCAGGGCTTGGTGCATTCCCTTTGCCGCGGGACCGATGGGGAGACTGTTTTCCGCAAAGCTCCAAAAGGAGCTCTGACCATCTACCTTCACAAAATCGATTCCGTCCGCGTGAAGCTTTTCATACCAGTCCCGGTAGAATCCTTCCCCCGTCAGAGGATTGGGCATGATTTTCCCGTCTGCGGTTCGATACAGGTGGGCGTGTTCCTGCCCCTCCAGTTTGCTTTCCGGGGCAACACCCTGCCAGTATCCGCAAAGTGCGTGCCATACGCCAAACCAGCGAATGTCGCTTTCCGCTTTGATATCTGCTATCATTTTCCCAAAACCATTGGGGAACTTTGCAGGCTCCGGAGCAAAATCGCAAAGCAGCTCTCCTTTGGTAGAAAGCCAACCGTCATCCATCAGCATCCACCGGACAGGAATTTTCTTTTCCACAAGCTCGCGGGCCTTCTGACGGACTTTTTCTTCTGTGATTTCTCTGTAAAAAGCATCCCAGCTGCACCAGCCGAGAAAGCGGAACATTTCCGGCATACGCCTTTGTTCCCTTGTTCGAACCCCCATGCGCTTTGTAAGCCAGGCAAACACCTTGTGAACCGCGTCTGCCAGTGTGTCTGCCTCTCCAAGGACATACAGCGGTTCGTCAACCTCGGTCTGCCCATCCAGACTGGACAGCATTTCCAGGCAGACTTCTTGCTCTGTTCCTGCTTCCAGATATGTCTTAAAGGTTTTTCCCACCATGGGAACAAGACACGCAAAGCGATCCGGGTATTTTAGAAAAGCTACCTGCGTCCGGGCAGGGATCTCCTGAAATCCTTCTACAAAAGCAGGTCTCGTCCACCAGTCATTGAGCATATACATTGCCGTGATTTTCTCCGGGCTCTGAACTGTTGGAAGGGATACCCGAATTGGCTTTTCCTTTCTCAATGCACCCTGACGCATATTCAGCCGGATCTGACCATACCGGCATCCATAGCTCCGGTTTTCGGACACTTCTACATAGATTTCTTCCCGCTCCCAGATTCCCGGCACTGCGGGGAATGCCGCATGGATGCTTTCCCCATTTTGACAATGGATTTCGCATTTGATCGTTTTTACTTCCGTCATTTCTCAGCACCTCACCATTTTTGAGGAACGGTAAATCAAACTGTGTAACAGTATTCTTTCTATAGTATAAATCTCAACCTCGAACAAAGTCAATTTGTGCAGGTTGTTTTCATGATAAAATCCGCCAATTTTCGATAAGAATTTACAAATCTGCAAGCAATGTTTCCTTGGCCAAGTCCTGCGAAAACTGCGTTATCCCTTTTCGGGATACGAAAGCTCAACAGCCGGGTTAAAGGAGATCTGCTTCTGATCGACCATATCCAGAAGCTCGGGGATCAGATTGGTGAGGCGGATGAATCGCTGAACTTGGCGGCCACTTTCACCTGTATCTTTACCAAGTACATCTGCCGATTTTATGTCAGCGACAAGCCCATTGAAAAGATCATCAAGCTCCTGCGGTGTGCGTTTAAGCAGGCGGTAGAATGTGAATAGATCGGATTACTGACCGTAAAAATAATCAAAACTCACACGGCTTCACCACCTTCTTTCTGCGGAAAACTTTCTGTTGTCAGCGGAATGCTGCGGAAAGTCGTATCCGTCTTTTCATATGAGCACAAATATATGATAGATATATCATGCCTTGTATTCTTCGAGCAAATGAAATATAATAAGAAATGTTGTCGGAGGTGCAAATATGGACTATATGACACTCAAAGAGGCAAGCGAGAAATGGGGCGTTTCGTCCCGTCAAGTCAACTATTACTGCGTCGAGGGCCGTATTCCCGGCGCTGTGAAAATGGCCGGTGTTTGGTTGATCCCCAAGGAAACAGACAAACCCGCCGATAGACGATATAAAAAGCAGGTGAAAAACGAAAATGAAAATTCTGTTGGTTGAGGATGATTTGGAAATCAGCAAGTTATTAGCTGAATTTTTGCAGGAAAATGGATATGAAGTTTTTTGCCAATATGACGGGCTTCATGTATTGGATTGCCTGCGGGAAAATAATATCGACTTGATTTTGCTTGATATTATGCTTCCATATCGAAATGGTGATACTGTACTTACAGCAGTAAGAGAATGTTCTACGGTTCCAATCATCATTATTTCCGCCAAAGGAACAACGCAAAACAAAGTAGATTTACTGCGTCTCGGTGCAGATGATTATATTACAAAACCGTTTGATATGGAGGAAGTTCTGGCCAGAATTGAAAGTAATCTCCGTCGAGTGCAGTTTCAAAAAGGTACTCCTACCTATTTACGTCATGGCGATTTGATTTTGGATTTGAACGATAATACCGCCTTTTTGCAAGGCAGCGAATTGACTTTGACGGCAAAAGAATTTGCAATTTTAGAGTTGCTGATGAAATACCCGGATAAAATATTCTCAAAAGCAAATTTATTTCAAAGTGTTTGGAACACCGAGTATATCAGTGAGGATAACACATTAAATGTTCACATAAGTAATCTTCGTAACAAATTAAAAGCCGTTTGCCCGGACAAGGACTTTATTGATACTGTTTGGGGTATTGGGTACCGTTTACACAAAGCCAGAGATTAGACCTCTGGCTTTAGATATTCTTTAGAGTTTTCTGTTTGGATTTAAGAAATTCTTTACGATTGCCTCTTACAATCAAAGATAAAGGAGGCTGACGATATGAGTCCTATTATTTTAGAAGCACACGATTTGACAAAAAAATATCGGCATACTGTTGCCTTAGATCATATTGACTTGCAAATTGAGAAAGGGAAAATCTACGGTTTTATCGGTCAGAACGGAGCAGGTAAAACTACTTTTCTGCGATTGGTTACAGGGCTGGCATTCCCGACCAGCGGTACTTTAGACTTATGGGGAAAGAGTTCGGCAAAAGATTTGCAGGAACAGAGAAAGCGGATTGGCTGCATGATTGAAACACCTGCACTCTTTCCGGCCATGACAGCTTATCAAAATATGGAGATACAACGCATCCAACGCGGCATCCCCGATAAAACAGTGATTGAAAAGACTTTGAATATGGTTGGCTTAAAGGACACTGGCAAAAAGAGTGTTCGCAATTTTTCTTTGGGTATGAGGCAACGGCTGGGAATTGCAATCGCTCTCTTGAACACGCCAGAATTTTTAATTCTCGACGAACCGATCAACGGACTTGACCCTGCCGGGATTGTCGAAGTCAGAAATTTGCTGAAATCCTTGAACAAGGAATATGGTATGACAATTTTGGTGTCCAGCCATATTTTGGAAGAATTATACCAAACTGCAACAGAATTTATTTTAATTGACAAAGGAAAAATCATTGAAGAAATCTCCGATCAAGAATTGAATGAACGGTGTAAACGGCATATTGCAATCAAGGCTACCGACCCGCAAAAGGCGCTGCTTGTATTGGAAGAAAAACTTCATACAGAAAAATTCAAGTTGATGCCGGATGGGACAATTCGCCTGTACGATTATCTTGATGATTTGGAAAAAGTCGCGGCTGTTTTGTCGGATGCGCATATCCTCGTTACAGGGCTTTCTGTATCCGGCGATACACTGGAAGATTACTTTTTAAGCAAGATAGGAGGTTCAGAAAATGTTAAATCTCCTAAATACTGAGTTTTATAAACTGTTTCATAGCCGGTACTTTTGGGGGATTGTGGCGTTTAATCTTTTTTTGAGCAGTGTGCTGCTGTTAGACAGTATTGGAGAAACATCCAGTCTATTCTTTGCATCACTATATAATGTGCCTATTCTCTTTTTTCTGGCAATCGTCTTTTCTGCGTTGTTTGTTGGAAATGACTTTGGACAAAGAACGCTGCAATCATATATCATTGCAGGCCATAACCGAGGACAGATATTACTTGCAAAACTGGTCGCCTATCAAATAGCCTGCATAACGATTTTAGCTTTACCATTACTGGTACATGGATTGATTGGTAGGCTTTGCTTCAAAGAAAGTTTCGTGAGTGTTAGCGGCAATCTCTATACCATTTTCGCAGTTTTGGTTTCTTTATTTGCAATGTGCCTGTTACCGTTTTTCTTTGCTTTTCTGTTTCGTGATATAGGAAAAACTTTAGCTGTCCCGATGGTTCTCTTTTTCCTGATGATATTCTTGATGAATGGAGATCAGGCACTCTTTATTTCGCGAATATTGCCAATGGGACAGCTCCGACTGATTGCATTGCAGCAATTTATCCCATCTATGGTGCAATTTGTTTTCACAGATTTTTTGTGGATATTCATTTTATATTTTGGCGCTTATTTGGGATTTAGGCATTCCGATTTGAAGTGACAGGGAGGTGTCGAAATGAGTAATCTATTAAAAATGGAAAGATACCAATTATCACATAATTTCTTGTATTGGTGTGGCATGGTAGGCATCTTTCTAATTGGCTTTTTTACGGCAGAAACTTATGTCCCGGAAGTTATGGGAACAACCGGCGGGGCGGCTACTTCTCTTGCGGATATTTTCAACGGAATGGTTTATGACTCTACATTTCTTCTCATTCTGATGTCCAGTATTTTAGCTTTGATTTTAGGACAGGAGTTTTCTTACCGGATAGTAGATCTTGAAATAACTGTGGGCCATTCCAGAAAATCAATCTTCTTTTCAAAGGTAATCACATATTTGATTGCCTTTAACGTCATGGCTCTTGTTTATCCCATTGCCGGGTGTATAAGAGAATTTTTCAGATTTGGATTTATTGATGGAGGGAACTTTATTTATCAGGTTGCTAAGGCGGTTCTATACTCTTTACTTTTGAACAGTGCTACTTTTTTCATTGCAATCTGGATTTGCTTTTCACTGCGTAATTCTGCAAAAGCGATTGCTGTTACAGCCGTTACGACGTTTGTACTTAGTCTTTATCTGGGTTTTGGAATGATGTTGAAATTTCCAGTAGCTTTTTTGCCAACTTATCAAATAAGGGAGGCAGTTACCAGCACAGCAATCTTCCAACCATTCCCGATTTTGATTGGAATTGTTTGGGTTGTTACGTTGTTGATTTTATCATGGTGCAGCTTTCGGAAATGTGAATTAAAATAGATTTCAATTAGAAAACGGAAAGAAGGAGGTGTCTAAAATAGAGCTACTGCTATTGATTGTATTTTTGCTGTTGCTTATCTTGCTATTCAAATATCTACAAACAAAACGGCAAATCCGCAATCTATCAAAACAGATAGCTGAATTGGTAAATGGCAAATCCGAGAAAATGCTGGACATCTCTTTAATTGACAAAGATTTGGAACAACTGGCAGGAATACTAAACCAGTATAACGATAATCAAAGGCAGTTGATTGCCAGTACGCTACGCCACGAGAACTATCTGAAAGAGTCGATTGCAAATATTTCACATGACCTGCGGACACCATTGACCGTTATACTCGGACATTTACAGCTATTAAGAAAAGAAACTCTGACAGACAGGCAAGCACAGCGAATAGAAACCATTTTTCACAAAGCAGAAAGAATGAAAGAATTGGTACAGACTTTTTATGACCTGTCTATTTTGGATGCCGAGCAGATAACACCCCGGCGAGAAGATTTTAACCTGTCTAATTTGCTGATAAATCTTATTACAGAGAATGCTCCTGCATTGGAAGCAAAAAATATATCCCCTGAAATTGATTTGCCGCCCCATTCTGTCTATCTCAATTCTGATTACAGCATGGTGGAAAGGATTTTACAAAATCTTTTGACAAATGCGATACGTTATTCATCCGGCGACATAAAAATGAGCTTAAAGCAGGCAAGGGGAAATAGGGCTATTTTCACGATTGAAAATCCGATTGATAGCAAAACCGAAATAAATCCCACCCGCCTCTTTGAACGATTTTATACAGGGGACGCATCCAGACACAACAGTGGTACAGGAGTAGGACTTGCGGTTGTAAAGTTACTGACGGATAAACTGGGCGGAAATGTTTCTGCTGAAATTAAATCCAATGTATTGACTGTGACACTCGAAATACAATAATTTTTCATTCATCTGCCGGACGACGGCAAAAGAAAAAAAGCCGTCGTTCGACAGACACTACGGAGAAAAGAAATGGGGCGTGTCTATGTATGACAGCCAAACGGCACTGATTGCAAACTATATCAATCCGATCATCGGTGATATGGAGGTACAGGCGGTTACTCCCCGTGCGGTTGACGGTTATATCCAGACCTTGCAGAAAACCAAGTCGGTGTCTACCAAGACCCGAAAGGCCGTTACCACCTATGTCAGCGACAAGACCATTGAAAAGATCATCAAGCTCCTGCGGTGTGCGTTCAAGCAGGCAGTACGATGGGAAATCATTGCAAGAAATCCCTTTGACAATGTGATCCTCCCGAAAACGGAGTATGCGAAACGGGATATCTGGACAGCGGATATGATCCGTCTTGCCCTGGACAAATGCACGGACAGCAAGCTCTATGTGGCAATGAACCTTTCCTTTGCCTGCTCTCTGCGTATGGGTGAAATCCTGGGGCTGACCTGGGAGAACGTCCATATTTCCGATGAAGATATTGCTGCGGATAATGCCTATGTCTACATCGACAAGGAGCTGACGAGGGCTTCCAAACGGGCGATTGAAACGCTGGGTGAGAAAGATATCTATTACATCTTCACTCCGCTCATGCCGAACACCAGCACAAGAATTATTCTGAAAAAGCCGAAAACCGATTCCAGCATCCGTAAGGTGTGGCTGCCGAAAACGCTGGCCTACATTCTGCGGGAATGGAAGAAGTCCCAGGACGAGCTGAAAGGTTTCCTGGGCGACGAGTATCAGGACTTCGATCTGGTTGTCGCACTTCCCAATGGACGGCCCTGCGAGGATCGTATCATCCTCAAAGACTTTGCAAAGCTCCGTGAGGACGCAGGGCTGCCGAAGGTGGTCTTTCATTCTCTCCGTCATTCCAGTACCACTTACAAACTGAAACTGAACCACGGCGATCTGAAAGCCACCCAGGGCGATACAGGCCATGCCGAGATCGACATGATAACCAGTATCTATGCTCATATTCTGGACGAGGATAGAAAGGTCAATGCTCAGAAATTCGAGACAGCCTTCTATGCCAAGCCTGATCTTCGCAATGTCCGTCCGCCGGAGGAACCGGCAAAATCGGAACCTGCGACCCTGGACCTTGAAAGCCTTGTGGAGCAGCTTCAGAAGTCGCCGGAGCTGGCAAGTGCGCTCGCAGCCCTGATAGCGGCGCAAGCCCCGGCAAAGTGATCCGAAAAATCGAATTAGCAAAACGCAGAATTTTCTTAGCAAATTTCTGAAAAGCGTTCGAGTCCAATTAGCAAATATACATCATGCGGCGTATAAAAATCTCCCGGTAACGGAAGTGAAATTACCGGGAGAAGGAGGAACAAAAAAACGCTGCAAACCCCGAAAAAAGGCTTGCAGCGGTGCTTTCTGGCGTCCCAGAGAGGATTTGAACCTCCGACCCCACGCTTAGGAGGCGTGTGCTCTATCCAGCTGAGCTACTGAGACATTTTTAAGATTTATGCAATTTTTACTGCTCGAAGGAATCGAACAATCTGCCGCTTAGGAGGCGTGTGCTCTATCCAGCTGAGCTACTGAGACAATTTGAATCAGGCAGCTGTGCGCGATGCAGGAGTACAACTGCCCTATTATTATAAACGCAACCCTGCAAAAAAGCAAGACATAATACAAAGCCGCCCGCACAGCAAAATTGTGTGGGCGGCTTTGCGTTTAAGTTATACGGAAAAGGGGAGCACTCAGGCAAGACCGTCCAGCCATGCGGCGATGCTTTCGGCGGCAAAATTGATATACGGGTACAGGGGTTGCAGGTTCCGCAGGCTTTTGTCATTACCGCTGCTGCCGGAGGTGCAGAACAGGTACACGTTTTTTTCGGTCAGGTCGTTGCTTTCAATAAAAGTTTGGATGATGCGCGGTGCGGTGGAGTGCATCATTTTAAGTGTAAAGGCAACACCGCACAATTCCCGCCTTACGGCTTAAGCACCGCTCCGGCGGCTG
>OJSQ01001864.1_pt1 | contig 20327 bp, 18 predicted proteins | sample 1599551 | NCBI WGS metagenome assembly OJSQ01 (sample SAMN04168659, study PRJEB22393) | human gut metagenome | biome: human gut microbiome; feature: stool | host: Homo sapiens | collected 2014-05-12
TTCAGCAAGGCCCAGATCAGATTTTGCAGCTCCGCTGCATTTTGGGGGTGGGGCACCAGCAGCAGCTCAAAGAGGCCGTCATCCAGAATGACCTCCTCCCGCTCCAGCTTCATCATACCGGCGATGGAGGTGGAGTTGGCAACGGCGCCGAACAGGTATTCACCGTCCAGTGTCTCCCCATCAGCGGTGATGCGGACCTTATAGGGGCGCAGCGTATCCAGATCCCGGAGGCTTTCCAGCAGATAGCCGAAGTGGCCCAGAGCATTTTTCACATCCTGAGAGGCGGTGTAGGATGTCCGGGTGAAGGCTCCGAAGGAGGCTACATATACGAAAATACGCTCACCGAAGCGGCCGATGTCAAGTTGACGGCGCTGACCACGGACGATGGCCTCCGCCGCCTGAACGGGATCTGAGGGGATCTCCAGGCTGGCGGCAAAATCATTGGTGCTCCCCTGAGGCAGATAACCCACCGCCGGGGGAGTTTTCAGCGTTTGGATGCCGGAGATGACCTCGTTGAGGGTGCCGTCGCCGCCCACGGCCACCACAGTGTCATAATCTCCGCCCTCTTGGGCGGCAATGCGGGCTGCGTCCCCGGCGGCGGTGGTGCGGCGGATACGGAGCAGATATCCGGCATCGCACAGGGCGGCAGCCGCGTCATATAACGGCCCCCGGGGCTTGCTGCGTCCCGCCCGGGGATTGACGATCATCAGGAGCTTCTTTTGGGGTTCCATGTCCATGCCTCCGAAAATGATTATAAATGTTAACAGACGGTTAAAGTAGTATAGCATGGGGAATTGAGGATTGCAATTCCCCCGGGCGGCGTGTAGAATAAAATTTGTATAAAGGTTTCGGGAGAAGTCTGCCGCAGGCGGGCGGACCCTGTCGGCAGGAGGCGGTTGGATGAAGAAAAAAGACAGCGCGGTGCGGTGGGGACTTGCCATCTTTTTGACCGTGGGCGCGATCCTGCTTTTTTACGATACCCTGTTTGGCCGCCGGGTACTGCCATCCTTCGGCGGTCAACTGCTGAAAGCACTGCAGCCGGTTCTGATCGGCGCGGTACTGGCGTACCTGCTGGCGCCGGTCATCGACTTTATTGAAAACCTGTTTTTTCCGGAACAGATGAAAAAGGCCCACGCAGAGGGGCGCATGACCTCCCGGAGCGCCCGGGCCGTCAGTCTGGTGGTGACCTGGGCCATCATCGGCCTGCTCTGCTATCTGCTGGGCCATGTGCTGATCCCGCAGCTGTACCGGAGCGTGGTGCAGTTGGTTTCCAGCGTGGAAGGCTACTATAATACCATCAGCGGCTGGGTGGAGCATCTGCTGGAGAGCAACCCCACCGTGGAGGTTTGGGTAGCCGACCAGATGGATAAGTTCTACGAGTCCGCAACGGAGTGGCTGAAAAATCAGGTCTTTACCCGGACGCAGATGCTGATGATCGCCGTCTCCGGCGGTGTGCTCAGTACGCTGGCGTTCTTGAAGAACCTGCTGGTGGGCATGATCGTCTCTGTGTACTTCATGGCTACCAAGGAGCGCTGTGCCGCCCATGCCAGAAAGCTGGCTTACAGCCTGTTTTCTGAGGAAGCGGTCTACTGGGTCTTTCGGGGCAGCGCCAAGGTCGACCGCATCTTCTCCGGCTTTGTCCGGGGCAAACTGCTGGATTCCCTCATCATTGGCGTACTGTGCTTCATCGGCTGCTCGCTGCTGGATATGCCGTATACGCCGCTGGTGTCCGTTTTTGTGGGCGTCACCAATGTGATCCCCTTCTTCGGACCCTTCCTGGGAGCGATCCCCAGCTTCTTCCTGATTTTGTTGGTTGATCCCATTCAGTCTTTGTATTTTCTGCTGTTCGTGCTGGCCCTTCAGCAGCTGGACGGCAACGTGATCGGCCCCAAGATCCTGGGAGAGAGCACGGGCCTTTCCAGCCTGTGGGTCATCATCGCCATTCTGGTGGGCGGCAGCTTTTTCGGCGTGGCGGGTATGTTCTTCGGCGTGCCGGTATGCGCCTGCCTGTACAGCCTGGTGGCGTTCCTGGTGGACCGGCGTCTGGCGGAAAAGGATCTCCCCGTGGAAACGGAGCATTACACCGCTCCGCTGCCGGAGCAGGAAACCGAGCCTGAAAAACCGGAGAAAACGTCGGAAAACTTGTAAAAAAGGCTTGCAATCAGCCGCAGTATCCTGTACAATACAGCCTTGCGGACATATCGTTAGAAAAATAACAAACGATGTGTCCCAGGGCTGTTTTTGCGGATTGGCCACCGCATATTCCCTCATGGATTTTCAGTACCCGTAAGGGACTGGGAATTTGCGGAACGGAGAAAAACCGCTCCGCGAATACACTGACTCCCCGGAGCAGTGATATAAAAAGGAGAATTGCATATGAAGAAGAGAATCCTGACGCTTTTGGCGGCGGTCTGCCTCCTGAGCGCCGTACTCAGCGGATGCGGAGGCGGCAGCCAGAACGGGACGACCGGAACTACGGACCAGAGCACTGCGAACACCCAGACGGAAGGCCCCGCGGCCCGCGCTGCGGCCGGCGAACTGAACGTGGGCATCGCCCAGGACCTGGACAGCAGTCTTGACCCTCACAAAACCGTGAAGGCAGGAACTCGTGAGGTCATGTTCAACGTATTTGAAGGACTTTTGAAGCCCGACGCCAGCGGCAACCTGAATCCCGCTGTGGCAGAGAGCTATACCGTTTCCGAAGACCATCTGCTGTATACCTTTAAGCTCCGCGCCGGTGTGAAGTTCCACAACGGTCAGGAGGTGACGCCGGAGGACGTGATTTGGTCCTACCAGCGCTGCGGCGATGCCAATGCCCCGGCAGACATCATCCAGGTGGCGGCTTTTGCCAACGTGGAGATGTATCAGGAGGGGGATGACACCGTCTGCTTCCAGCTTCAGGAACCCAATAATGAGTTTACTTCTTACCTGACCACCGCTGTGCTGCCCAAGGACTACACGGAGCAGGATACCGCCCCCGTGGGCACCGGCCCGTTCAAGTTCGTTTCCCGGACGGCTCAGGAGTCCGTGGTGCTGGAGCGGTTTGATGATTACTGGGGCGAAAAGCCCGACCTGACCAAGGTCACCTATAAGATCATTGAGAATGCCGACAGCATTCTTCTCAGCCTCCAGAGCGGCGCTGTGGATGTATTTGCCCATCTGACCACCACCCAGATCCAGCAGCTTGGCGACGGCTTCCATGTGGAGGAAGGCACCATGAATCTGGTGCAGGCCCTGTACCTCAACAATGCCGAGAAGCCCTTTGACGATGTGCGGGTGCGGCAGGCTCTCTGCTACGCCATTGACCGTCAGCAGATTCTGGATCTGGCCTTCGACGGCTACGGCACCCTGCTGGGTTCCAGCATGTACCCCGCCTTCAGCAAGTATTTTGATGACGAGCTGACCAACTACTATACTTACAACACCGAAAAGGCCAAGGAACTGCTGACGGAGGCCGGTTATCCCAACGGCTTCGATATGACCATCACCGTCCCCAGCAACTACCAGTCTCACATGGATACCGCTCAGGTCATCGTGGAGCAGCTGAAGGCTGTGGGCATCAATGCCGCCATTCAGCCCGTCACTTGGGAGAGCTGGGTGCAGGACACCTATTCCAACCGGCAGTTCCAGTCCACTGTGGTGGGCGTGGACGCTTCCAACATGACCGCACGGGCCATGCTGGAGCGGTTCGTCTCTACCGCCAGCCGCGACTTTATCAACTACAACAACGCGGACTATGACGCTCTGTTCGCCCAGGCTCAGGCCTGCTATGACGATGGGGAGCAGACCGCCCTTTACAGAGCAATGGAAAAGAACCTGGCGGAAAACGCTGCCAACGTCTATATTCAGGACATGGCAGACTTCGTGGCAGTGCGGGATGGTCTTGAGGGCCCCTCCTTCTACCCCATCTATGTTCTGGATCTTTCCACTATCCACTATACGAAATAAGTGATGAACAGCGGACGTTTTGACGCCGCTGACCCGGAAGGGAGATGACAGTCATGCGATACACGGCGCGGAAAATTCTGACGCTGCTTGTCACCATGCTCGTCGTCTCCCTTCTGACGTTCGCGGCTTTTGATATGATCTCCGGAGACCCCGCCGCCACCTTGCTGGGGACGCAGGCTACGCCGGAAAAGGTGGAGGCCCTCCGGACGGAAATGGGATTGAACCGCCCCATGCTGGTGCGGTACGGGGAATGGCTGGCCGGTTTCTTCACCGGAAATCTGGGCGTTTCCTTCCAGTACCGCCAGCCGGTGCAGGCGCTGTTAGGCCCGAAAATGCTGGTGACGCTGTGCTTGAGCCTGGTGAGCTTTGTGCTGATCGTTGTGGTATCGCTGCCCTTGGGATTGTTGTCTGCCAACGGAAAGCTGGACGGGCTCCACACGTTCCTGAATCAGTTCTGTATGGCAGTACCGCCGTTCTTTACCGGTATCCTCATTTCCTGGTGCTTCGGCATTTTCCTTCGGGTGTTTGTCCCCGGTGACTTTCCAGGACTGGACCGGAACCTCGGCAAGTCTCTGGTGTACTTATTCTTTGCCGCCGTGTCCATTGCCATTCCCCGGGTGGCTATGACGGTGCGGATGCTGCGCAGCACGGTCATCAGCGAAATGAACAAGCCCTATGTCCGTACGGCCATTGCCCGTGGCAATGACCGGCGGCAGGTGCTGTGGGGCCATGTGTTGAAAAACTCTCTGGTGCCCACCGTCACGTTTTTGGGACAGACCATGGCGGAGATCGTGGCGGGCAGCATCGTGGTGGAGCAGGTGTTCTCCGTTCCGGGCCTGGGGCGGATGCTGGTGGCCTCCATTTCCAGTCAGGACTACCCTGTGGTGGAGGCCATCGTGGTGATCCTGGCCTTCTGGGTGGTGCTTTCCGGCACTCTGGCGGATCTGGTCAATCGCTGCATCGACCCCCGGATGGGAGGGATCGGCAAATGAAAAAGAGAAATCCTTACCTGACCGTGGGACTGGTGATGACCGGCATCCTGACGGCTCTGATCGTTCTCGGCTTTTTCTGGACGCCCTATGACCCCAACGCCATGGCAGCGGGGCCGAAGCTGACGGGGCCGTCTCTGGCCCACCTGATGGGAACGGACAGCTTTGGCCGGGATATTTTCAGCCGGGTGCTGAAGGGCGCCGGGACCACCTACGGAATCGCGCTGTGTACTGTGGCCGTGGGCGCGGTGTGCGGCACGGTGCTGGGCGCCGTTACCGGCTATTTCGGCGGCATCGTGGACGATGTGCTGATGCGCCTTGGCGATGTGCTGACGGCATTTCCCAGTATTCTGCTGGCGCTGGTGGTCATCAGCTTGCTTGGTCCTGGCAAGACGCGGAACGTGATCCTCGCTCTGGGCCTGGTGTTCATCCCCAGCTTTGCCCGGATGGCCCGTGGTACCTACGCCGGACTGCGGGAGGTCAACTATGTAAAAAGCGCCCGGCTCATGGGGGCATCCAGCAGCCGCATCCTGTGGCGACATATCCTGCCTAATACTTGGAGCGTGCTGCTGCCGGCGCTGACCATCGGCTTCAACAACGCTGTGCTGGCGGAGGCATCCATGAGCTATCTCTGCATTGGCGTGACGCCGCCGGACGCCTCTCTTGGCTATATGCTCTCGGAGAGTCAGGGCATGTTCATGAGCGCACCCTGGTACGCGCTGGGAACGGGCCTGACCCTTGTGTGGATGGTGTTCGGCGTGGGACTGATCGGCGAAGGACTGCAGCGCCGGGGCGGAGGTGAGGTCTGATGCTGGAAATTCAGGATCTGCATGTGAAATTTCATAACCGGGACCGGGAAGCGGTCAGCGGTGTGAGCCTGACCATTCAGGACGGCGAAATTTTGGGTCTGGTGGGCGAATCCGGCTCCGGAAAATCCGTCACCGCCATGAGCGTGGCGGGTCTGCTGCCCCGGAAGCAGTGCGACTATACCGGCCGCATCCTGCTGGACGGGCAGGAACTGCTCCACGCGGACCGGTCCGTTTTGCGGGAGATTCAGGGAGCGGAGATCGGCGTGGTGTTTCAGGAGCCCCAAAGCTGCATGGACCCCCTGATGAAAATTGGGCCGCAGGTGGAGGAGACCCTGCGGATCCACACCCAGATGCCGAAAGAGGAGCGCCACCAGCGGGCGCTGGCGGCAATGGCGGCGGCGGAGCTGCCGGACCCGGAGGGGATCTGCGACAAATATCCCCATGAGCTTTCCGGCGGTATGCTCCAGCGGGCTATGATCGCGGCGGCTATCGTGAACCGGCCCAAGCTGCTGCTGCTGGACGAGCCTACCACAGCGCTGGACGTGACCATTCAGGCCCAAATTCTGGAAATGCTGAAAAAGCTGAACCGGGAGAGCGGCGTGTCCATGCTGTTTATCTCCCATAACCTGAATGTGGTACGGAAGCTGTGCCGCCGGGTGGCGGTGATGCAGCGGGGCGTTCTGGTGGAGGAGGGAGATACCGATCAGGTATTCTACCATCCTCAGCACCCCTACACACAAAAGCTCATCGACGCCATCCCCACCCGGAACCGAAAGGAGGAGCGGCCATGACGGACGAATTGGTACTCTCCCTTCAACATGTTACCGCCGGGTATCGGGAAGGCGGCGTGCTGGGCCGCAAGTACTTTCACGAGGTGCTCCACGATGTTTCCTTCGATGTGCACCGGGGTGAAATTTTAGGATTAGTAGGCGAGTCCGGCACCGGAAAATCCACGCTGGCCAAGACCATCTTGGGCATGGTGCGGCCGGAGGCCGGACAGGTCATCCATTATACGAAACGGCCTCAGATGATCTTTCAGGACCCGTACAGCTCTCTGAACCCGGCGTATCCGGTGGAGTGGCTGTTAGAGGAGCCGCTGCGGATCTACGGAAAGTATGACGGCCCGGAGCGGAAGCGCCGGGTCCGGGAGATGCTGGAACGGGTGGAGCTGCCGGAGGAAGTGCTGAAAGCGAAGCCATCGGAGCTTTCCGGCGGACAGCGGCAGCGGGTGTCCATCGCCGTGGCCCTGATCCAGCGGCCCCGCTTCCTCATTGCTGACGAACCGGTCAGCGCACTGGACGTGACCATTCAGGCCCAGATTTTGAAACTGCTGCGGGAACTGCGGGATGAACTGGACCTCAGCTACCTGTTCATCTCCCACGATCTGAACGTGGTCTACCAGCTTTGCGATTCTGCTCTGGTGATGAAGCAGGGGCGCATTGTGGAGCAGGGGACGGTGGACGAGCTGTTCGACCATCCCAAGGACCCGTACACAAAGCAGCTGTTGGCGGCGGCGGAATAACCGCATAGCCGAACAACTGGATATAAGGACAGCAGGCGGTTCCGCCTGCTGTTTCCAAATCCTGAGCTTGAAAAATGACAGATGAGGCATTGCTATGAGCTTCTGGAAAAAATGTCGAAAACTGCATATCTGGCTGGCTGTCGATCTGGCGGTGTTGGGCCTGTATCTGGCTCTGCGGCAGAACCGGCAGCTGATGAACAGCTTTGCGGATCACGTCACCACACTGCTGAAGGCGGCGTTGGGGCGGCTGTGCGCGCTTACCAGCCTGTCCATCATGGAAATCCTGTATGCTCTGGCGGCGGTGGGGGCTGTGGCATATACCGTCTGGTCAGTGATCGCCGTGGTGAAGGCCAGGGGTCACCGGGGACGGCGGGTATACAGCGCCCTTTTGGGAGCGGCGGACGGTATTTTGACAGTTTACGTCCTGTTCTGTCTCATGTGGGGCGTGAACTACTGGACAGACAGCTTTCAGGACCGCTCCGGCATCACAGCTCAGCCAGTGGCTGCGGAAGATCTGAAAAACGTGACCGCATATTTCGCAGAGCGGCTGTCCGAAACGGCGGACACGGTGCCACGGGACGAAAACGGCGTGTACGCGGTGCCGAAAGAGCAAATCCTTTCAGAGAGTCGGTCGGTTTACGGCGGCGTGACGGAGCTGTTCCCCTTTCTGGAATTTCCGGATACCGGGGTCAAGGCGGTGCGCTGCTCCCGGATCATGAGCGTCATGGGCTTTACCGGGGTGTATTTCGCCTGTGTAGGGGAGTCCAACGTGAATGTGGACAGCCCCGCCTGCCTGCTGCCCTCCACCATTGCCCACGAGTTGGCCCACCAGCGGGGCGTCGCGTGGGAGCAGGAGTGTAACTTCTTGGGCGTGTTGGCCTCTGTCACCAGCGGGATGCCGGACTACATATATTCCGGCTGGCTGCTGGGGTTCATCCATCTTGGCAACGCCTTGTACGAAACGGACCCGGAGGCTTACTGGGCCATTCGGGGCACTCTTCCGGCAGCGGTGGAGGCGGATCTCCGGGATAACAGCGCCTATTGGGATCAGTTCCGGGACAACGTGGTGGAAAAGGTATCCGACACAGTGTATGACGCCGCATTGAAATCCTACGGTGACGCCAACGGCATGAAGTCTTACAGCATGGTGGTGGAGCTGCTGGTGGCGTATTATAAGGATCTGGTATAAAACTTCATGCATGAACAGTGCACCACGAACATGCACAGATGCCAGTGCATGAAGTTTTCGCGCATCATTTCCGGTTGCCCCGCAGGGGCGAGGAGATGGCATATTTCTTATGTTGCCATGCTTTTGTATAACAAAAAGGACTTCCGCAGCAATGCGGAAGTCCCTTTTTGAATCATTGGGGCAGTTCGTTTTCCTTGGGCCAGGGGTGCAGCGCGTAGGACTGCTCCGGGGTCATGGCAAAATACTGCTTTGTGCCGGTGTTCCCCTGATCCCCCCAGGTGGCGTCGATGTGGACGGTCTCGCCGTCCAGTGTGGCCACAGTCCAGATGTGGGTGGCGTTGGGGAGCGCGTAGCAGTCGATGCCCTCCAGCTTCAAAAGCAGATTGTAAGCGCCGGTATACCCGTCGCAGACGGCCTTGCCGTTATGAAACAGGCTGTAGGGCAGGTGGCTGACGGAGGTGTTGTCCCCGGCGTCATCGTAGGTGCAGTTGGCGGCGATCCACTGGTAATAGGCCCAGGCGATCTCCCGCTGGGTGGAGGCGGGGGTAATGGTCCCCTGCTGCCACAGCGCGTCATGGACGGCGATGGCGGCGGTCAGCGCTTCTGAACGGTATTCCTCAGTGCGGTCGCCGGCGATGGAGCTGAATTTCAGGATCATGGTCCCGGCGGCGTTATAGGAGCAGGAGGCGTTGTTGTAGCCTTGCTCGCAGTACCGCTTGACCGCCAGCAGGGCATTGTTCAGAGTTTCCTGAGCACTGGAAACGGTAAAGCCTTGATCGTATTTCAGGGACAGAGTGTTTTCCCCCTGAGAGAGCATATAGCGGACAGCCTGGTCATAGTCCGCCGCAGTCTCCGGGGCGGCGATGTAGGTTCCCGCCGTGACCAGATCCTCGTAGGCGGCCCCCTCGGCGCTGTAAAGCTCCGGCAGGTGCCAGTCCGGCGTCAGCCGAAGGGAGGGATCCACCATCCGGGTCAGCATGGCTGCGGCGGCCCCTCTGGTGATGGGAGAATCCGGCAGAAAGGAGCCGGTTTCGTCGCTGCCCACGCTGATCCCGCAGCGGTAAAGCTTGAGGATATCATCATAATAAGGCGTGTATTCCGTCACGTCGGTGATCCGGCGGCGGCTGGCGTAGGCCTGAGTGATGAGGGAATCGTTGACCGGGGGCAGTACTGTTTCCGGCAGGAGATTTGCCAGCACATGGGCCATCTGGGCTCGGGTAGCCACATCGGCGAGCTGCTCGTCCAGAGCCTTGTCTAAAACGCCCTCCGCCTGTAAGTACCAAAGATAGGGGGCGTAGACCCGCTGGGCGTCCTTCAATCCAATAGCGGCGGCAGTGAAGGCGGCGGGACCGGCCTCCGGGTCCCCGGTGCGGTACAGGCTGCGGATGCGCCCGGCGAAGATCACCGCCTGTCCCACGGTCATAGGCGCCGTCAGACCGTAAGTGCCGTCGGCCTGACCAACAGACAGACCGTATTCGTACAGGGCGGCTACATTTTCATAGAAGGTATGGTCCTCCGGCAGATCGGAGAACTGGCTGGCATAGGTTTTGCCGCGGACAAAGTTGTCCGCGCTGTTTTCCTTGGCCAGAGCGGGAACACTCATCAGAGACAGCGCCAGCAGCAGGGACAGTGCTTGCTTTTTCATGGAGTGTCACTCCTTTCCGGAGGTCAGGACGGAAGATGCAGGTCCTCCGCCGTCCGATCCTCCACATAGGGGTTGAGATAGGTATTCACCAGAGTCAGAGTTTCGTCCGGGATCAGATAGATATACGGAGATCTCCACTCGTTAGGCAGGGTGGAGAAGTCGATCTTGTCCACGCCCATTTTCAAAACCTCTGTGCCCAGCCAGGCCAGATTGCCCACGGACAGGTCGGTGTCTACATACTGATTGAAAATTTTGGCGTAATCGTCGATTTTCGTCAGGATATTGCTGGCGGTGAGCATTTTCTTCGCCACGGCCTTCAAAAACTTCTGCTGGGTCTGCATCCGGCCCAGATCCTCGCTGCCGTAGCCGGTGCCATCGTTGTTGTGGCGGAAGCGGACTACCCGCATGGCGTCGGCGCCGTTGAGATATTGAACGCCCTTTTTGAAATGGATACTGAGGTTCTGAATGGGATCGTCATAGTCCATGTTGATGGGTACATCGAAATCCACGCCGCCGATGGCATCCACCAGCGCGGTAAAGCCCTTCAGATTGACGCTGACCGTGTAATCCACCGGAATACCCAGCTGCTCCGACACGGTGTCGGCCAGAAGCTCCGTGCCGCCCTTATTATAGGCGTAGTTGATTTTGCGGGCCTTGCCGTCAATGATGGCCTTGGAGTCCCGGGGGATGCTGACGCCGTAAACGTAGCCGTTCACCGTGTCTACCGCCACAAGGATGTTGGTGTCGCTGCCGCCGTTGTCATCGTCAAGGCCGGAAAGGAGGATTGTGTAGAACCCGCCCTTGCGCTCCAAGTGGGAACGGAGGGCCTCCTGGGCCGCTTGTTCCTCCGGGGACTGCTGGGAATCCGTGTCCGAGGACGCGGGCTGGGCGGGCAGCTCCGCCGCCTTCTGCTCCGGGGCTTTCAGGAAAAAGGCCTTCACCGCCACGCAGACGGCGAGCAGGATCAGGACGATGGACAGGAAAACTTGCAGGGTAGTGAGGTGTTTTTTGTAGCGGACTGCTCTGGACATGTGAACGGACGCTCCTTTATACGCGGCGGGGGCCGCTTCTCTTTTTCGACAGATTTACATAATATTCTATAAGGATACGGCACAAATTACAAGGGGTTCCGGGAAATTTCCAGTTTATTCACAAACAGCCTGTCCGGAAAATGCTGGTCTACGGGAATCGGCGTTTCTTAAAGGCTGCGGGGGACCCTCCGAAGGTCCCCCGCAGCCTGCTATTCGCTTCCGGCGCTGTTCGCCAGCCTTTTCAGCAGGCACCGGATCTCGTCCAGCTGCCGGGTCTGCTGGGAAAGGGCGCAGCTGATATAATGAAGCTCTGCTGCCAGTCCCTCCGGCGCGGGATGGACCGCTACCGGGTGGGGCCATCGGCGCATGACGGGCTGAACTGCCGGAGCGGCGGGCAGTTCCGGGACAGCGTTTGACTTTTGGGGGCCGCTTTGGCGGCGGCAGCCGCCGGGATCACGTACAGCCATGGGACTTCCTCCTTCTATGTACCCTTGTATTTTTTTCGGGTGGCGATGCCGCCCCGGATGTGCCGCTGGGCCTTGTTCACGTCCAGCACCTCCTTGACCTGCAAGTACAGCGCCCGGTTAAAAAGGGGCAGCCGTTCTGAAATGTCCTTGTGTACCGTGGATTTGCTGATGCCGAATTTGGCAGCGGCGGCGCGGACCGTGGTCCGGTTCTCTATGATGTAAAGAGCAAGGCGCTCCGCCCGCTCCTCCATATTTCCCTTCAAAGCACAACACTCCCCGCCTTTTGTTGCTTTATCCTATGCGGCCCAAAACAGGCTTATGCAAGGGGAAATATGGCCGCTCCCTGTGAAAAAATATTGGAGAATCAAAAAAACCGTGATAGAATAGCCATAACGATCTTATTGCAAAAGGAGTGTTGACCATGAATGAGGTTTTAAAGGTTCTGAAAGAGCGCCGCAGCATCCGTGCTTTCCGCCCGGAGCCGCTGAAAAAGGAGGATCTGGACGCCATTGTGGAGGCCGGTCTTTACGCGCCCTCCGCCAAGAATCTCCAGAGCACCAAGCTGGTGGTGGTACGGGACGCCGCCGTGCTTGCCAGACTGGAACGGCTGAACAGCCGGATTTTAGGCACACCGGAGGGAACACCCTTTTACGGTGCGCCGGAGGCCATTGTGGTGCTGTCCGACAGCGATTATCCCAACTGGCTCCAGGACGGTTCGTTGGTGATGGGCAACCTGATGAACGCTGCTGCCGCATTGGGCATCGGCTCCTGCTGGATCAACCGGGCCATGGAGACCTTTGAGCTGCCGGAGGGCAAGGCTTTGCTGGCGGAGTGGGGTCTGGGCGAAAACTGGAAGGGTGTCGGCAACTGCATTTTAGGCTATACGGATCAGGCTGTCCTGGGGGACAAGGCCCGGAAAGAGGACCGCGTTCTGTATGTGTGAGGAGGGCGGACTATGAATGAAGCGATCCGGCAGGTGACCCACGTTCAGAACATCCGCTATGACAAGGCCACGGAGCGGCTGTACATCATCGACCAGACGCTGCTGCCCAACGAGGAAAAAGAGATCGAGCTGCGCACCGTGGAGGAGATGATCGAGGCCATCAAAATGCTCCGCATCCGGGGCGCGCCGGCCATCGGCATCTGCGCGGGCTACTGCATGTACGCGCTGGCCAGGGACATTGACGCCAAGGACAACGAGACCTTTTACCGAAAATTACAGATCGACGGCGAGCTGCTGGGGGCAGCCCGGCCCACGGCGGTGAACCTCCGCTGGGCGGTGGGGGAGATGCTGGATACCGCCAAGGCCCATCTGAAGGATAACCGGGCGGCGCTGCTGGACGCGCTGTACCGCAAGGCGGCGGAGATCCACGAGGACGACATCGCCAAATGCACCGCCATCTCCGAATACGGTCTGAGCCTGCTGAAGGACGGCGACGGCGTTCTGACCCACTGCAATGCCGGTCCGCTGGCCACCTCCCGGTACGGCACCGGACAGGGACCCTTCCTGCTGGCGGCGGAGCGGGGCATCCACATCCGCGTGTTTGCCGACGAGACCCGCCCCCTTTTACAAGGGGCGCGGCTCACCAGCTATGAGCTGCAGCGGGCGGGGGTGGACGTGACCCTCATCTGTGACAACATGGCGTCCATGGTGATGAAAAACGGCTGGGTGCAGGCCTGCTTCGTGGGCTGTGACCGCATCGCCGCCAACGGCGACTTCGCCAACAAGATCGGCACCAGCGGCGTGGCCATCCTGGCCAAGCACTACGGCATCCCCGTGTATACGCTGGGGCCCACCTCTACCATCGACATGAACTGTCCCGATGGGGCGCACATCCCCATCGAGCTGCGGGACGGCGACGAGATCAAGAATCTCTGGTACGAAAAGCCCATGGCCCTGCCGGAGGTGAAGTGCTTCAACCCGTCCTTCGATGTGACGGACCACGAACTGCTCACCGGCATCGTGACGGAGAAGGGCATCTGCTATCCGCCGTTTACCGAGAGTCTGGCGGCGCTGTTCAAGGACAAAAAATAAGGAGGATCTGATATGGCCATTTTAGAATCTCCCTCTGCCTGCATCGCAGCGGAGGAGGGCGTCATCGCCAAGGCGGTACTGATGCCCGGCGACCCTCTGCGGGCGAAATTCGTAGCGGAGCACTATCTGGAAAACCCGGTGTGCTTCAATACCGTGCGGAATATGCTGGGCTATACCGGCACCTATAAGGGTCGGAAACTGTCCGTCATGGGTCACGGCATGGGCGTTCCCTCTGCGGGACTGTACGCCCACGAGCTGTATAACTTCTACGGCGTGGACACCATCATCCGCATCGGCTCCGCCGGGGGCATCGGAGAGGATGTGAAGGTGCGGGACGTGGTGCTGGCTATGGGCGCCTCCACCAATTCCCACTTTGCCGACCAGTACCGGTTCCCCGGCCAGCTTTGCGCCACGGCGGACTACGGCCTTTTGAAGGACGCTGCCGCAGCGGCAGAACGGCTGGGCGTCCGGGCGGATGTGGGACAGGTGTTCACCTCCGACCAGTTCTATAATGACAATCCGGAGGCCAACGCCACCTACCGGAAGTTCGGTATTCTGGCGGTGGAGATGGAGACCGCCGGTATTTACTGGACGGCTCAGCGCTTCGGCAAGCGGGCGCTGTCTATCCTTACCATTTCTGACCATATTTTTACCGGCGAAGCCCTGAGCGCTCAGGAGCGGCAGGACTCCTTCCATGAGATGATGGAGATCGCCCTGGAGACCGCGTGGAACGCGGCGGAATAAGAGAGAAAGGCATCATACATGTATCGCACAGTGATTTTTGATCTGGACGGCACGCTGCTGGATACCATCGGGGATCTGGCGGCCGCCGCCAACGCCGTCTGCCGGGAAAACGGCTGGCCGGAGTACACCGTACAGGCCGTCGAGGGCATGGTGGGTCACGGCATCCCCAATCTGGTGAGCCGGTTTTCTCCGGCAGAGGCCCAGGAGCCGCAGACGCTGGAACGGACCCTTGCGCAGTTCAACCGGTACTACGGCGCTCACAATATGGAACTGACCGCACCCTATGCCGGGATGTCGGAGCTGCTGAAAAAGCTGAAGAGCGCCGGAGTGCGGTTGGCGGTCTGCTCCAACAAGGCGGACGAATTCAGTCAGGTGATCGTAGCCCACTACTTTCCCGGTATTTTTGAGGTGATCCGGGGGAATCTTCCCGGCACACCGGTGAAGCCGGACCCCGGCGTGGCCCGCGGAATTCTGGAAAAGCTGAACGCCCGGCCGGAGGAGACGCTGATGGTGGGAGACAGCGATGTGGACATCCGCACCGGACACAACGCGGGCTTGAAGGCCTGCGGCGTGACGTGGGGCTTCCGCAGTCGGGAAAATCTGGTAAACGCGGGCGCGGATTTTCTGGCAGATACCCCGGCGGAACTGGAAAAACTCCTGATGAACTGAAAATCGAGGCGGTCCCGCAAGGGGCCGCCTCAATTTTTTTGCTGTCTGAAAAAGTTGTCAGGGGAGGGCTGAATGCACTCAAAAGTGCATAAAATGGAGCAGCGGAACGATGGGAAAACGGTTAACAAATAAAGCTTCAATCGCTATCGATAGAGCGATAACCAATTATAGAAAAAAGCATTAACAATCCGTTCACAATTATGGTATACTTGACGATAGAGGAGAGAGGCAATCCCACTTTAATTGTGTAAAAACACAATAAGCAGTCCCAAGAACCTATCAACAAGCTTTGGAAGAAAAAAGGAGGAACCCTATATGGGCAATACCCTGAACAACAAAAAAGCGAATGGTCTCGCACTGCTCCCGTTCCTGGTATTCATCGTTATCTACATGGGCGCCGGTCTGGTTTACCAGTCCAAGGGCGTCGACATGGCATTCTATCAGTTCCCCTCTGTTACCGCAATGTTCCTGGCCGTTCTGGTGGCCTTCATTATGTTCAAGGGCAGCATCAACGAAAAGTTTGATACGTTCGCCAAGGGCGCTGCCAACGTGGACGTTCTGACCATGCTGATCATCTACATCCTGGCCGGCGCGTTCGCTACCGTGGCCGCTGAGATGGGCGGCCGTGACGCTACCGTCAACCTGGGCCTGAGCCTGGTTCCCGTCCAGTTCCTGGCCGCTGGTCTGTTCGTCATCGGCGCTTTCATGGGCACCGCTACCGGTACTTCCATGGGCACCATCTCCGCCATCACTCCCATCGCTGTCGGCGTTGCGGAAAAGGGTGGCCTGAACATGATGGTTGTTCTGGGCGCAGTTATCGGCGGCGCTATGTTCGGTGATAACCTGTCCATGATCTCCGATACCACCATCGCCGCTACCCGCAGCCAGCACTGCGAGATGCGTGATAAGTTCCGCGTGAACTTCCTCACCGCTCTGCCTGCCGCTCTGGTCACCATCGTGGTGCTGCTGATCGTGGGCCGTCCCGAGACCGTTACCGAGATCGGCGACCTGTCCTACAGCTTCATCAAGGTTATTCCCTATCTGCTGGTTCTGATCCTGGCTCTGGTCGGCATGAACGTGTTCCTGGTGCTGACCATCGGCATCTTCGCTGCCGGTATCGTGGGTATCGCCACTGGCGCTATCGATCTGGCCGGTTTCGCTCAGGCTGTTTACAACGGCTTCTGCGGCATGAACGAGGTCTTCTTCCTGACCCTGCTGTGCGGCGGTATGTCTGAGCTGATCGCCAAGAACGGCGGTATCGAGTGGATCATCCAGAAGCTGGGCAAGGTCATGAAGGGCAACAAGTCCGCTCAGGTGGGCATTGCCGCTATGGTCTCTCTCTGCGACTGCGCTACCGCTAACAACACCGTGGCTATCATCGTGGCTGGCGACATGGCCCGTGAGGTCTCTCACGAGTACAAGGTCGACCCCCGCCGCACCGCTTCTCTGCTGGATATGTTCTCCTGCGTGTTCCAGGGCATCATCCCCTACGGCGCGCAGCTCCTGGTAGCTTCCTCCCTGTGCAACGCTACCGTTACCAACGGCACCACCATCAGCGCCGCCAACATCCTTGGCTCTCTGTGGTATTGCTGGTTCCTGGCTGCTTTCGGCATCCTGTCCATCTTCATCCCCTTCGCCGATGGTGTCTGCCGCAAGGATCCCTGGAACTGGGAGTATGACTGCGCTGAGTCCAACGTGGCCGCTAAGAAGGCCCTGCTGGAGAAGGAAGCCGCTGAGGCACAGCAGTAATCAAACATTGGATCTCTCCTACTCTCGCACTCTCCTAATGGAAAACGCCGGCCAATGGCCGGCGTTTTCCTGTTGCCTGCAAGGTTCTGTGTTTCAGGCGAAAAGAACCTGCGCAAAAAATAAACCGGACGAAATCGTCCGGTTCATTTATTTATATGTGCTTATTTGCCGACGATCTGACGATGCAGGGAAGAGGTATATGCAATGGAACGCTGAATAGACTGTTCCAGAAGGCGGACAAATTCTTCGGCGTGAGAGGAGAGCTTGGCGTTCTGCGGATAGATCCAGCCCAGTCGTACCGGATCCTTGTCTGCCAGAGGGATGGTGACCACATTGGCAGGGGAGAGATGCTCTGCAAGAAGGCCGCTGCCAGTGCTGTAAGCGTCCGTATTGGCCAGAACATTCATGGCGGTGGAGCGGTTGTTGACAATGATGGCCTTGGAGGGCTTACGCATGGATACCATGGGAAGCTCTTCAGAAAAGTCCACGGCTACGCCCTGAGCCTGTTCAAAGGAACTGTAAGGATAGCCCTCCAGATCTGCCTCCGACACGTGTTCCAGCTGGGTGAGGGGATGTCCTTTCCGGACGTATACACAGGGAGGCACCGCCGCCAGCTCGTGGAAGGTCAGTTCCCGGCCGTCCAGCAGGCGGCAGACGATCTTTTCCGTTAATTTGGTCAGGAAGATGACGCCGATGTCCGCCCGGTGGTCATACACATCGTCGATCACGCCGTCCATGCTGGTCTCTTTCAATGTATATTGGTAGCGGTTTTCCTGGTTTTGCTGGAGCATTTCCAGGAAAGCGTCCTCAGTAAAGGGATACCGCTGGGTGGAAACGCTGAAATGCACCGGTGCAATGGTGCTGCGGGATTCGCCGTACAGACTTTCGATCCGCTGCTTCTGCTCCAGCAGCGAGACTGCATAGCCCAGAAACTCCTTGCCCTCCGGCGTGAACTCCACGCCCCGGTTGCTGCGGACGAAGAATTTGATACCCAATTCCTCCTCCAGTTCCCGCACGGCGGTGGAAATACCGGATTGGGACAGGAACAGCTTGTGGGCGGCCTTGTTGATGGAACCGCATTTGGAGATTTCTACCACATACGTCAGCTGCTGAAAGGTCATTGGATCGTCTCCTTTTTACAAAATTCATAAAATTTTCCGCAGGGTGCCGCAGGGGAACACAAGTCCGTCCGCCGGGCTCCCATGGATATAGTTACGCATCGTTTGTTGAACCACATTATACGGAGCCTATCACGAAAAGTCAATCCATTATTAAAATAACTGTGAATGAATTGCGAAAAAGAGATACTAACACCTTTTCGCGGAACGTGATAGTATAATAGGTGAAATCCAATAAAAGTATCCGATGAGACTTTCTGGTTTACGGCAAATGTTTACATAAATTTTGCGTGTAAACACCTCTCTACTCGACTCGCTCTCTCCTTTTGCCAGAAACGTGGAAAGTTCTTACAGATAACTGAAAAACGATAACAACAAAATTTGCCGGTCTCACCGGCCCCGGAACAAGGAAAGGAAGGCATTTATTATGGATTGCAAGAACATGGGCTTCGCTACTCGTCAGATTCACGCTGGTAAGCATGACAACGGTGTCGGCGCACTGTGCACCCCGATTTATCAGACCTCTACCTTCGAGTTTGATACCGTGCAGCAGGGCGGCGCCCGCTTCGCTGGTCAGGAAGAGGGCTACATCTACTCCCGTCTGGGCAACCCCTCTCTGACTCAGGTCGAGGAGAAGCTGGCTGCTCTGGAAGGCGGCGAGGCTGCTCTGGCTACCGCTTCCGGCATGGGCGCTATCTCCTCCGCTCTGTGGAGTTCTGTTGAGGCCGGTGACGAGATCGTTGCCAGCGATACCCTGTACGGCTGCACCTTCGCTCTGCTGAACCACGGCATGAGCAAGTTCGGCGTGGGCGTGAAGTTCGTTGACTTCGCCGATCTCGCTGCCGTGAAAGCCGCTCTGACCGAGAAGACCAAGGTTGTCTATCTGGAGACCCCCTGCAACCCCACTCTGAAGGTGGTTGACATCGCTGAGGTCGCCAAAATCGCTCACGAGTACAACAAGAACATCCGCGTCATCGTGGATAACACCTTCTGCTCTCCTTACATCCAGCAGCCCCTGTCTCTGGGCGCCGATGTGGTTGTCCACAGCGCTACCAAGTACATCAACGGCCACGGCGACGTGATTGCGGGCTTCGTGATTTCTGACGCTGAGTTCATCGGCAAGTGCCGTATGTTCGGCCTGAAGGATATGACCGGCGCCGTTATGAGCCCGTTCAACGCCTTCCTGATCGCCCGCGGCCTCAAGACGCTGGACATCCGTATGGAGCGCCACAGCGCCAACGCCATGAAGGTTGCCGAGTTCCTGCACGATCATCCCGCCATCGACAAGGTCTATTATCCCGGTCTGGAGGACTTCGAGGGCCACGAGATCGCCAAGAAGCAGATGAAGCTGTACGGCGGCATGATGTCCATTGAGCTGAAGGCCGACCGCGACGCCGTTGCCAACGCTCTGAACAAGCTGCAGCTGTGCACCATCGCCGTGTCTCTGGGCGATGCCGAGACGCTGGTCGAGCACGCCGCTTCCATGACTCACTCCACTTACACTCCCGAGGAGCTGAAGGCTTCCGGCATTTCCGAGGGTCTGGTCCGTATCTCCGTCGGTCTGGAAGATCCCGATGACATCATCGCTGATCTGAAGGCTGTCCTGGACACCTTGGTGTAATTTACACAAAAAAATTGACCCGCCGCTCCTCTTGAAGGAGGGGCGGCGGGGTTTTTGACCGGATCGGCAAGGGTTGACAGAAGCCGGATCCGTGTTTATACTTGAATCGTGGACGATTCAAGGAATTCTGTCTACGGCATGATTTGGAAAATCAGCACGAAACGATTTGGAAAGGAAGTACATCATTATGAATTACACCAACACTCCCGATGCCCCCGCCGCAATCGGCCCCTATTCTCAGGCTATCTCCGCCAACGGCTTCCTGTTTGCTTCCGGCCAGGTCCCCCTGATGCCCGGTACCGGTGAGATTGTCGGCACCACCATCGAGGAGCAGGCTGAGCGCGCCTGCCAGAGCATCAAGGCCATTCTGGCTGCTAACGGCCTGGGCTTCGAGGACGTCATCAAGACCACCTGCTTCCTGGCTAACATGGAAGACTTCGCTGCTTTCAACGGCGTGTACGGCAAGTATTTCACCGGCAAGCCCGCTCGTTCCTGCGTGGCCGTGAAGGAGCTGCCCAAGAAGCTGCTGTGCGAGATTGAGATCATCGCTGTCTGCAAGTAAGACATTTCTGACAACCAAAGAGCACCAAAAAGCAAAGCGTTTGTTTTGAAATGGACAGGCCGCTTTTCCGCTGAACGGCGGAAAAGCGGCCTGTAGTTTTTGAAAATAGTTTAATAGAGGAGAGAGTCCTGGCTGCCGGGAAGAAAAGGTATGTGTGCGGAAAACCCAGGGGACGCGCCATTGAAATCAAACATTTTCAGAACTATTATAAAGTTCTGAAAATAAGGTC
>OJSQ01001885.1_pt1 | contig 20112 bp, 16 predicted proteins | sample 1599551 | NCBI WGS metagenome assembly OJSQ01 (sample SAMN04168659, study PRJEB22393) | human gut metagenome | biome: human gut microbiome; feature: stool | host: Homo sapiens | collected 2014-05-12
CCGTTCGGGATCACGATGTGCTTGTTATCAATGGATAACAACGTTGTATAACAGATCTCGACCTTGGCTACCGTTCCCTCGCTTCCGTCCTGTCCGTTAACGATGATGTAATCCCCTACCTGGAAAGGCTTGAACAGAAGAAGCATCATACCTCCTGCCAGGTTGGCAAGTCCGCCCTGGAGAGCAAGACCCATAGTAACACCGGCAGTTCCGAGAAGTGCTGCCAGGGATGATTCCTTTACTCCAAAGCTTGTGGATATGTTAAAGATCAGGAGTATGTAAAGTATGATCTTGACCAGAGATGACATGAACTGCGCCACTCCTGTATCCAGCCTGGATTTTGTCAGTGATTTCCTCACAAACTTTACGATCCATTTGATCACCGTGCTCCCTACCCAGAAAGCAATGATAGCCAGAACAACCTTGATCCCGAATTTCGTGATGTCCGGCAGATAATTTTCAAACATCTGCCTGTACTGGCTTACCTGATTTCCGACCTCCTGCACGGTCTGTACAGTACTATCCAAATATAGTCCCTCCTGTCTGATCGATTATTCGATATACATGTGCGGATCGATCTATGAGCTTAAGCCCTTATTTCTGATATAAGCATTTCCTATAATCCGCATCTGGTAATATAATAATACAGCAGCGGTTTTTCCCTGTAAACCTGATTTCTCCGGTTTTATAAAGTATCGGGTATAAACCACTGCTGTATTTCTGTTATAGCTCTATTGCATCTCTGTCCGGTAATCTCCCGCAGAATGCTGCAGAATATTCCTGTCTGCTTCTCTTTACTCAGTTTTTCTCTTTATTTACTGATCCCCTTCATGGAAAGGCTGATACGTTTTTTCTTCATATCAACACCAAGAACACGGACATCCACGATATCTCCCACACTGACTGCTTCCAGCGGATGTTTGATGAACTTCTCACTCATCTCGGAGATGTGGACCAGTCCGTCCTGATGCACACCGATATCCACAAAAGCACCGAAGTCAATAACATTGCGGACAGTTCCCTTGAGGACCATGCCTTCCTTCAGATCCTTCATATCCAGGACATCGGTACGGAGGATCGGTTTCGGCATCTCATCTCGCGGATCTCTGGCCGGTTTTTCCAGCTCTTTTACGATATCACGAAGAGTCGGCTCTCCGATCTCCAGCTCCTTTGCCAGTTTTCCGTAATCGCGGATCTGCCCGGAAATACCGGTAAGCTTACGCTCTGCCACATCTTCCGGTGTGTAGCCCAGCTTTTCCAGGAGTTTTTTTGCTGCGTCATAGCTTTCCGGATGGACACTGGTCGCGTCCAGAGGATTTTTGCCTCCTGTGATCCGTGTGAAACCTGCACACTGCTCAAAGGCTTTCGGACCAAGCTTGGCAACCTTAAGAAGCTCTCTTCTTGTCTGGAAACGGCCGTTTTCCTCACGGTAGGCTACAATATTCTTTGCGATGGCCTTGCTGATTCCGGAAATATACTCCAGAAGGGATGCAGACGCAGTATTCAGATCCACTCCGACCTTGTTTACACAATCTTCCACAACGCCGTTAAGGGCTTCTCCCAGCTTTTTCTGGTTCATATCATGCTGATACTGACCGACACCGATGGATTTCGGATCGATCTTTACAAGCTCTGCAAGCGGATCCTGTACACGTCTTGCGATGGATGCGGCGCTTCTCTGTCCAACATCGAAATTCGGGAATTCTTCCGTAGCAAGCTTGCTTGCAGAATATACAGAAGCACCTGCCTCGTTGGTGATAACATACCGGACCTTTTCAGGGATTTCCTTAAGAAGCTCCACGATGATCTGCTCGGATTCTCTGGATGCCGTTCCGTTTCCTACAGAGATCAGTGTCACATGATATTTGCTGATAAGCTTTTTCAGGGTTTCCTTTGCGGCACGGATCTTGGTCTCATTGGTTGGTGCTGTGGGATAAATAACTGTGGTATCCAGAACCTTTCCGGTAGGATCTACCACTGCCAGCTTGCATCCGGTACGGAAGGCAGGGTCCCAGCCAAGAACTACCTGTCCTGCAATTGGAGGCTGCATGAGAAGCTGCTCCAGATTTTTGCCAAAGACATGGATGGCACCGTCCTCTGCTGCCTCTGTAAGGGCGCTTCGGATCTCACGCTCAATAGCCGGTCCGATGAGACGTTTATAGCTGTCCTCAATGGCTTCTTTCAGAACAGGTGTAGTGTATGGATTATCGCGGACGATCACCTGTTTTTCAAGATAACGGATGATCTCTTCCTCAGGTGCAAGGATCTTCACAGTAAGGAATTTCTCTTTCTCACCACGGTTCAGAGCAAGGACACGATGACCTGCAAGCTTTTTCACCGGCTCCTCAAAGTCATAATACATCTCGTATACAGACTGCTCCTTCTCATCTCTTGCGGTGGAACATATAGTTCCCTTATCCATTGTTCTCTTACGGATACTGATACGATAATCTGCTTCATCAGAAATGTGTTCTGCAATGATATCTCTGGCACCGCTGATGGCCTCTTCCACAGTTTTGACTTCTTTTTCCTCAGAAAGAAATGCTTTTGCCTCTTCTTCAAGAGGTTTCTTCGTCATCTGGAGAAGGATGATGTCGGCCAGAGGTCCCAGACCTTTTTCCCTGGCGATGATGGCACGTGTACGGCGCTTCGGGCGGTACGGACGGTAAAGATCCTCTACCACAACGAGTGTCTGCGCTGCCTCGATCTGTTTCTTCAGCTCCGGAGTCAGCTTGCCCTGCTCCTCGATGCTGCCCAGAACCTGAGCCTTTTTATCCTCAAGATTTCTTAAATAAGTAAGTCTCTCATTAAGATTACGAAGCTGTTCATCGTTCAGTGTACCGGTTGCTTCCTTACGGTATCTGGAAATAAAAGGAATGGTGCAGCCTTCATCGATCAGCTTAACCGCTGCCTCGACCTGCCATTTCTCAACGTTCAATTCTCTGGTAATTACCTGAATAATATCCATTTTTATCTTTCTCCCGTTGTTTCAAATTTGCCTGAGGCTGCTTTTTCCTCTTTACACAGCTTCTGACATTTATCAAAGATCAATCTGTGCGATCACGTCCTTCAGAGCATTGGCGCTTGCATGAAGCTTCTCTGTCTCCTCCTCGGTCAGCGGAACACGAACGATACGTTTTACACCTTCCGGTCCGATAGAAGCCATGGTACTAAGACATACGTCTTCAACACCGTACTCTCCGTGAAGCATGGTTGATACACTGACTATTGTATCAGATGCTGCAAGAAGAAGCGAGCAAAGTCTGCAAACAGATACGGCTACCGCATAAAATGTAGCACCCTTCTTGGCGATCACAGTTGATCCTGAAGTATGAACATACTCCAGAACCTCTTCTCTGTCAAGTGGCTGCAGATCTTTCTGATCCTCATGAACGATCTTGTCAAACTCATCAAGGGTCGCACCTGCAACAAAGGCTCTGGACCACGGTACAAAGGAAGTATCTCCATGCTCTCCGAATACATAGGCGTGGATGTTTTTCTCAGATACACCGTAGTGCTGAGAAAGTCTGCAGCGGAGACGGGCCGTATCCAGGGCGGTTCCGGAACCAAGGATCTGATTTTCCGGCAGTCCGGAAAGCTTTGCAAATGCATAAGTCATAATATCACATGGATTACTTACGATAATATAAAGCGCTTTGGGAGCCACCTTTACGATCTCCGGAGTAATACTCTTCATAATGTTGACGTTGGTCTGTGTCAGCTCGATGCGAGTCTGTCCCGGTTTTCTGGCAATACCGGAAGTGATGATCACAATGTCAGAATCTACAGCATCCGGGTAATCTCCTGCCACGATGGAGATCGGCTCACGGAAACTGGTTCCCTGCTCAATATCCATAACCTCACCTTCAGCCTTATCTTTGTTAATATCGATCAGAACGATCTCTGATGCAATACTCCTCTGTGATAAGGTATAAGCGATAGTTGCTCCTACACTTCCTGCTCCGATGATCGTAATTTTACTGCTCATATTTGTTCTCCTTTCAGCGTTGTTTGTCATTTTAATAACAACTTTAATTACACACATTCAAACATAACATAAAACATTGCCCTGTGCAATAAAAATTTTATTGTATTTCTCAGGTTAATTCCCGCTAATTTGCATTTCAAATTATTTAAACCGATTATATTTTCTGATATTTTCCATATTATTCTGTATACATTCCTGTTATTTTTTTATCGATTTATAGAAGCAATTTCAGAAACCTAGCAAAAAACCTCTGAACTTCAAAAAAAATCAAGAAGTCCAGAGGTTTCTTTCACCTCTTATTATTGGCTTAGATTCAGATGTTTATAGCTGCTCCAACGTTCACCCGGTTAATTCTTTGCCTGGGCAAGGGCTTTTTGTGCAGCGTCCAGGATCCCTTCGGAAGAATATGTGGCTCCGCTGACAGTATCGATTCCATCCGCCGACTGGTTTGCCATGATCTGAGAATAGATCGTGCTCCATGCAGGATCAAAAAATTCCGGTGTATCCTGATTTGTCTGCTCAATGGATACGATCTGGCCTCCTGAGATCGTAATTGTCAGATATGTTTTTCCTCCATATCCAAAAGCCGAGCCTGTATACGTTCCATCTCTGTACATTCCCACCGGTTCCGGTGCTTCCGTTGGCTCCGGTGTTGCATCCGGCTCATCTGTCCCTGGTGTTGGAGTTACATTGGGTTTTTCAGGAACCGGCGTCACATCCGGGTCGTCCGGCTCCGGCGTCGGGGTTGCTGCCGGCGTCTCTGTTGGCTTCGGTGTGGCTGTTGGTTTCGGCGTTGCCGTAGGTTTCGGTGTGGCTGTTGGCTTTGGTGTCGGTTTCTTTGTCGGAGTTGGTGTCGGTTTCTTTCCATACTCCGGATTGATCGCTTCTTTAAGAGCTTTTTTTACAGCGTTGAGAATTCCGTTGGAGGAATAGGTTGCTCCGCTGACTGCATCAATATCATCTACAGAATCCGTACCAATGATCTGTTCCTCCAGCACGCTCCATGCTTTTTCAAAAAACTGCTCCGTGTCCGTATTTTCCTGTTTCAGGGCTTCGATCACTCCATCCTTGATGGTCACAGTTACCTTCACGTCTCCATTGAAGCCCTTTGCCGAAGCTGTATATTTACCGTCCAGATATTTTTTCGGACTGTCCGGATCTTCCGGTTTCTTTGTAGGAGATGGTTTTTTTGTAGGTGACGGAGCTGATGTCGGAGTTGGTAAAGCAGTTGCTGCAGGTGTAGGGGTGACCTGCTGGCTGTTTCCATCTGCCGCTGCCTGGGAGAGGGCATTCTGAACTGCCTGGATGATTCCGTTGGAGGAATAGGTTGCTCCACTTACTGCATCTACATTCGGTGTATTTCCGGCGATCATCCTGCTGATCACACCCTGAGCTGACGCAAAATACGACGCAGTTTCTCCAGATGCCTCCAGAATATCAATGGCTGCGATCTTTCCTCCGCTGACTGTTACCTGTACACGGATCGTACCACCGAATCCGGTTCCAGATCCTTCATATACTCCATCTTTATAGCCATTGGCCGGAACTGCCGCTACCGGGGTCTGGGTAGAACCCTGTCCTGCCGCACCGACATTGCTTTTTGCTGATTCTGAAACCGTTCTCGTACCAGAACTTTTTTTTGCTGCTGTTTTTTTCGCACTTTTCTTTGATGAGCTTTTCTTTGATGTACTGTTTTTCTTATCTGAGGCAGATGTGCTGTCAGAAACAGTATTTCCTTCTTCATATCCGAGATATTTTTCCAACTCCGAAGCAGACATCACGGTTGTCTCTGCTTTCTGTACTGCTTCCGTTGATTCCTCGGATCCCTTCGCCTTTATGCCCGAAAACGCAAGCGCCGCAATCACAGCTGCTGCAGGGATCATTTTCGTCCAGGGCACCTTGGGTGTGCCATTTTCGGCTGGTTTTTTATCTTTTAACTCTTTTTCCATGGATACTTGTTCTCCCCTCTTTCTATGCGGCTTCCCGTCAGGCATATGCTCTGTATCGCATTCCAGGTGATTTTCCGGATTGCTGTAGAAATGAGCAGACCTCTGCCGCAGACATAAAAGGGTCTGCGGCAGAGGTTGTTCTTACTCTTTGCTAAACAGTTGCATTATTTAACAGTTACCACAAATTTCTTTGTAATTCCGTTGCATTTCACTGTGATTGTTGCTTTACCTTTTTTGATTCCCTTTACAACACCCTTGCTGTTTACAGCTGCAACTTTTTTATTGCTGCTTGTATATGTAACCTTGCCTGCAGGTGTTGCTTTGGATCTGATGGTTGTTGTTTTACCTTTTTTGATCGTTGCAGAAGATTTTACAAGACTGAATGCAGGATTCTTGACAACTACTTTGCAGGTTGTCTTCAGGGCTCCTGCCTTTGCTGTAATCGTAACGGTTCCTGCTTTGATTCCTTTTACAACACCTGTTTTACTGTTTACGGTTGCAACCTTTGTGTTGCTGCTTGTGTATTTTACAGTTGCAGATGGTGTTGCAGTTGCTTTTACAGTTGCTGTTTTTCCTTTGTAGATCGTTACGGAAGCCTTTGCGAATTTAATTGTAGAAGCTTTTACTGTTACCTTGCAGGTTGCTGTGGCATTTCCGACCTTTGCTGTGATAACTGCTGTTCCGGCTTTTACGCCTTTAACAACACCCTTGCTGCTTACCGTTGCAACCTTTGTGTTGCCGGACTTAAATGTTACTGCTGCATCGCTGTCATTTGTTGTTGCCTTAAGAGTCGTTGTTTTTCCTGTATATACAGCTGCTGCTGTCTTATCAAGTGTAACTGTTACCTTCTGAAGCTCTTTCTCTGCTCCCTGAAGATGTTCAAGTGCTTCATTTACCTCAGCCTGACTTGCATCTGTTTTTGCAAGAATGTCTTCTGCTTCCTGAAGCTCACCGGCAAAGGACTTCCAGGTTGCAATTGTGTAATCTGCCTCTGACAGAGCCTTTGCAGCTTCCACTTCTGTTTTAAGACTTGTAAAATCAGTTGGCTCCATTGTAGGATTTACGATATTCTCTGCAGTTGCCTGGAAGCTGTAGGTATAGTCATTATATCCAAGAGCATACACTGTCAGTTTCCAGTATCCTGTTCCGTCTGTTCCTCCCGGAAGCTTGCAGCGTGCAGATTTTGTAAGTCCAAGCTGGATTCCCATTGCTTTATGCATCCAGTTATCTGCGGCAAACTTAGTTCCATAAGAAGCGAGGCATTTTGTATATGTGGAATCATCTCCATAATAATCCCAGCGTACAGCCTGCATATTTGCACCAAGATCGCCATAATTTCCATTGAGATCCACACGGAGGAATTCGCCGTAGCTTCCGCTTGCTGCTTTTACACTCGGCTTGATCTCTGTTGCTGTTTTTAACGCCTGATCCTTGATACCGGAAGCTGTTCCGTCTGATTTTCTTGCTGTAAATGTAAAGCCGTCACCATTTTTCTCCACATATTTCAGACCATTTGTCTGTGCATTTACGTCTGCCACAAGGCCTTTGTAATACTGGAGATTGTTTTCACTGTATCCTCCGGAGAGCACAGCTCCATCCTGTACAACATTATACTTTTTGCAGAAATCTGCAAAATCTGCGGTCTTAACTGCTACCGGGACATATTTCAGACCATATATCTCATAATGATCCATCGTATAGGTTTTTCCATCTTCTGTTGTTATACTGCCTCTGTTCCATTTTACCTTGGAACCGTCTGTAAGATAAAGTGTGCTTCCTTTATCCTCCCAGTAGGATACGTCGAATCTGGTTCCGTCTTCAGCAATGATCGTAGCTTCTGTCTGATAGCTTCCTCTGTGAAGTCCATGATTTGCAGTCGCTCTTGTTACTGTATCAAAAGCTCCTGTATCAAACTCACTATGTGAATCCTTCTCTTCTGAAGAGCTTGTATCTCCAGCTGCATATACGCCTTCTGCTGCCCAGTACTCACCCCAGGTAAGTCCTGCATATACGTACTGATACTCGCCTGTCAGCTGGTCAGAATCGGAAAATGCTTCCGCCACTTCATCGCCTTCTGTGAAATCCTCTTCCCCTGTAGAGAACGGGTCTGCTTCCTCTGCTGTATCTTCCTGCTGGATATCCTCTGTCTCGTCTGCAGCAGCTTCTGGCACTGCTGCATCCTCTGCTGCTTCTTCTGTTATGTCTGCAGCATCCTCTATAGCTTCTTCTGCTACAGCTTCAGTATCCTCTGCCGTTTCCTCTGTGCTAAAATCCTCCGTATCTCCTGCCTCTGCCTCGGAAACCACGGCTGCATCAAGATCAGATGCCATTACAGCGGTCGGAAAGGTTGTTGCTGCCACTGCAAGACTTAAAATGCATGGAGCTGTTTTTTTCAATAGATTCCACTTCTGCATTGCTTATTCCTCCTAAAAATATGATATATTTATAGAACCCTTTCCAGGTTTACTATCGCAAGTACTGCGGATATGAGCATTCCCTCTGCCAAACAGTCATAAACCGGATTGCCGGGAGATCAGCTTCACTCTGCAATATCCTCCACACTATAGGAATCCGCAAGCAGGCTGAACCGCTCCTTCATCCCCTCAGTGAGATACACATGATGGTCTTCATCCACAAAAAGTCCGTCTGCACCGTGAGCTTTCAACAGCTGTGTCCCTTTTTCCACCCCCAGCACAAAACATGCTGTGGAAAGCGCATCTGCCTCCAGACCTGAGTCACAGACTACCGTTACCCCGGTCACTCCGCTTTCTGCCGGATAGCCGGTAGATGGGTCCATAATGTGGTGATACCTTACACCATTTTCGATAAAATATTTCTCATAATCTCCGGATGTGGAAAGAAATTCTGTACCATTTAAGGCAACCACACCAAGATAGTCATCCTCATTTTCAGCTCTGGGATCTGTCACTGCCACATTCCAGGAAGAACCATCCGGCTTGCTTCCGTAGGTCATGACACTGCTTCCTCCCAGATTCATAAGTGCTGCTGTTACATCCTTCTTTGTTTCCAGTTCTTTAAGGATCAGGTCACAGCCAATACCCTTTCCCGCTGCTCCAAGATCCAGAGAACAGCTCTCCTCCATGTGGACCGTATTTCCGTCAAGAAAAATCTTCTGATATCCGGAATCCTTCAGAACATTCTTAATTTCTGCTTCTTCCGGAATTTTCTGGTTTTCCCCTCCAATATCCCACAGGCGGATCAGCTTCCCGATGGTTGGGTCAAAGGCTCCGTCAGAATCCTCTGCGATCTTCAGAAGACGTTTCAGGTATCCGGAAAGCTCGTCGGAAATCTCCGTATCTTTTCCGCTGTCTGCATTCACCTTATAGATTTGGGACTTCTCATTGGTCCAGGAAAGAAGGTTCGTCTCCACATCTGTCAGCACAGATGTCAGCTTACTGTTTATATCGTCACCTGTGGTATAGAGTGTTTCTGATACCACAGTATCCATTGCAAAATCTGTATCGGTATATGTCTGTACATCATTTTCCGAAGCAGCCATGCACAGCACAGGAAACAACACCGCAATTCCTGTAAATGTAGCTGCTGCCAGAAAAGTTTTCTTTTTCAGAGCCTGATATCTCATAGATCATTTTTCCTCAATTGTTCCAATGTGAATATTTTTTCTCGGGCATGCTGCGGCACATGCGTGGCAGCAAAGACATTCGCCGGATCTGCCTGTGTCGCCGTCGATATCCAGATGAGCCGGACATCTTTTTTTACAGAGACCACATTTCGGCGGACATTTCTCACGGTTTCTCCGAAACAGTGCACCCGGAAGGATTGGCATTAATGCAAAAACCGCTCCCATAGGACAGAGAAACTGGCAGAAAAACCTTTCCTGTGTACACATTCCCACAATGATCAGCACCAGGAGCACAATTCCCACCAGATATTTGCTGTTCGGGAGCCGTCCTGCCGTGAGCATGGAAAAAACATCCCACGGGCTGGTTCCCGTAAGCTTTCCGTATACACCTGTAAGGCAGGAAAGCAGGATCAGTGCCAGTACGATATATTTGACTTTCTGAAGCCCGTGAACCATTTTTTCGGAAAGATCCGGTTTCTTTTTTTTGTGAAAGCATTTCATTCGGATCCAGGAAAAGCCTTCATATACGGCATCTCCGAAAGATCCGAATGCACACGCATATCCGCAGAAATGTCTTCCGAAAAAGCAGGTAAAGATCAGAATCACTGCCGTTACAGTCAGAAAGGAATTCCACTCCACCGGCTGACCGGCCGCAATGGCAAGAAAGATCGATTTGATACCTGCAAAGGCTGTAGAAAACAGAGACGGGGCGGCAATAAAAAATGCCAGCTGTATTCCCGCACGCATCAGCCTTACCTCCCGCTGTCTTTTTTTCATGAGTTTTCCGCCTTTCCAAGTGCCGCATCCACTGCGTTCAGGATTCCTGTGGAGCTGAACGTTGCTCCGGATACGGTATCCACATCTGTACTCTGAGCACTCAGGATGGAATCGATCACACTCTCTGCCTGTGAAAGATATGCACTGTCCTCACCTGGGGCGCTGACTACGTTGATGGATGTGATCTCATCACCGGTAAGTGTCACCTCCACCTGAATGGTCCCGCCGTATCCCTCGGCTTCTCCTGTATAGGTTCCATCTTTATATACATTATCGGAATCTGCGGTTGCTGTGTCCTCTGCGTCTGCATCGGATACATTGCCGTCTGAAGTGTCTGTTGTTTTGTCATCGCCTGCTGTATCTGTATCACTGCTGCCTGATCCTGCAGATACTGCCTGATTCTGCATACGATTTACATAACTCGTCTCCAGCGCACTGAGAAGTTCATTCTGCTGCTCCTGAAGTGTATCTACCTTATCTGTCAGAGCCGCGATCTCTTTTTCATTTGCCTGGGCTTTCATGCTGCTGTTATAAAAAAGCACAGCAAGAACCACTAACAGCAATGAGATCACTCTCATATAAAAATTCTGATTTTTCATCTCTTTTCTCCCTTGTATTTTTAACAATTCTGTAAATTGCTGCATCAGGCTCAACTGTGCGAACATATATTGCTGCGTCAGATGCTCTCGATCTATTCCTTCAATCTGCGTATAACTGTCTTTTGGATAAATTATATAGTTTTTATCCATATACATAAATTAGTTTTGATTAATCTTTTTTATAAAATTAGACGATGCTAACTTACAGTTAGGTATTATATCACCTGTTTTTTTTCTTGTCTACACTTTTGTTAGTAGTTTGTAACTTTTTCCAATATGAATTTTTCTGTTTTATGTCTTTTATAAAAGAAAAATCATCGCCACTCCTCCCTTTCCGTTGGGAACAGCTGTATGAATTATGGTTAGATATCATTAACTTATGTTTGCCTTTTAATTTCGATTATGATATGATTTTTCTGAATCTGTAACAGAAATGGAGATTTGTTTTGAAGAAAAAAGAATTGATTTTTATTGCCGGGATCCTGATTCTGGCGGGGGTTCTCTGGCTTGGTTTTCAGATTGCGGGGAAACGTTCCCATAATACGATCCGTATTACCGTTGACGGAAAAGAATTCGGAACCTATTCGCTTTCCCAGGACCAGATCATCCACATCGGAGACACCAATGTCTGCGAGATCAAAGATGGAAAAGTTACAATGATCGAAGCAACCTGCCCGGATCATTACTGTATAAAACAGAATGCTGTGGACGAGCACGGCGGTTCCATCATCTGCCTTCCTAATAAGGTTGTGATAGAAGGGGAAAATACTGCAGAGGATTTGGATTCGGAGAGTTCGCCTAAAATTGATGCGGTGACATAAAATTTCCGGAGAATATGCGTAATGCGTATTCTCCGTAGAGTTTTCTCTGACAGACGGTATTCTGTCTGTGCTATTTCTGCAACGATATTCCTGCAACAAATGAAAGGATTTATTTATGAAACGAAAAACAGCTTATCTCGGATTATTTGCCGCAGTAGCGATCATTTTTGGATATGTGGAGTCTCTGGTCCCTGTATTTACAGGGATTCCGGGTATCAAGCTCGGGCTTGCAAACCTGGCGGTGCTTTTTATACTGGACCGATATTCCTTTAAAGAAGCGGCTCTCGTGTCCGTTGTCAGAATCCTGGTGATCGGATTTATGTTTGGAAATCTGTTCAGTATTTTGTATAGTCTGGCTGGCGCTGCGCTTAGCCTGACTGTGATGGATCTTTTAAAAAAACATTCCGGCTTCAGTCTGATCGGTATCAGTGTGGCCGGTGGTGTCACACATAATATCGGGCAGCTGATCGTTGCCATGATCGTGGTGAGCAATACGAGTTTGATGGTTTATGCACCGGCACTGCTGGTGGCAGGAGTCCTGGCGGGGATTCTCATAGGTGGGTTGACAAAGGAGGTTGTGGGACGACTTCCTTTGAATCTATAATTATGTGGTTTGCTTTTTGGATTATGGCTTTCACTTTTTTAAGTGAGGGGAAATTGTGTGGTTTGATTTTTTAGATTATAGTTTTCACTTTTTGAAGTGAGATAAATTGGGTAGTTTGATTTTTTGGGATTGTAGTTTTCACTTTTTGAAGTGTGAGGAAATTGGATGGTTTGATTTTTTGGATTATAGTTTTCACTTTTTGAAGTGAGATAAATTGGATAGTTTGATTTTTTGGGATTGTAGTTTTCACCTTTTGAAGTGAGAGGAAATTGGATGGTTTGATTTTTTTGAATTATAGTTTTCACTTTTTGAAAGTGGGTAATTTGCGAGAAGGGAAAGCACTCATAGTTGCGAAGGCCGTCTCCCCTTCTCGCGCTCTTCCCCTCCTGGCCACGCCGCTGTGATGCGTTGTGGAATGTGTAAGTGTATCGGCTCAGTCCTGTATTCTGCTGTATCGGCAGTGACAGACTGAGCCGATTATTGCTTCTGCTATGTATTCTACTGTATCGCAGTGATAGGCTGAGCCGATTATTGATTCGGCCATGTATTCTGCTGCACTGGCAGTGACAGACTGAGCCGATTATTGCTTCTGCCTTATATTCTGCTGTACTGGCAGTGACAGGCTGAGCCGATTATTGCTTCTGTCTTGTATTCTGCTGCACTGGCAGTAGCAGGCTGAGCCGATTGTTGCTTCGGCACTGTTTATTGCTTCTTCACTGTTTATCGCTTCTGGCTGAATGGGAAAGTGGCCTGCGTAGCGGGCCTGTTCTTTGGATTGTGGTGTATCGCTGTTATTCAGGAACAGGCTTCGCCAATATATTTACATCAGCATAAATCGGCTCAACCTTCCACAGCCAACGTAGTAGAATCCATCGCCCCTCCAATATCTTCACATATTCCCACAGCCTGCAGCTGCTGCGTGCCCGGAAAGGGGGAGCGCGAGGGGGAAAAGCGGGCTTCGCAACTTTGAGTGCTTTCCCCCTCGTACCTGCCCATGCCAAAATGGTCCCCCTGAAAGGGAAAGTACCTACGTCTCAAGCATCTCCCCCGGAAAGGGCATCACCTGCGTTTCAAGCATCCCCCCGGAAAGGGCATCACCTGCGTTTCATGCATCCTCCCGGAAAGGGAAAACATCCTCCGGAAGGCGATCAGGCTTCGGTTTCATCGTGGAACTGCGGGATCGGAGTTACCGGGGGATAAGAATCCACCGGAGGTTCATCAAACTCTCCGGAAATATTCCGATAGAAAACTGCCATACAGGTTTCTATATAAGGCACCAGCCAGATCAGTGCCAGATACAATGTAAATATGGAAAAAATGATCCACGGAACAAAACTTAAGAGCATTTTCATATATTCCCAGTAATGTCCCTTCATAAGCTTTGCACTAGCTTTCAGTGCCTGCACTCCTTTTATGTCCGAATTATCGGACAAAATGTAATAGCTCATGGTGAACGGCATAGCTACCAGCAGGTTCAGCGCGAACCCGAGAAGTGTGAGCAGCATGTAAGTTACTGCCCAGTTCATCTGCTCCTCCGTTGTATTTCCCATATTGCTTGTAAAAGAAAACCACGCCAGTGGAAGTGATGTCACCAGATTGATCAATGCCAGCACAAAGGATGCCACGATCACATGATCCGGCTGATGGCTGAAAAAGTACAGAAGGTCTCCGAAAGAGTAGGTTTCCCTTCTGGAAATATTCAGATAGATCCGGTAAAGTCCTGCGGAAAAAATACAGATCACCAGAGAAAGGACAAAGCTGAATACCTCTCCTCCAATGATCGCATACAGGGAATCTCCCGGAAAAAGTGCTGTGGAAATATAGCTTGAAACTGCGCTCATCGCCGCAACCGCAATACTCCCGATCACAGGGACCGTAAAATTACCGGCCAGAGTTTCCCCTGCCAGCTTCTTACAGCCCTTCAGATTTTTTCTCATAATTCTGTATCCCTTCGTTATAGAAGGCGGAGACTCATCCAAGCCTCCGCCCCGTCATTTTTTACTTCAGATATATCATATTCTCATATTTCACATCTGTTTAGTCTGCAAGATTAAACGCATCATGTACCGCATTCATGGCACGTACGCCATCTTTCTCGTTAATGAGAACCGTCACACGGATCTCAGATGTTGCGATCATATTGATGTTCACACCCTCATTGTAAAGGCTCTCGAACATTTTTGCAGCAACACCCGGATTGCTCATCATACCTGCTCCTACAATAGAAAGCTTGGCAATGTTTTTCTCCGCATGAAGCTCAGAATAAGCGATGCGTGCCTGGTTAGCTTCCAGAACACCCATTGCATCGTCCAAATCATTTTTATCAACAGTAAAGGAAATGTCCTTGGTTCCGGCACGGCCGATAGACTGAAGGATCATATCCACATTGATATTTTTCTTAGCCAGGGTATCAAAAAGCTTAAATGCCACTCCTGGTGAATCTTTAAGTCCGATCACAGCAATACGTACTGCATCTGTATCCAGAGCAACACCGCTGATCAGCATTCTCTCCACTGTTACTTCCTCCTTTACCACAGTTCCTTCGCTGTTGTTGAGACTGGAACGTACCACCAGCGGCACGCCGTATTTCTTTGCCATCTCCACAGAACGGTTATGAAGCACTCCCGCACCCAGAGTTGCCAGATCCAGCATCTCATCGTAAGTGATCTCCTTGAGCTTGCGGGCATTCGGAACCTTACGCGGGTCAGCGGTATAAACACCGTCCACATCGGTATAGATCTCACAGGCATCTGCATGAAGCGCTGCCGCAAGAGCTACGGCTGTGGTATCAGAACCGCCACGTCCAAGTGTGGTATAGTCATTATATTTATCAATGCCCTGGAAGCCTGTGACCACAACGATCCTGCGGTTATCCAGCTCTCTGCGGATACGTGCCGCATCGATCTTTTTCAGGCGTGCGCTGCTATGTGCACTTGTTGTGTGCATAGCTACCTGAAAGGCGTTCAGAGAAACAGCCGGTACTCCCAGACTGTCCATAGCCATGGACATCAGTGCCACTGACATCTGCTCTCCGATGGTAAAAAGCATATCCATCTCACGTTTCGGAGGTTTGTCATTGATATCCTTTGCCATGGTGATCAGCTCATCGGTATACTTACCCATTGCAGAAAGCACGACCACCACGTCGTTTCCTTTTTTGTAATCTTCGATACATCTTCTGGCAACATTAAAGATACGCTCTTTGTTTGCCACAGAAGTACCGCCGAATTTTTTTACAATCAACATGTTCTTTTCTTCCCTTCGACATCAATCCTTTACACGGATCATTGCCAGTACTTTTCCGGTGAGCTTGCTGATCTTCTCATAATATTCAGCCTGCTTCATCACCGGTGTGATAAATCCGAATTCGTCCGGAAGGTCATCCGGCTCGATGGTCTGTACATCACCAAAAGCTTTTTCCACTTCATCCATAGTAGTATCAGACACACGTACGAAGAAACGTCCCTCAACTTCATCCATATCCATAAGCTTCAAGGCATAGCTGCTCCAGTTTGTCATGATATTTCTGTGGAGATGCTTTGCTTCATCCACAACATCTGCAACTACTGCACTTGCAGTCGGAAGCTTACCTGCTCCGCTTCCGTAGAACATGGCATCTCCAAGAACATTTCCGTGCACAAATACTGCATTAAACACATCATTTACACTGTAAAGCGGGCTACTCTGGCCTACCAGGAACGGCGCTACCATTGCATAGAAAGAATCTCCGATCCTGCGGCTTGTGGCAAGAAGCTTGATAGTCATGCCAAGCTCTTTTGCATATTCCATATCTGCCGGTGTGATCTTTGTGATTCCTTCTGTATAAATATCCTCGTAATTCAGGAATTTTCCGTATGCAAGTGAAGAAAGGATGGCGATCTTACGGCATGCGTCAGCACCTCCTACGTCTGCAGTCGGATCTGCCTCTGCATAGCCCTTTGCCTGAGCTTCCTTCAGAACCGTATCAAAATCACAGTTCTCTGTGCTCATCTTGTAAAGCATGTAGTTGGTGGTTCCGTTAAGGATTCCTGTGATCTCATCGATCTCATCTGCTGTCAGTGAAGAATTCAGTGCACGAATGATCGGGATACCGCCGCCGCAGCTTGCCTCAAAAAGGAAATTGATATTTTTTTCTTTTGCGATCTCCATGAGCTCGGAACCATGCTTGGCTACCAGAGCCTTATTGGATGTGCTTACGCTCTTTCCTGCCTGAAGCGCTCTTTTTACAAAGGTATAAGCCGGCTCGATCCCGCCCATAACCTCAACAACAATATCTACCTCCGGATCGTTTACAATCACTTCATAATCATGAACCAGAACTTTCTCAACCGGATCTCCCGGAAAATCTCTTAAATCAAGAACGTACTTGATGTTAATCTCATCTCCAGCTCTCTTGTTAATGCTCTCATGATTGGTGTTGATGACTTCAACAACTCCGCTTCCTACTGTACCGTAGCCTAATACTGCTATGTTTATCATATGCTTACTCCCTGCCTAAAATTTTCAAATAGTGTATACCGTCTCTCTGCTCAATATCCTCCACCATAGCCTCTGCGTCGCCTTCTCCCGGAAGGATGTCAACGCTCAGCGTCAGCGTTGCGACTCCGTTAATGGGAATACTCTGATGTATGGTCAGGATATTACCGTGAAAACGGGCAATCGTCTGCAGCACCATTGATAAAAGCCCCGGCTCATCGTCCATCTGAATGATAAAGGTGATGGTCTTTCCCTTGGTCTCCTCGTGGAAAGGAAAAATATCGTCCTTATATTTGTAAAAAGAACTGCGGCTGATCCCGGTCCTTTCAGCAGCTTCCTGAACAGTAGCCACCCGTTTGGATTCCAGCAGTCTCTTGGCCTCAACCACCTTGAGAAGTACCTCCGGCACTGCCCGTTCTCTTACTACATAGTATTTTTTCTTTTCAACCTGTTTCTGCATAGCAACCTCTCTAACTGCTGTTCACATTGTGGCCAGCAGCCTCCTGTCCGTTTCATAAAGACAACTGTTTTTGTACAAGAGATATATTATCATAATAAAAGAAACTCCACAAGCGCTTTTTTGCCTGCGGAGTCCTTTTCTCTGTCTTTATGGGGTTCCGTGACAGTAATGTTATTCTTTCTTTTTCGCCAGCGCGATCCATTTCAGATATGCATTGATAAAAATGTCAATACCACCGTCCAGAACTGCGTCAACATTACCGGTTTCTTCATTGGTTCTATGGTCTTTTACCATGGTGTATGGCTGCAGGACATAGGAACGGATCTGGTTTCCCCAGCCGATATCTGTCACTTCGCCTCGAATGCCGGAAAGCTTCTCCTCGGCTTCCTGCTGTTTCAGCAGATACAGTTTGGCCTTCAGCATCTGCATAGCCTTGTCCTTGTTCATGTGCTGAGAACGTTCATTCTGGCACTGTACCACGATTCCTGTTGGAAAATGGGTGATACGGATCGCAGAGGATGTCTTGTTGATATGCTGTCCACCGGCACCACTGCTTCGGTAGGTATCGATACGGATATCATCGTCATTGATCTCTACGTCCAGATCCTTCTTGATATCCGGCATAACATCACAGGATACAAAAGAGGTCTGTCTCTTTCCTGCTGCATTAAACGGAGAAATACGTACAAGACGATGAACACCCTTCTCGGATTTCAGATAACCGTAGGCGTTCTCTCCGTTTACCTGGAAGGTTACGGATTTCACACCGGCCTCATCACCGTCAAGGTAATCCAGGACCTCCAGCGCAAAGCCTTTCTTCTCCGCCCATCTGCTGTACATACGATAAAGCATTCCGCACCAGTCGCAGGCCTCTGTTCCGCCGGCTCCTGCGTTCAGCTTGATGATGGCGTTCTCTCCGTCGTACTCTCCGGAAAGGAGTGTCTTCACACGGATGCTGTCAAAGCTTGCCTGGAACTCGTCCAGCATTTCCTGGATCTCAGGGACGATCTCAGGATCATTCTCCTCATATCCCATCTCGATCATGGTTTCCATATCTTCCATCTGTGTTTCCAGATTATGGTATGTCTCAATATCGTCCTTGAGACTCTTTAACTGTTTCATCTTCATCTGGGATGCTTCCGCATTATCCCAGAAATCAGGCGCTTCCATCTCGCGCTCTAATTCTTCGACCTTCTGCTCTTTGTTAGCGAGGTCAAAGTGAATCCCTCACTTCCACTAATGGTTCTGTGTATGTTGCAAGAATACTCTTGAACTGATCTAATTCAACCACAGCTTCACCTTCTTTCTATATATTGATACAGGATTTCCTGCCTGTCTTATACAATACCATATGGGCATGGAAATTACAACGAAAACGTGGTCAGGGCGTAAATATCCCCTCTCCTGTGCTTCAGAAGCGGCAGCTGCTCACGGACTTTTTTTACCTCGTCCAGTTCCAGTTCCACAACCTTCACAGCCGGCTTCTCTTCCATCTCCATGAGGACTTTTCCCCAGGGGTCTGCGGCAATGGAGTGACCCCAGGAATGATACCCGGCGTTCAGGTCTCTGGCGGGTGCAGCTCCGATGGTGTATACCTGGTTATCCACGGCTCTCTGGCGGAACATCAGCTCCCAGTGGAGGGGCCCTGTTGTCATGTTAAAAGCAGCCGGCGCGATGATCACCTGGGCGCCTTCGTCCACCATCAGCCTGGCAAGCTCTGGGAAGCGGAAATCGTAACAGATGCAAAGGCCCATCTTTCCAAATTCTGTATCAAAAACCGTCACCTGGTCTCCCGGTGTCAGGGTATCGGATTCTTTAAAATACTGGCCGCCTTTTACATCAATGTCAAAAAGATGCATCTTCCGGTGCTTACCGATCTGATGACCATTTCTGTCAAAAACATAGGAAGTGTTATAAATATTGCCGGCTTCATCTCTCTCCGGCATACTTCCGGCTACGAGATAAATTCCGTGTTCTGCCGCCAGCCTGGAGCATTTTTCCCAGGTATCTCCGCCCTCAATTTCGGCATATTCCGGAAAGTATTTATTTTCGTAGGGGCAGCAGAACATTTCGGGCAGGACTGCCAGATCGATCCCCTGAAGCGCCTGAAACGTGTCCCTGCGTCTCAGCAGCATCTGTTGCTTGACGGGAAACCGCTTTTCCATGCCGATTGCCTCCAATACTGCCGTCATGCCCTGCACTCCTCCCATGCTTTGCTGCACCGCACAAAATGTCCATCTCTCCGGGAGCTCTTAACCGAGCCGCCGCACTCCTGCCGGCATGCACTGCAGCGGGGCTGGAACAGTCAGTGGCTGGTATCCCTTCCATGCTCCGGGACATAGCCTGGAATCTCATTGAGCCGGACGTTGCGGTCCTGGTCCAGCCGGGGGATCACAGACAGCAGCGCCTGTGTATAGGGGTGCTGCGGCTGTGAAAATACTTCGTTGCTTCCGCCCGACTCCACTATCTGTCCCGCATACATTACCGCCACCTTGTCGCAATACCGCCGAATCAGGTTCAGATCATGAGAAATCATAATGATCGCCACATGCTGCTGTTCGTTGATCGAGTGGAATAGTTCAATGACCTGCTGCTTTACAACGCAGTCCAGCGCGGTGGTGGGCTCATCCGCAATGATGACCTGAGGCTCGCACATCAGCGCCATGGCTATGTTTACCCTTTGGCGCATCCCGCCGGAGATTTGTGCGGGATAGCTCTCCATCACGCGGTTTACGTCGCGGATACCCACCCGGTCCAAAAGCGTTTTCGCCCGTTCCTGCGCAGCCTTTTGGACGTCTGGAAATGGATGCGGTACCCATCCGTCAGTTGATTCT